>Ga0208695_1001958_pt1 | contig 15988 bp, 21 predicted proteins | sample AD_UKC111_MetaG_FD_184449 | JGI IMG/M metagenome (GOLD analysis project Ga0208695, IMG submission 184449) | Active sludge microbial communities of municipal wastewater-treating anaerobic digesters from Hong Kong - AD_UKC111_MetaG (SPAdes)... | ecosystem: Engineered > Bioreactor > Anaerobic >... | reverse complement strand
ATTATTTACCCTCCCTTGCCCACAGCGTTATATTGTTATGTATATCTTTATGATATTAAGTGGATATGGTGCGACAAATCTTATATTAAGTGACACCGTATCTGGTGCTGGATTGACTATGCTTTCAACTCGTGTTCCTTCGCTGGCAACTCCACTGTCAACTAATTGCTTTATGGTTTCGTTTATCAATGGTTTGAATATATTATCTATCCATTTCTGAGTAACTGTGCTATTTGCAATAAGTGAAATGGATTTTTCTTTAAGTGTCGCGGTAAAGTAATCAAGAGCACGTATAACTGAGTCTTCTCTTGTGCTGTAATTAGATTCGGCTGTTGTCAGCTGGTGCATAACAAGTACCTTATCTAGTTCCTTAACTAATACCCAAAGGCCTGCATCCGCAAGTTGACCAAGTTCATCATCAGTAAAGTGTGGATCTGAGAATAGTTTAAATCTTGCGTCTACCAGCAAAGGTGGCATTGAGTTTGTAAGCGACCTTTGTGGTGCAGTTTGCATAAGGCTTTGAACTTGTCCTGCGTATATTGCCGAGTAATAATATCCATTGAGAGGGAATCCACCTTCTATATCCGAAGACACATAAATTATTTTATTTGCCAGTAGTCTTATTCTAGGATTCTCGTACGCAATTGCCTTAGCTCTTAAGTCACTAACAGTTTCTGTGCTATCTGTATAATCAAACCCTAGCATAGCAATCTTGAAATTTGACTTATTTGGCTCTGACGCCGCGTGTACAAAATCATTTACTGTTGAGCCAACATTTGTTGCGCTATCCATTACTGCTATGGAATATACTTCTTTAGTATTAATCTTCTCTAATGCAGTTGCTAAATCAGTTGTATTCACTTTGGTTACTCCTGTTGCAAACGGACGCACTGCTATACCATATAACGCACTATTAGCAGTTTGCAATGCGAGACTAAGGCCCATTGCTATTGGATTTAATGGATGTGGTTTACCAAAGTACTTTTGAACATCACCTAAACCAGTAACTTTAACGCGGCTTTGGTAAATAGGATTGACTGCAGTGTATTCAACTGTTATCGTTTCAGTTAAAGCTATCGCGGTGTTTAATATTATGAGCCCTGCATCTCTGTTGACTTGATATTCGGACGTACTAAGAGTAGTTTCACCCTTTTTAACAGTTACAGTGCCCGCAGAATCTATTGTGTATTTCAGCTTCAAATTCTTCAAACCAACTTGAGTGAATGTTTCTGTTACCAGTGCCGTCGGCTTTCTGTGAGCACGATATTCTATATATACCCTGTACGTCTTGTTTATATCAATAGTGCCAAATCCGTTATATGCCGTATATAACCCACTAGAAATGGTTCTTGATACTTCTATGACACCTTTTGCCGAATTTTCGTTGTATGTACAAGCGGCAGTAATATCCGCAACTCTTCCTAAATATGGATATGATATCCCCATACCTTCTAGATATTGTTTGGTAAAATAGTTTAGCCTAATAGGTTCCAAGCCACCAGCTGGCGCTAAGAACACCTTAAAGTCCGTTGCTGAAAGCGTATCAAAAACCATATCAAAGCCAGGTAGTGTATAATTCACTTTGTCTGTACCGCTTGATGTGGGTTGAAATGGGTTCGCTGCTGTAGTAACTAATCCATCATCACCTTCAACTATAGGATAACAAGTTCCCAAAACCGCAGAAACAAATTTTGGCGGCATTTCATTTACGACTGGCGTTTCCGTAAAGTTCTGGTACACATATACTCCAGGTCTCGTGTAAGCCATTTAGACACCTCCTCAAATATTTAAATCAATTTGGCTAAGAATTGTATTTTCCCCGTCCAATATATTAAACTTGACTTTATTTATATTACCCAACTGCTCTTCTATAATCGCTCCCATTGTCGTTGTATATTGAAATGTCACTGGCACATCAAACCACGCCTCCTGCATCTCCTCGGGATTGATTACTATAGTACTGCCAATTGATACCGGAACTAATTCATTAAAACCATGTTTCATGAATCCTGCTTGTTGAGTGAGCGAAATTAAAAATACTAAGCTAGAAAGCCTTTGTGCGGTCGGTTCGTTCTTCGCTACTACATGCACTGTAAAGTTCCCTGTAACCATGAATGTATGTATGCCTGATTGATACTTCAATGCCCCAGCTGCATTAGGGTCTGCTATTTGTACAAGTGACATATTTGGCTGGTCTATAACTAAAGTAATATATCTTGGAAGGTCAATGTACACATCGTTAGTTTCAACGCGTATAACAACTTCCTTCTCGAGCTCTAATGTTGTGTGTTGCTCTATTAGAAACTCTAAGAAGGATTTTATCATTGAGGTGATTTTCTCTTGGAAGCTAATAAATTTTGTAAGCTCCTTGTTATCCATTCAGTTGCACTCCTCGCCTCTGGGGAAAACATTCTCGTATACATAACCGCTTCTTGAAGTGTATTTACTATAGCACCACGAACCAGTTTTTTCCCCTCAACTCTGCGCTGTCGCCATTTGCCACGTAACAGTGAACGCTCAGTTACCTTCCTAAAGATAATTCTACCAAAACTATTAATTGGTACAGTCTTTCCTCGCAGATAATACATTGTTTTCTCTTGCCTGCCAAGTTCAACAGTTGGCATAACCTCATTCTTTATCGTGATTCTAATCGATTTTGGAGTTGCATCAACGCTTGTGTTATTCAAAACTGTATCAATGAATTTCTGTGAGTATCTCTGTGATGCAAGAACTTCAGCGAGACTATTTTTGAAGGAAGACATAAAATAATTGATTGTTGGAATATCCATCTCGTTGAAGTCTATGTTGTAAATTAATATATTTTTGCCTGAGCTTACTTTAATTGTTGGCGCAATCATTTTTTTAATTTTCCTTTATCGAATTGCCTAAGAACACATCTGGATCCCAATTGTTAGTTTGTGCCTTTGAGCCAGGTATGTTCTCTAGCTTGTATTCGTAGTCCTTCAGACCTGGCAGTGAATACTCTGGTGCTTCTAATGGCAATAAAGTTGCTATTACAGTTTGAGAAAGCGCGGTGTTACGTTCGATTGTTTCTTTGACACTTTGAACTCTGTATATACCGCCAGTTTGGAAGTCTGCAATTATGTCCTTCGGTGAAACTGGCACATCAGAAGAAAGAACAAAAACACTTGCGTTTGGAAATTGAACTACTGGTGTAATTGATTTAAGGGTTCGTTCAGACTGTTGAACTTTAATAGCCTTCGTAAATACAGGTTCAAAATATCCGCCTTCCCAACCAGTGCCATAACACACAGGGCACATTCGATCAACAGTCTTGTTTGTGCTGGTACTAAAGCAACGACTGCATTTTTTCCCGCCTACTCTTACTTGTACAACGGCTATTGGTACGCCAAATCCTTCAACGTGCTGTCTAATTCGATCTGCCATAGCCTCTGCAAGTTTATCTTGCAAGTTTACTATTCTGGCCGGCCCAATTACTTTTCCATCCTGAGCTACAAGTTGATACCAGATCATATCATTAAGCGCTTCTGGAATGTACTGATCATCATAGTACACAATGCGTCCAACTACGTCAGCAATTGGTGAGAAGTTACTAGGCGAATGTATACTTCGCTCTAAAGTTACAGCATTATCTGATTCAGACCATCTTATTATTCTGCCAGTTGCCGTAGGATATACTCTAATCACATAACACCTCAGAGCTGTTTAAGATTTTTTCTTGCCTTTTGTGCCATCGGTTCGCTTTTAGGATGCCATATACTAGTTGCCTGACACTTACCACCACGGCAAGCTAAGTTTATAACGTGTCTGTGGCCTTGCTTGTCATATACGACTTTCCTACGCCAAGTATAGCTATCCTGCTCACTCTCTGGGATATCTTTCAAAGACTCTACAGCATAGTTTGGTGTCTTGCCTTCCCACTTTCTGCTTGACTTTGCGGCAGCAAGTTTAAGCAATTTAAGCATTAGAAAATTATTCCCCATATGTCACCACCATGGCCTCATGGGTGTTATGTACAGTCCATTTATATTTAACTTATACTTATATTGAGTGGCGAGCGCGTGGAAGTTAGTATAATAATAATTAGCCTGATTCAGATATTCATTGAGATGAGTACCCTGCATACTAATTGAAGAATTAATTGTGGGCGCTACAAAGTTAAGAGCTTCTTTAATTGCCATCGTTTCAAACAATTGTGCGGCAGCTCCATAGAATAGCATCATAGATTCGTCTTTTATTTGGCATGGAGTTAATTCTGTGAATATAGGTGGAAATTCGTTGATTTGCTGTAGGGCGAGCGATAATGATACGAGTAATGTATTCGTATCAGACACTAGTTCTGGAAATTTTGAGAGAAACATCTTATATTCATCCAACAGCTCATAGAAGCACTCTAACTCCGAATTGGATGTAGCAACAACCGTTTGAGCGCTTGTATAAACCATTGGTGGATATATGAACAATTCAGAAAAGGAGTCTGCAGTAGAACAAAAACCAGCATCAACATATGCAGATTGCTTGGTCTCACCGTTATATGTCGTTTTAACAATACCATAAAGAGAAGTTTCTGCGCTAACACTTACTACACCGTTTGTTGTAGTAGTTAAAGCCAAATTATACAGCCCCCTAAACTAAAAGCCATTGGGGGCATGCGCCCCCGTAGGCAATATTCATTTGTTCTTTTTTTGTTGTTTCTTTTCGTGCGGTTCGCTTTCTTTGGGTTCTTCAACAGGTTGAACTTCAGCTGGCTGTTCTGGTATCAATTCGTTAACTTCCACTTCTGGTGAATTGTCCTCAACTACAGGAACAACCCCAACCGCTGGAGCCTCTTGTACTGCATTTGCATTGTCTTCGAGAATTTCAACTAGATTTGCTCTTGCTAATTCCCTCATGCGTTCTTCAAATTCATATGAAACTTCTAATACTTCTCTCTCTGAAATACTAAACCCGATTTAGTATCCATTAATGTACCACTTGTCAAATTTTTTACCTTCATATTAGTCAGAGCCTATTAGGCTCGTCCCTCCCTTCAATGTTCACTTAATGATTAGGCACCAATTGGAAGTTCAAGTTTAGCAACTGCATTTGCATTTCCTATACCAGCTGCTATTAATTCCCAACCCTTGAATCTGAAAAGATCGTATTCACGAATCATGTCAAATACAAGGTCTTCTTCAAGTAAGAACGAATGGCCAAGATATTCTTGTGATGTAAATGCATATGCAACGTTAGCTGGTACAAGATCGTCTTTGTTTGTGACTATGATTTGTCTTCCCATCAATGTTGGATAGGAATATCCACCTATCGTTACTTCTTTGACTAGCTCATTACCAAGCAATGAGTAATCCCATGCTACAATGTCTTCGTACATTGCGAGCGGAATAAGCAGATATGCGGATTTTAAGTGTTTTGCATCATGTTTTTTGAACAATTCCGCAAAGTGTTTTTTGGTTACAGGCAATACTTGACCAGTCTGTAAACTTACATCACCGGTTTGTGCTTGAACCACATTGCCAGAAATTGCCAAGGCAGCCTTAACAGCATTCATAAATGCTTGGTCTTCTGCTTTTGCGATTTCTTTTTCCGTGTGTTGCCTAATTACGTCGGTTATTGGCATTTCGTAAGAAAGAAGTTCATACTGCTTTATTTGCATTTCCTTAGAAGATATTTGCATGAATGGTATCTCGTACCTGTCGCCAACAATGTATTGTGATTCTGTGCTACCACGGAAATCAATTGGTATTGCAGCTGGCGTATCAGGTTCGATATCTTTTATCATGACAACACTTCTATACTTTGCCGATCTTACCGTTTCTGCCCTACTCACAATTTGCGGTGGCAGTATTATACGGAAGAAAGAATCTTCTCTTATCTTCTGTCTCAAATAGGTTTGCGCCATATCCTTAACCGCACCCATTTCTTCAGCACTCTTAGTTATGCTAATGAAAGCCTCGTTAAGGTGTTTAGATTTCTGATCCACAAAAAGTCACCCCCGAATGTAATAATCTTAGACTAAAATCCTCTTACAATAGCTATCGTTTTTGGACTTGTAGAAGTAATCTGTTCAATATACCCAACAATTACGTCCGATGCTCCTGCCGGCTTAAGTTTTCCACCAGCTGCTAATGTAAGGGGTGTGCCAACTGAATATGAGCCTGTATCAAAATTATCCGTCTTGTATCTGACATCGCCAAGTATAAGTCCTACTGTCCCTGCCGCTTTCACCATCGGTTCTTGCGAATCACTAATGCAAAGATACCAAGGCTTGCTATTGGCAGTCGCTAATACGACTTTTCCGTCAGCGTTTACAGTTACCATTGCGCCTGGAAAAGTAGTGACGCCGTCTGCAAGTGGGAGACTGAAAAGTATAAGTTTGTCAAGCCCTGTTAAAATATCAAGCATGCCATTACACCTCCATATGTGTTAATTCGTTTACAAGTCTCTAATTTAGTTCACATTCCGTTTAGAGCATTCTCACAATAGCTTTCAATGGAGAAGTTGAGACTACATGCTCTACATAGCCAACTACAATGTCCTTTATGCCTTCTACCGTTTCAGCAACTTTAAGCTTCCCACCGTCTGCTATTGCAAGCTCTGTACCGACTTCTAATTCAGCGTCTTCTACAAAATTATCCGTCAAACATCTTGAATCGCCCGCTATTAGTGCTACTGTCCCTGCCGCTTTCACCATTGGCTCTTGCGAATCACTGATACAGATATACCAAGGTGTGCTACTCGTAGTTGCCAAAATAACCTTCCCACTATTATCCACAGTTACCATTGCACCCGGAAAGACAGTAACTCCATCTTTAAGTGGGAGATTGAAAAGTATTACTTTGTCCATTCCACTTAGATTTTCAAACATAGTATCGCGCCTCCGTAATTAAAATTTGTCATTTGTTGTACTCGATGGTTCGAAACGAAGCTATGACTATTGGCCTAACTGAGTCTATTACTTGCTCCACAATTCCTATTGGCCTCGCATTGCCAGGTGTAGCTAATGTTTTCAGATAACCCGTCGTAGAAGAATAGAGTAAATCACCTGGTTGAACTGGCATAAGGACTTTGTCGGTAATAATTCGCATGTTGCCGTACATCAGTGACACTGCATTTGCTGATTTTGTTGAAGGTTCACTCATCCTTGTAGAGAGCACCAAATAAACTGGGAAAAAGCCATCGTATGGTGGCAAAATCACACCGCCTACTGAATCGAGCGCTACCCACAAAAATTCAGAGATACTAGCTGGGTCTGTTGTGACTGAAAGACTGCGAGTAAATATCTTGTATATATTCAGGCCACTGAGTACGTTATTATGGAATTCCTTCACAAAAGGTTAGCCCTCCTGAGAATATATTCTTCCAATATGTTTTCAGCATGCAACGGCTTACTACCTTCCGCAGTACCAAATTCCAGTTCGCGAGTTGCAAGTTTCCAATTTAACTGTTCATCCAACTTCTTTAGTTCATTGGCGCTCTTGTTGGACACTTCTGCGGCAAATTTAACTATCTCCTCTGGGCTCGAACCTAACTTCATCTTCTTCGTAAGCAAAGACTCGATTAATTGGCTTTTCGAAGTGTCAGATTGATCGCTTGCCTTCTTAGTATGCGCCATTAGAACTGGATCCATAGCTGAGAGCTTCATTACCTCTTCTTGATTAACTTCTGGCACATTCTTTTTATTATCCGCCATAGCCTGAAGGAGTATCATGGCCTTTAACATCTTCTCGCGTTTTTCCTGTTCTTCGCTTGCTGATTGCCTAGCACTATAGTTGTCTGTTATGTTCATTACTTTAGATGTTGCATCAATAGCAGGCAAAATTACACCGAGATTAGCATTTTTCTTAAGCGTTGTTAAAACTTGTTGGGCAATGAATGGTGTCATTGATCACCACCTACCCAATTACTCAAGCTTGCTTTCTACATTATCAACGGACTCGGCTACTTCTGGTGGTACTGGCATGTTTTCTAGTTCTTTTTCAAATACCGCCAATGCTTCTTGCGCCATAGAAGAGAGCTCTGCATCTTGATCAATAACGTCAATTATTTCAGGCGGTTGTTGAAGTAACCATTGAGCAAGTTGAACAGGTGTAAGCTGTCTAAAATATTCTTTTAACTGTGCAAGTTCATCTGAAGATGGTTCTGCTGGCACTTGTTGTGGGGCTACTGTTGGCGCTTCTGGCGCTGGAATTACATCTACTGCCGCAGGCTGTTCTTGAACTTCTTGAAGTTCTTGTTCTATTTCTTCAGCTATCTTTGTTAAGAATCCTTCAGCCATGCCTTTACCAAAAATAACACCTTGGTTGTACAATTCTTGCTCTGCAGCAGACTTGATCATATCTTTCTTTGGTTGAACATTTGCTTCCTTCATAAATTCTTTTAAACTATCTACAGCTTTATACTGTTTTGCCATACTATGAATACCTCCCTTTGAATACGAATATAGTTATAGTGTTTCCCTTCTGAACCAATTATAAGGTGTAAACTCATCCTGCTCTAACCCCATGCTAGATCGAGCCTTCATAAGTTTGTAATCACGTTCTAATTCCAACACTAAGTACATAATGCCCAGACCCGCAAAAATGTCGCGAAGAGTACGCAAAATCTCACCAATCAATCTCCTCCTTTTTACTGCTGGCAAAGTTGAAACAGCATTTAATGTATCGTCTGCGGCTTCTTTATATGCTCCATAATATATATTACCATTCATTCCTTCTGATGCAGTCTTTTTAACATCACATTTGCTTAACTTATACAAATTTCTTTTCTTTATTACATCCGATGCAAGCTCTGCTATCTTTGGTTCAAATTTTCCACGCATTAACTGAATTAACACTTGCTTGTCAGGTTGCAAATATTGCAAAGCTCCAACTAATTTTGCGATTTCATTTGGCTTTAACGGAACACCTAATAATGTAAAAGTCGTAATGACATCACCTAGCGGGAATTCACATAACTCTTCTAATAATTGTGATGGCATGTCTTGTGACTCTAATATTGCTTGTTCTATCTGATTGTACCAATCGCTTGAGCGCTCAGCAATTAGTTTCGTGCCCTGTGCATCAACTTCTTTCTCTATTTCAGATTGCTTCTTCTCAGCTTGCTTCTGTCTAACACTTGCAACTTTTTCGAGCACCTTCGCTGTTGGGTCTGCGCCTCTTCTTACGAAAGATATATCAAAGAATACCGGATTGGGGTTTATAGCGTATACTTGCCTGCCATCGGGTAATATTGCATTCATTTGGCTTCTTAAGTGATAACAATACTCTAATCGATTTTTTGATTTGTGACCGCATATTGAGCAAACATCATAATCCACCTTACAACCCATTGAGACATCTATCGTCTCACCGTTCTTTAATCTTTCAAGAATATCACTTGCTTTACTGCGTGAGACTTCAACAATTAATTCCACTCTTTTCATCTTGTCATTCCAGAAAGCCTTTAGTACACGTCCAACAGCATTCTGTGGATCACTGTTTTGATGTTGAATAAACGCGTGACCTTGTTCAAATGTTCTGTAACTATTAATTAATTCAGATTCTGGAAAATAGTCACCATTTTTGTTTGAACCCCAATATTCTCCAGCGCCTAGCGCAACAACCAAGACATAGAACTTCTCATCATCTGCTTTCAAGGAATCTAAATATTTCTTTGCCTCAGGCAACGCTGCAGTTTTGATGTTTGGCAAATAATAATTGGCAAGTTGAACGCCAGGCTCACCCCAATCAAAACTATTTGAAACTATCTTGCTTATCATTATTATGCCCCCTTTTATTGGCGGTTGCAGGAATTTTAATCATCTGTTTGGCGTTTGTATACTCTTCATACTGTGTTCGATGTCCTGCAATTCCTTAATAAGTGTTGGCTCAACACCACCATACATATCTATTCTTCTGACTACCTGGTATGTTAGATTGGGGTCCAACAGCACGGAAGGGGCATATATCCCAATCGTTGAAATGCTATTTAATAGAAAATTGTCGTCCCAATTAGGATTTCTCTGCTTTACCTTTGCAATTGTATTCATTATCACCGGGCCATTCAGTGTTTTCAAATAGCTTTGTGCCTTCTTATCCATTAGTTCTGCAAGCTTTGTGATTATATTTCTTGGCATATTCACTTAACACCCCTTTCTACCGCTTAAAGGCTCGGACCCTGTCGCTCTTCTGGATTAACTGCTCTGTCAACCAAATTGTATGCTTTATTTGCTGCAGAATATGTTTGGTATAACGCTATTCTTGGTCTTAACTTTGTAGTATAATCTTGCTTCACTTTCGCCACAGCACCGCTAACGCCTTTGCCTATTTGTTTTCCAACCCATTTGAGAGACGGCAAAATATAGTTCTTGGCTGCTGCTCCGATAAACGAACCCAGCCCTGCTTCCTTGTACATATTTATTCGCTTTACTGTGTAAACATCAAATAGATATGTACCAGCATTTTTCAATATCTCTTTTTGCTCAGCCATAACGATTTCCTCCTTATCAGCGCAACAATTTTTTAACTTTCTTGATGTCATTTTTCATAAGAGCGTCGACCACCTCATACGTTTTAGCCATTGTTCCAACCGTATTCTGCACACCACGGTTAAATTGAGTATTGTATTGATGGGCGGAATACCAATCTTTGACTGGATTTACAACTGTCTTATTCCACTTTGACCAAATTCCTTTTGCACGATCAACTAATCGACCATTATTACCAGCGTTCTTGACCAGTTTAGTGATTAGATAGGTGTCAAATAATAATCTGCCAGCTGTCTTATAGTGCTCACTGTATTGTGGAAACCATCCTTGGATATCACTGCCTTGGTGAATTGACGATTGCTTTATTCCTTTAAGTATATTAGGATCAAATTTGATCGGGTTCGAATCTTGTTTAGTTGGTCGTTTAGGAACAATTGGCCCTATGTGTGGAAATAACTCGGAATCTATGTTTGCTCTGTTTACTTCTCTGATTGATTGTTTAACAGCCAACGCACGTATTTTGCTATCTTTGTTTTTAGGGATAGAGTTAATCCAATCTGCCTGTAATCCAAGTAGTGCTCTTTCACTCTTCCAATTATCCATCAATTCCTTTAAGGCAGGATTCTTTTCTGGCTGTAGTTTATCCATTTGGTTAGATGTTTCACTTTGATTGAGTGCTGATTCCTTCTTTTGTAGAGGCAAATAAGGACTTTGTGCACTTTGACTATTTAAAATACGTTTTCTTGCTTGTACATTCTTGGCGTCAGCAATTGCCTGATTAACAGTCTTCCTGTATTTTGACCTACTAACATTTTTTGGAGGGTATCTAAGTAGATATGAACCTACTTCACTTGGATCCAGTTTATAGTTCTCAAACGTATTTGCTAGTTCGTGAACAAATGTAACATAATCTGGGTCTGCCTGATCACTTTTTGCATATTCTTCAAAGCTTGGCGTCTTTGGCCCTAAACCGATACTCGGTCCATTTGGTAAAACTCCAGCCGTGAGTAGTCTATTGTCTCTAAATGCTAATTTGCTTATTCTTTTTAACATTTGTTTTGACAATTCATCATTTCGTCTATGATGTTCGGCGTCCTTAATTAATCTAACGGTTGAATATGTGTTGAATAAAAACTTGCCGGCGGAGCCTATGTTTGCACTCATGTGATCACTCCTTCGTTGGTACAAAAATTTAGAAGTTTTCCATTTTGCGTATGGCAGATTGTGGCTTTAAGAGCTTAACTACTCGTTCTGCAACTTGCATAATTTGTTTTTCTAATTTTGGGGTCTCTTGACCTTCTGATTTTAGATTGTTTAACTGCTCGGCTTTTTTCTTAAATTCATTTAATGATGCAATAGTATCAACAACAGTACTTGCAATCTTATCAATGACATCATCTGACACTCCTGCGTTCTTTGATAATTCAATAGCATATTGTGCTGCTTTGACGATGTATTTATCAAAAGCACTTGTCCGATACGCTGTATGCATTGCATCTATTATGTCCTGTGGGGATATATCATTCTGCCAAATTGATACTGCTACTTTCATTATAGACTTGTCGCCTTGAGAATATATAAGGTTGGCTAATGCTGATACTTTTGTGTGTACGTACGAATCTGGATTTTTCTGAATTAATTGTTGTGCATCATTAATCGCTTGCCTTATAATTTGTTCGTATTCTGTTCTATTTACGTTTTTTGGCATGCGTTTAATGAGTTCTACTTGTAGTTTAGACGGTGTTAAGTACTTTAAGGCTTGACCAATTTGCTCTACAAGTGTATTGTAGTCTAGTTCAAACTCTTGATTTGCACCTTTGAGATCTTCTGCGGCTTGCTTGATTTTAGTAAACTTTATGACAATAGTTGAGTCATCCTTCGGCTTTTCGTTAAGTTTGGCACTTTCTTCTTCAGACACGCCAAATAATTCCCTAAATAAATTCAAAGCGCCGTCATCCATATTGCTTTCCTCCAGCCCATCTAGATCGTATTCAGCTTCTTCGTTTTCTGGTATGCTATCGTTAGATTCCACACCACCGTTATCATGCAGGATGGATAATACATCTTCTAGCTTGGCTATATCAAATTCGTGAACACCACTTGAAAATAGCCTTGCGAAGACTGCCCTATTAGCATTCTCAACTACTCTTTTTATTTGTTCGGTGGTTAAGACTTCTCTAAGCGCTATATTTGCTATTATCTTGCTTAGAGGCTCGCCTGTTAGCGTATAACGCTCTGCTGCTTCTAGAGCAAGATCACTTAAATCTTCCATTTTTACACCTCCTCAAACTACCTTTGAAAAGTATTTGTCTAACATTCCTTTTTCCATTAGTCCAACAAAATATGCAAATAGTAGTGCATGAAACGTATCATCGGTAGATTCGTGATCGTATATAATTCTTCTGGACGCTTCAGAATAGTCTTGATATATATTCAAGAAATCATCGGCAAACGGTTCCCAGTATTCCCACTTTGGAAATGTGATCTTCTTCTCTTTGATCTTGAGCATTACCGTCGACATTGCATCTGTTCTGTTTAGTGTAAATTTGTATCCTTGTGAGTCCCACTTAATCAATGCATTTTGTGAACCAGAATGGTAAAATTCCACTACTCTTTCCGCAGAGCCTAACAGCTTTCTAAGCAATTGGTTGGTGCCACCACTGCCGATACCCCAGTCTGCACCAACAAGTGCTACATTAAATTGTTTGACCAGTCTAACAACGTCTTCTGCAACGTCTGTTAAATCTGATTCAATCCCCTTATATCGTTTAGCATATACTACCTTAAACACATCACCTACAAAGCCACCTATTACAACAACCGTGTAGGCTGTATCACCCATTGTTCCACCTGGCGCATAGTCTATGCCAAGGTACAATCGTTCGCCAGAGAAATATTGCCCATCGAAACCATTAAGAAATGGCCTGTTCTCACATGCAGCAATCAGATCGCCTTTTGTGAATGGTCGTGCTGCATCTTCATATGGCATTCCTAATACTTCGTTATAGAACTGTGCTGACGAGTATTCCTCATGCTTTTCCCATATATCTTTCCATTTAATCCACGGAACAATTAATTGAGGTATTCTAATGCCCTTAAATGTGAAATCACGCTTTGTATTAACCCACTGTCCATTACTTAAATTAAGTTTGCTATGGCAATTTGAACACACTAGTCCTTCTTTTGCCACATTTCGCTCATCTAAGATGTTCCAGTGCCCACAGCTATCACATTTTATTGCGTACTCTGTCTGAGATGAAAGACCCCAGTAATATTCTATTGTGTTCTGATACCTTTTCGGCGTGCCAGCTAATAATCGCCATTTATATTGACTATGTGACATAGTTTCAAATATTACTGGCAAAAAGTCCTTTGGTATGTCCTGCACTTCATCTACGTATACAGAATCAGCTGAGATACCTCTTACTCTATCAGGCGTATTGTACACATAATCTAATACAATTCTGCTTTGATTTGTAAAACTCTTTTCAAAGACCCTATCAACACACGAAGAATCGAGATAAAACTGCTGAATGAATTTACTGCCACTGATAAATGTATTAAGCTTCTGGGAAGAAAATATTCTTGTTTGCTTAGAAGAAGGTGACACGTAAAGCGCATTAAAATATGGAATTAACAATGCTCTAGTGAGCATATGAACAGCCAAGGTGGTACTCTTTTCTACTTGTCTCCCGGTCCTCAATATTATGTTTGGATGTATGCTATCGTGAACAAATCTTAAATAATTTCTGCCAGCAAGAGAAAATGGCTTGTTGCCTAGTGTTAGTATTGCTTCAGCAAAATAACTTGGTTTGACTGTTCCCACTGCTTTTCCCTCTCTTACCACGCGAAAGTATATACATGACCAGTTTAAGACTGCGGATACCAAGCAGATGATATATAATCTCTATGAAAATAATAACATCTTTTGGAAACTAATCAGTCTTTTAAAATGCAAGAATACAATTACTCAACATTGCCGTTACCAAGGTAAGGGGGGGACCGAAGTGACAAAGTATGGTTATCTGCCAGACGAGGCAATTAAAATACTCCGAGAAATCTATTTTGACAATGTTGATCCAAATACATTCTACGATGCAACTGCAATCTCAACGTTAAAGGCATGGGGCTATATAGACGAACAAGGCGAAGTAACAAAACAGGGAGTAGAGGTTCTGAGACAGTATGGTGAAATTTAGAGTTTTCTCTAGCGATGGAAAAACGGAAATATATGCCGCTGACAATGCGGTCGTCAACGTCAACGTTAGCCACTCAAGGGCACAAAATCCATATGTGACGTTTGACACTGTGGTATATTTTGAGTCGTATATAGCTCAGCCAGAAAGTGTATCTGTTAGTTGTATACATATGTTAAGTGATGGAATTAATACATTAAACCAGTTAATGAACAATTTTTTCAATCCAAGAGTTAACGAATCAACTCTCCCAAGCATGATAGCGGTAATAGCTGATGACAATGATATAAAAACAGGCACAATAAAAAGTGTATCAATGACTTGGTCTGGCACTATGAGCGATGCAGTAACGATGAATTTTCTCATTACGATTCACGATGAAAGTCAACCACTCGGTGTCAAACTTACAGACGCTAAAATCGATGAGGGCAAACCGATTTTGCAAACTGTGTCGCTTAGTCTTAAAAACAAAGGGGAAATAGAACTAACAAATTTAAAGGTTACATCTATTACATTTATTGCAAATTCAATTACCACTGTTTACCCAACTACTAAATACAATTATGTTCAGCGTTTTAGAATAGAACCTATTGAGTTATCACTCTCAGCCAATATACCATTAGAAAGCTATACTACAGACTATAAGAACATTGCCGATTCTTTCAATACGACTGACGGCTTAGTCGTAGTAAAAGTTGGAACGAAGGGCCAAACAAAGGACCAAACAAAGGACGAAAAAAAGGAAACGGCAATAATAACAATGGATGTACGGCCATTGAATTTCTCGGTGAATTTCTCTCAACCAATTTTGTCCGTTTCGCTTTCTGGATTTTATGTATCTTAACGTAAGGAGTGTGGCCATATGCCCGCACAACTATTCTCAGATATAATTAGAAGCCGCCGTGACGAACTATTAGCAACACCAAAGAAACGTGAAGGCTCATTATACGAAATTTCTAAGTTTATCCGCGAAACCAACAACTATGTCAATATGTCGATGAATGCAATCAATAAATACAAAGTGCCACAACCTGCTGAAGCATACAACGCTTTAGAAGGCTTAATTAACAGCGCATTAAACTTTAATACTGCTGGAATGGAGAGTGCGGCAGCAAGATTAAAAGACTTGTCGCAAAACTGTGATGCAAACAAAGAAATGCAACGTACCAATGAATTGCTTACCCAAAGATTGGCATTAACAGTATTGGACTATATACCTAAATCACTTTATCCAGCAGTGAGAGACTGGCAATGGATTTCAGAGTATGCGGCAAATATCATGGAAGATCCAGGAAGATATGCTGAAGATAAGATTCTGAAGTACTCTGAAAAGCTTGCTGCTAAG
>Ga0208695_1001956_pt1 | contig 15991 bp, 13 predicted proteins | sample AD_UKC111_MetaG_FD_184449 | JGI IMG/M metagenome (GOLD analysis project Ga0208695, IMG submission 184449) | Active sludge microbial communities of municipal wastewater-treating anaerobic digesters from Hong Kong - AD_UKC111_MetaG (SPAdes)... | ecosystem: Engineered > Bioreactor > Anaerobic >... | reverse complement strand
GAAAGCCCTCCTTTATCACTTATCCGGCTTTGGAATTATTACACCATGCATTATCCTGTACTTCAATTATATATGCTTTTTAAATAAAGTAAAACCAAAAAACCTGCAAAGCCCAAAGCATTGCAGATCGCTTTTTTTGTGGGACAAGAGTGGCGCCTGTTGGTACAAATCATATTATGTAGTGAAAGGAGTGGTGAGTATATGAACATTAGCGAAACATTAGTGGTACCGATTATAGTTTCATTAACACAGCTTGCCAAAGAGCTTGGGCTGCCCAAAAAGTTCTGTGCTCTGGCAGCTGTCGTTATCGGAGTTATTATAGGTGTTTTTTTTCTTGAGCCCCAATGCATAAAAACAGGGGTTTTCAAGGGAATAGTATATGGGCTTTCTGCATCAGGGCTTTATTCCGGCACAAAAAATACCATAGAACAGGTAAACGGCAAAAATGTAAAGAAAAAGAAAAAATAGAGAATTCAAATTACAGAAGTATATATTTATCTTTCTGAGGTTAAATTAAACTCAGGAGGTGAATTGCATGGGAAATACCACACCTAAGAATGATCAGCAGAGAAGGTCGACTGGTACCGGAGTAATTGGTTTCATTGTCAGATTCGTAGTAGCTGCAATTGTACTTATGGTTACAGCTTATTTTGTTCCCGGCTTCAAGATGAGAGGAGGCTTCAGTACGGCACTTATTGCTGCTCTGGTAATAGCGGCAGCTGATTTTCTGATCGAAAAGCTTTTCAAATTTGATGCATCTCCTTTGGGAAGAGGCATCTCAGGCTTCCTGGTTTCGGCAGCGGTAATATATTTTACTCAATACCTGGTGCAGGGAATGGAAGTAAGTTTATTGGGGGCAGTAATAGGAGCATTGGTAATCGGCCTTGTTGATACAGTGCTGCCCACCAGATTTATGTAGTATTGCAAATAGCTGCTTATGGCAGCTATTTTATTTTTATTGTATTGAATAGTGAAAAATGTAATCCCGCAGAAGGATATTCAAAATTTTGGTAGAAATTATACAAATCTACAAAATTTTGTAATGGGCGTGGGGTTATGGCGGGCTTTGCATTTTCCTTCTTTTTCGGTATATTGGCTGCGAGTATTATTCTACCCGGTATTGCGATTATATTGGTTAGTTTTTTATTGGCAGGAGCGGCAGCGTTTATAAACAGAAAAAGCAAACCAAATCTTAAGGCAGTATTTATGCTTTTGATTTTCCTCGGAGGCATGGCGGATTACAGCCTTCTCTATGGAACAGAGAGCAAACTGGATGCATTTGACGGGAGAACTGCAGTCTATGAGTGCCTGATTACGGATAATCCCGCGGAAAGGGGGAAATATCTGCAGTATCCGGCCAGAATCATTTCGGTCCGATATGAGGGAAAGCACTATAATTTCTCCGAGAAGATTTTCCTGAAAATTGATGCAGAGACGGTATTCAAGTTCGGGGATAAGGTGTCTGTCCAAGGCCAATGTTCCGATATAGCCGGAATAAGGAATCCGGGAGACTTCGACTATAAATTGTATTATAAGAGCAAAGGGATAAAAAAGCAGATAACAGCCGACAGAGCGGTCCTGCTGAAGGAGGATTGCGCAGGAGTATTAAAGGCCATGCTGTATTATTCAAAGGAAAAGGTCAGGAGCATTATTAATGAAGCATTGCCTAAGGAGGAGGCGGCAGTGCTCACCGGGATCATTACCGGTGATAAGACCGAAATTGATGAGGATATGAAAGAAGCATATATGAAAACAGGGCTGTCCCACATACTTTCGGTTTCCGGCCTTCATGTCGGTTTTCTGATGATGCTTCTTACATATTTTTTTATGCCTTTCAAGCTGGATAAGAGGCTTCAAGGAGCTGTCATCCTATTAATAATAGTATATTATGTGCTTTTGATAGGGGCCCCTCTTCCATCTGTGAGGGCGGCTATCATGCTTGCAGTCCTGATGGCCGGTAAGGCAGCAGGGCGGGAGTATGACCTTTTGGCATCAGTTTCCTTTGCATTTATGATAATGCTTGCATTTAAACCTTTGGCAATACATGATACGGGATTTATAATATCCTTTGCTGCGATGTATTCCATTGCCCTGCTTTATCCGGCAGTATACGGCATATTGCGGTGCATACCTGCGGCAATAAGAGATCCGGCGGCTTTGTCCATATCAGTATGGCTCGGGCTTGCTCCTGTTCTGGCACACTATTTTAACTATATTTCCATTATAAGCATCATAATAAATATTGTTGCAATACCGCTGTCCTTCATTATTACAGTTACGGGCTTCATAGGGGTTTTTGCTGGAATTGTATCAAATACTTTGGCATTGTACATATTTTCTGTGGATTACTATTTTATTAACCTTCTTTCCTTTATGATTCGAAAAGCTGCTGAGCTTCCCGCCGCAGGCTTTTATATCCCAAGGCTGCCCATATATATCCATGCTTTGTACTATGCAGGTATCGGGATGTTTATAGGGTTTTGCAAGACGGCCTTTTTCAGGGTATACATGCGCCGGCTTGCTTTGTCATACCTGCTTGCAGCTGTTATTGCAATTTCTGTCTATAACCTGCCCTCAGGAAAATTGAGAATGGTATTCTTTGATGTAGGCCAGGGAGACAGCTGCTGCATCATTACACCTCAGAAAAAGGCAGTGCTGATTGATGGGGGCGGTTCTTCAAGGAATGGGGATTATTACTATGACGTTGGAGGAAAGATAACTTTTCCGGCACTTCTGCACCAGGGAATATGGAGCATAGATACCGTTATCGTATCCCATCTGCATGATGACCATATGGAGGGGCTTCTGAAAGTTTTAGAAGGCTATAAGGTAAAAAATATGATTCTGCCCCGGGTTTCGGCGGGTACTGGTGAAATATCGGGAAGCAGCGGTGCGCTGCTTGATATGTGCAGAAAAAAGGGAATAAAAATCCATAGGCTGGGAGCGGGAGATCAGATAAGTCTTGGGGATGAAGTAAAGATTGATTTTTTGCATCCAGGAAAAGCCGCAGAAGCCGATGAGAATGAAAACTCTCTGGTGGGGGTTCTGTATTATGGAGATTTCAGCGCACTTTTTACAGGGGACATAGGAAAGGACACGGAAGGCCTGCTTCAGGCTGAAGCTATAAAGTCTGTTGTGATGAAAGTGCCTCACCACGGAAGCGGAAGATCCTCCTCGGAAGAATTTCTTGAGAGAGTCAGGCCAAGGGTCAGTGTGATATCAGTAGGCAGCAACAATTACGGACATCCTTCTCCGGATACCCTGGAAAGATTGGCTGACACCGGATGCCTTGTATACAGAACGGATGGGAATGGAGGGGTAACAATAGTAACAGACGGAAAAAGTATGAAGGTAAATACTGTGAAGCAGTGACAGTTGATGGCTTATATATTATAATTAAATAAATACTGTTGGAACGGCATGGTGATGAAAATATGGGCTACAGACAGCTTATGAACGATATTAAGAACAACTGCATCAAACCGGTATATCTCATTTTCGGCAATGAGGCCTATCTCATGGACAAAGGCAGAGAGGCCCTGAAAAATGCAGTGGTGACCTCCTTACCGGAGCTTAATCATACCCGGCTGGAGGGGGAGAAGCTTGAAGCCGATGAGCTCTCAGCCGCCTGCAGGACTTTTCCCTTTGGCACCGAGAAAAGGTTAGTAGAGGTTAGGAATCCGGAGATACTGAGGAGCAAGGGCAGAGGCAGGGAGGAAGATGAAAATGGGGATGAGGATGAGAAGGCTTCTGCTCCGGGGAAGGATGCACAGCCCTTTATTGATGTGCTGCAAAACCTTGATGACACTGTTTGCCTTTTGCTGCTTTCCTATGGAGGTATTAATAAAAAAAGAAAAAAACTTCTCGATGAGGTGAAAAAGCATGGAGCGGTTTTGGAATTCAACAGGATAGAAAGAGACGAGCTGGCTCAATGGATAAAGAAAGTCCTCGGAAAGAGCGGCAAGAATATCAGCACCAAAGAACTGAATCATTTCATCAATATTACCGGCTATCTTGATAAGAACGGGAGTAAAACCCTTTATGATATAGAGAATGAAATAAAAAAACTGACAGGCTTTATGGGAAATTCAACGGAGGTCACTTTAGAGCATATTGAGGCGATTGTTCCAAGGAACATAGAAAATGACATCTTCAAGCTTATTAATGCATGTTATGAAAAAGATGCCGACCGCAGCCTCAGGATTTACAATGATTTGCTGCTTGAGGGGGAGACCACTGTAGGAGTATTGGCTCTCCTGTCAAGTCAGGTAAAGAATATGCTGAAAGTGTATGAGCTTTATGAGAAAAAATATGACAGGAGAAGTATATCGGAAAAGCTTAAGCTTCATGAATATACGGTGAAGCTTTGCATACAGTATGGTTCATCAATAAAAAGGCAGGCACTTCAGTCTGCTTTCAGGAAGTGCCTGGATACTGACCTGAGTATAAAGTCAGGCGGTATGGGAGACCGGCTGGCGATGGAAATGCTGCTTGCGGGATTATTTGAGTAAAACAAAAGGGGTGCTGCTAACTACTTATTAAGTAGTTTTGCGGCACCCGAAGTTTTTCAGATATTAAGCTATATCCTTTATCTTTTTTGATAATCTGGATTTTTTCCTTGCTGCTGTATTCTTATGAAGTGTACCTTTAGCAACTGCTTTGTCAATAAGACTTGCAACCTTCCTGTACAATTCTTTAGCTTCACTCATATTTCCGCTTTTTATGGAATCTTCAAACCTTCTTATTGAAGTTTTCAAGGAGGAAACAATTATTCTATTTCTTCTTGTCTTGAAATTCGCTACTTTTATTCTTTTTAAAGCTGATTTAATATTTGCCAAATCCTTCACCTCCTTCAAAATTCAATTGACAAAAGGTATTCTATCATATTAACCAAAAAAATGCAAGAGTATTGTATTGAGCTTTTTTGTGCCGATTTATAGATTATTTATATAAGTTTACCCGCTTTAAAATTAATTATGAACAGAGCCGCATTTTGTATAAAAACAGCAGGTAAGGCGCAAACTTCAATTATTATGCTAATAAAAAACTTTACAGATTTTTGGAGGGAATGCCGTGGCCGGAATAAGAACAGATTTGGCTATTGAAGCAAGGGAATTTTATAACAAGCAGGAAAACAGGCAAGATATCCCTGGAGTGGTTGTGGATGTGGACAAAGATGAGAATTACACCGTAACCAGGGTTAAGGTTGTTGAAGATGTCGGCGCAAGAATCATAGGAAAGCCCAAAGGAAATTATATTACCATTGAAGTGCCCAAGCTGAGGGAAAATGACAGGGATCTCCAGGATAAAGTGGGGAAGGTTCTGGCGGAAGAAGTAGCAAGATTGGTGAACCTTAATGATCAATCAGTGATAATGGTGGTAGGACTGGGAAATTGGAATGTAACTCCCGACGCACTGGGGCCGAGGGTGGTGGAGCACCTGCTGGTAACTCGGCATATTAAGGAATACGTTCCCGATCAGATCGACGAGGGAGTAAGGTCAGTTTGTGCTATTGCCCCCGGGGTGCTTGGGATTACAGGGATAGAGACCAGTGAAATAATAAGAGGCATAGTGGATAAAGTGAAACCTGACCTGGTAATAGCCATTGATGCCTTAGCTTCAAGGAAAATGGAAAGGATAAGCACCACAATACAGCTTGCGGATTCAGGCATAAACCCGGGATCCGGAGTCGGGAACAACAGGAAGGAGCTCAGCCGGGAGAGCATGGGGGTGCCTGTCATAGCCATAGGGGTTCCAACAGTTGTAGATGCTGCGACAATGGCCAGCGACACCATAGATATGGTGATAGATACTCTTATTAATGAATCTCCTGAAAGCGGAGAATTTTACAATATGCTTAAGAACATGGATAAAACAGAGAAGCATAAGCTGATAGACGAAGTGATCTCCCCGTATATAGGTAACCTTATGGTCACTCCCAAGGAAATTGACAGGCTTATAGACGACATCGCGATAGTGATAGCCAGCGGGCTGAATATTGCACTGCACCCAAATGTAGATCAGGAAGAAATGGACAGGTATCTGAACTAAAAAAGTGCGTCGCGAGACGCATTTTTTATTAGTATATGGCATATATGTGTATACAGACAGGTCCAATTTTTAGCCGGGTTCAAAAGGCGGGCGGAAAAGAGGTGGGGTGTTTGAACAAGAAATGGCTGTTTGCGCTTTTTCTGGCACTGACAGCTGCAGCATCGTTTTTATTCCTGAAATGGTTATATTCACCTGATTCATATTTAAGCAAATATAATATCAGCTCAACCGGCTCTGCAGAGGTTTTCAATTATGACATTAAAAAGAGGCTCAAGCTTGAAGAATACTCCAATAACTTTTACATACAGCTGTTAAACACTGTAATGACGAGTGCCAAGGCAAATTATGAGATTGAATACGGCTGCCCCATGCCCGGGCTTTTTGAGTCTGCTGCAAGCAGCATCACCGACGGTCTGCATACCGACGCCGGCAACCCCATAACTTACCTGAACTTTGCCTTTACAGCTTTCAGTCAATATGACCCGTCGCTGTTTTCATATGCCGAAACCGGCAGCAGTGCGGCAGCTCCTAATATTACCGACTTTGAGAATGCGCCTCAGGGAGCTATTTATTTCAGCGAGGAAGATGAATATAAAGCTGAGATACCTGCAGAAACCCCGGCATCACAAATTGCGGAGGAAACTGTCGCCGCCCCCGGTAAAATAGCATTGAACAGCAAATCCCCGCAGATACTCGTTTATCATTCTCATTCCACAGAAAGCTACATGCCTAATACTGCAGGGAATTATCATACCCAGAATGACAAGTACAATGTTATAGCTGTTGGAAGCACATTTGCCAAAGAGCTGCAGGAAAAATACAAATACAAGGTTCTCCATGACAAGACCAAGCATGATAAAGAGTCCTATGCGTATTCTTATGCAAATTCCCTTCAGACTATAAAAAACAGCATCAATAAATACAAGTCCCTAAAGGTAATCCTGGATTTGCACAGGGATGCCTTTGATGCGGAGAAAGCTACATTTGCTGAGAAAACAGCCAAAAAATCCGAATACACCACTTCAATAAACGGAAAAAGGGCTGCGAGGATAATGCTTGTAATAGCAAAAGAGAATCCAAACTACGCAGAACTGGAAAAGTTTGCAGTATATATAAAGAAAAAGATGGATAAACTATATCCTGGATTATTCTACAAAATCGATATAAAAAGCAGAGGCAAGTACAATCTCTATTTCAGCAATCATTCAATGCTGGTAGAGATAGGGTGCATGCTTAATACTATTGAAGAAGCCCAATATTCCGCAGAGCTTTTTGCCAGGGTTATGGGGGAAGTAATAAACGACCTGAAGGAATAGATGCAGATGGACAAGAGAATTGATAAAAAGAAACAGAGGACGGAAGCATTAAAAAATAAGCTGAAGAAGGTTCTGGGGATATTCTTCTGCATAATCCTGCTGATTTTTTCAGTCAGCATTGCAGATATGTCAGCCAGAAGAATGATTATGTGCAATGATGATAAATATGCAATAGCAGTTTCTTTGCAGGAAGAAAGCATGCTGAGAGTAGACATTGCCGGTGAAAAGCTCATGATAAATATAGAACCTGTCGTCAGGATTTTCAATTATATTTACGACAATTCCAGGAAACACTGTGAAAGTATTGTGAAAAATGTAAAAGCAAAACTTAAGGAATAATTTGAGGACATGGGGACGTTTCGCGTGTCCTCCTTTTTGCAGTTGATATCCTTTTCGTATAATAAGAAGAATGCGTCGTATCTGAAGTTTGCAGTCATCCTGCAGAGCACTAGCCTTATATCCCGACTCACACGATATTAGCTTTGGACAGAATCAGAGCTTGATACTTGTAAAAATCCTGACGCACATAAACCCTACCTCCTGTAGGTATGTGCTGGATTTACCTCACGTAAATCCCACGGATTTTACTGCATATCTTCTCTCGATTCTGTTGCCCAAAGCCAATAAGTGCTCGCTGATATACAAGGCTAGTGCTCTGTATGATGATGCATAACCAAGCAAGAGCTTGTATAGTATAGCAGGGCACACTTTTATGCATTTTGGAAACAGGCCTCTGATATGGCTTTGGTAATAAGTTCCTATACTGTCTCTTGCGGATGGTTATGCAAACTTCAAATGTGGTGCATTCTTCTTTTATTTTGCATAAACCCATTGCATTTTTTAAAATCCGGTGAATATAGTATATATTTATTGTTAAAAACTAATATGCTATAATATGCGTAAATGTATAAAACTCATTCGGTACAATCATAAAGATTAAAGGGGCACAAAGGAGGACGCCGTATATGGCAGGGGACAGGCAAAAACATATAAGGAATTTCTGTATAATTGCACATATAGATCATGGAAAATCGACTCTGGCCGACAGGCTGATAGAAAAAACAGGAGTTATTTCCGCCAGGGATATGGAGGAACAGGTGCTTGACAATATGGCCCTTGAAAGAGAGAGAGGAATCACCATAAAGCTTCAATCGGTCAAGTTGAACTATAAGGCTCAGGATGGAGAGGAATACATATTGAATCTGATTGACACCCCGGGCCATGTGGATTTTACGTATGAAGTCTCCAGAAGCCTGGCTGCCTGCGAAGGGGCCGTTCTTGTGGTGGATGCCACCCAAGGTATTGAAGCGCAGACACTGGCTAATGTATACCTGGCCCTGGATAACAATCTGGAGCTGTATCCGGTAATAAATAAAATCGATCTTCCCAGCGCAGATCCGGAGTTCGTAAAAAAGGAAATCGAGGATGTAATCGGCCTTGATGCCTCAAATGCCGCATTGGTATCAGCCAAGGAAGGAATTAATATCGAAGAGGTGCTGGAAGGAATAGTGAAGTATATACCCCATCCTGCCGGAGATGAGGATGAGCCTTTGAAAGCTTTGATTTTTGACTCCTTCTATGACAGCTATAAAGGGGTTATTGCCTATATAAGAGTAATGGACGGGATATTGAAGCCCGGAATGAATATGAGAATGATGTCAAACGGCAAGGAATACGAAGTGGTGGAGGTAGGCACCCTGAAACCCTGGCTGAACCCTACCGGCCTGCTTATGGCAGGAGATGTGGGTTATGTAACAGCCAGTATAAAGAATGTAAAGGATGTCCGCGTGGGCGATACAATTACCGATGCGGATAATCCCTGCAAGGAAGCGCTTCCGGGCTACAGGAAGGTTACTTCAATGGTGTATTGCGGTATTTATCCTGCAGACGGAGCAGATTACGACAATCTTAAGGATGCCCTGGAAAAGCTGCAGCTTAATGATGCAGCACTGCTTTATGAGCCGGAGACTTCTATTGCACTGGGCTTTGGCTTCAGATGCGGCTTCCTGGGGCTTCTGCACATGGAGATAATACAGGAGAGGCTGGAAAGGGAATATAATCTTGATCTTGTGACTACCGCACCAAGTGTAATATATCATATTACCAAAACCAACGGAGAAAAGCTTGAGGTTTCAAATCCAACAAACCTGCCCGCTCCCCAGGAGATAGAATATATGGAGGAACCCATTGTTAAGGCCACTATAATGACTCCTACGGAATACGTAGGAGCGATTATGGAGCTTTGCCAGAACCGCAGGGGCACCTTCAGGGATATGCAGTACATGGAGGAAAAAAGAGCCATACTCAATTATGATTTACCTCTGAATGAGATAATATACGACTTCTTTGACGCATTGAAATCCAGGACTAAAGGCTACGCCTCCTTTGACTATGAGCTGAAGGGATATGAAAAGTCAGACCTTGTTAAGCTGGATATACTGCTTAATACAGAAGCGGTTGATGCACTTTCCTTTATAGTACACAAGGATAAGGCATATGCCCGGGGAAGGTCAATGGCTGAAAAGCTTAAGGAGGTAATTCCGAGACAGATGTTTGAGATTCCCATACAAGCGGCCATCGGAACAAAAATTATTGCCAGGGAAACTGTAAAGGCATTGCGCAAGGATGTACTGGCGAAATGCTACGGCGGAGATATTACAAGAAAAAAGAAGCTTCTTGAAAAACAGAAGGAAGGAAAGAAGAGAATGAGGCAGGTGGGAAGTGTGGAGCTGCCCCAGGAAGCCTTTATGTCAGTCTTGAAGCTGAATGATTAAAGAGGGTGAGCAAATGAAGGAAGTGGGTTTGTACATCCATATACCTTTCTGCAGGAGCAAGTGCCTGTATTGTGACTTCAATTCCTTTCCATGCAGGGAGGATGATGCGCCGGAGTATACGGAAGCGCTTCTCCGGGAACTTAACGCATATCAGGAAAGGTACAATTTTATTTACAAGACAGTATTCATCGGTGGGGGAACTCCCACCGTTATTAATTGCAGGCTTATAGGTGAAATAATGGATAAGATTGCGCCGCGGATTAAAGCCGGAGCAGAAATCAGCATGGAGTCCAACCCTGGTACTGTAACCTTTGATACATTGAGGTACTATAGAAGTCTTGGGATAAACAGGCTCAGCATAGGCCTGCAGGCGTGGCAGGCAGGACTGCTGAGAGGCTTGGGAAGGATTCACACGGCCGGGGACTTTTTAAATGCCTACTATTGGGCAAGAGAATCCGGATTTGACAATATAAATACCGATTTGATTTTTGCTCTTCCCAATCAGACCTCCGATATGTGGAAAGAAACTCTGGATAAGGTTATAAGCATAGGCGCGGATCATATTTCCTGCTATAGTCTTATACTGGAAGAAGGCACCGTATTTTATAATTTATATAAAGAAGGTAAATTGCAGCTGCCTGACGAGGAATCAGACAGGGAGATGTACAGAATTGCAGTGGATACGCTGGGTTCCAACGGCTACCGCCAATATGAGATATCCAACTTCGCCCGGAAGAGCATGGAATGCAGACATAATCTCGTGTATTGGAGAAATGAGGAATACCTTGGCGTTGGAGCCGGAAGCCACTCCAAGCTGGAGGGGAGAAGGTTCTGGAATCATAAAGATATTGACCGGTATATCAGCTTGGTCACGGAAGGAAAACTGCCGGTGGAAGGGCAGGAGGAATTATCCGTCGATGAGGACATGTGGGAAACGATATTTCTGGCACTGCGGCTCAATGAGGGGTTGGATATGGCAGGCTTTAACAGTAAATACGGGGTTGACTTCCGGACGAGATACGGCAGCCAACTAAAAAGGCTCATGGCTCAAGGCCTTGTATTTATTGAATCAGACAGGCTGAAGCTGACAAAAAAAGGGATAGACCTGTCTAATTCTGTTTTTGTGGAATTCGCATAATTCTTCTGATAAGCAGAAAAAAATTGTAAAACCTATTGACAAAAATATGTGACAATGTTATTTTAAAGACAGAATTAGCACTCAATACAGTAGAGTGCTAACAAGGGCGGTGATATTGATGGATATGGGAAGCAGGAAAAGACTTATATTGCAAGCTATAATAGAAGATTATATAAACTCCGCAGAGCCTGTCGGATCAAGGACAATATCCAAGAAGTACCTGACGGGGACCAGCCCTGCTACAATAAGAAACGAGATGTCTGATCTTGAGGATATGGGATATATTGAACAGCCCCATACATCAGCCGGAAGAATTCCCTCAGACAAAGGCTACAGACTTTACGTAGATAAGATTATGAAGCAGAATACAATTAATGAGGCTCAAAGGGAAATGATAAAGAGGGAGTTCATTGAATCCCTGGGAGAGATTGACCGGCTGATAAAGCATGCCTCAAAGCTGCTTTCACAGATGACTCAATATACATCCATAGTGATGGCTCCTCAGTTCCGCAGAACCAGCATAAAGCAGGTGCAGCTTCTCAGGATAGACAGAGCAGTAGTATTGGCGGTAATAGTAACAGATGCGGGGATAATAAAGAACAGTGTCCTAAGATTGAAGCAGGATATTCAGCCGGATATCCTCGTCAGAATAACCAATATGATTAATGACAAGATGGCGGGGCTGAATGTAGAGGACATAGAAAGATTTGACCTTCAAGACATGCTGAACAATTCCCTCGGACACAGTGAAATAATTGAACAGGTGGTGCCTGAGCTTATACAGACATTGTTTTATTCCGACACTTCAGAAGTGTACCATGATGGAGTTTCCAACATATTGAATCTTCCGGAATACAGCGATATCAAAAAAGCAAGGGATTTCCTCAATACAATGGAAGAAAGGGAACTGCTGTTTAGAGTGCTGAATGATGTTCGTGAGGATGTAAAAATAAGCATCGGCAAGGAAAACAACCTTGAACAGTTCAAGGAATGCAGCCTTATAACGGCAACCTATAAGATTGACAACAAAGTTATCGGCTCGGTTGGGATAATTGGCCCGACAAGGATGGAATACTCCAAAGCCATTTCTATTGTTGAGTGTATGACAAATAATCTCAGTGAGATATTGACGAATATTCTCAAGAGGTAATCTTAAATATAAAACTTAAAGGTGGTCAGATGAATGAAGCAAAAAAAACAAAAAGAAGAGGAAAATCCGCAGGTCAATAATAAGGCTGAAGAGAATACGGCTGAAGAGACTTCTGCACAAGCAGAAGAAGCAGTTCCCGAACAGATGGCGGAGACTGATAACAAAGAGATTCTCGAACTGAAAAGGCAGTCTGATGAATACTACAACAGACTCCTCAGAATGCAGGCAGATTTTGAAAACTATAAAAAGAGAATAGCAAGGGAAAGGGAAGACATGTACAATAACGCCCTTGAAACTATAACCGCACAGCTGCTGCCGGTTGTGGACAATATGGAAAGGGCAGTGGATGCGTTCAGAAAGGATAAACTGGATGAACAATACATCTCCGGAGTGGAAATGGTCTGCAATCAGATCATAGATATTCTTGGAAAGAATGGCGTCAAAGAAATTGAAGCCATGGATAAGGACTTTGACCCTAATCTTCACCATGCTGTAATGCAGGTGCCCGGTGAGGATGAGGATGAAAATAAAATAAAGGAAGTATTTCAAAAAGGATACATCCTGGGAAACAAAGTAATCAGGCCTTCACTTGTAAAGGTGTCGGTGAAGCAATAAGTGCTAAAAGTATAAGGAGGAAGCAATAAATGGCAAAAGTAATAGGTATTGACCTGGGAACTACAAACTCTTGTGTCGCTGTTATGGAAGGCGGAGAGCCGGTAGTAATTCCAAATGCTGAAGGCGGAAGAACAACGCCCTCGGTTGTAGGATTCTCAAAAACAGGAGAAAGGCTTGTGGGCCAGGTTGCAAAAAGACAGGCAGTTACAAATCCGGAGAGAACTGTTATATCAATAAAAAGGGAAATGGGAACTAATTTCAAAGTAAATATTGACGATAAAAGCTATACCCCTCAGGAAATATCCGCAATGATTCTCACAAAGCTCAAACAGGATGCGGAAGCTTATTTGGGTGAGAAGGTCACACAGGCTGTTATAACCGTACCTGCATATTTCAGCGACAGCCAGAGGCAGGCAACAAAGGATGCAGGAAAGATAGCCGGCCTTGAAGTGCTCAGGATAATCAATGAACCGACGGCAGCATCGCTGGCATACGGCCTTGATAAGGAAGAAAATCAGAAAATATTGGTATACGATTTGGGCGGCGGTACCTTCGATGTATCGATACTGGAGCTTGGAGACGGGGTATTTGAAGTATTGGCAACGAACGGCAACAACAGGCTTGGCGGTGACGATTTCGACCAGAGGGTAATAAATTATCTTGCCGATGAGTTCAAGAAGGACAGCGGAATTGACCTGCGCAATGACAAAATGGCAATGCAGAGGCTTAAGGAAGCTGCTGAAAAGGCGAAGATTGAGCTTTCGGGAGTGCTTCAGACAAATATAAATCTACCGTTTATTACTGCTGATGCAAGCGGACCGAAGCATCTTGACGTTACCCTTACAAGGGCTAAGTTCGACGAGCTTACCCACGATCTGGTGGAGATGACAATGGAGCCTGCAAGGAAAGCCCTGGCAGACGCAGGCCTCACAGCAGACAAGTTGAGCAAAGTGATATTGGTAGGCGGTTCAATAAGAATACCTGCGGTTCAGGAAGCCGTGAAGAAACTGACAGGAAAGGAACCATACAAGGGCATAAACCCTGACGAATGCGTTGCAATTGGTGCTGCGATACAGGCTGCAGTGCTGACAGGAGAAGTCAAGGATGTACTGCTTCTTGATGTTACTCCTCTTTCGCTTGGAATAGAGACATTAGGCGGAGTATTCACAAAGCTTATAGAAAGAAATACAACCATACCGACAAAAAAGAGCCAGATATTCTCTACAGCCGCTGATGGACAGAGCAGCGTTGAAATACATGTGCTGCAGGGTGAAAGGGAAATGGCCGCTTACAACAAGACACTGGGAAGGTTCCAGCTTAGCGGGATACCTCCTGCTCCAAGGGGAGTGCCTCAGATAGAGGTAACCTTTGATATAGACGCTAACGGTATCGTACATGTATCTGCAAAAGACCTGGGCACCGGAAATGAGCAGAAGGTGACGATTACAGCAAGTACCAATCTTTCTGACAGTGATATCGATGCAGCGATAAAAGAAGCAGAAAAGTTTGCTGCAGAAGATAAAAAGAGAAAAGAAGAGGTTGAAGTAAGGAATAATGCAGACAGTCTTGTATATCAGACGGAAAAGAACCTTAAGGATCTGGGAGACAAACTAAGCAGTGAAGACAAAGCAAGAATTGAAGCCGAACTGAACAATGTTAAGGAAGCCTTGAAGGGAACCGATACAGAAGCAATAAAAACTGCTTCTGAGGAACTTACAAAGGTATTCTATGACATATCGGGCAAAATATATCAGGCTAATGCGGGGGCCCAGGGGCCTGCCGGAGAAGCCCCGCAGGATGACAACACTGTAAATGCCGATTATAAGGTTGAAGACGACAAGTAATTAGTGATATAATATGCGCGAGCGCATATTATATCGATTATCTGATGCCAGTGCGATTTTTTGCTCCGCAAAACGCACATGTGCATATCATAAAATCAATAGATTTTATGATACGATTATTGCGGTTTAAAGGTACTGAGCAGGATACTTTTATAGTTTCCTGCTCAGTTATGATAATTATGGATACGAGAATGGCGTCATTATTCATAGACTGGTTTATGTAAAGGTGGAGAAGAAATGGCATCAAAAAGAGATTATTATGAAGTATTAGGCATAGATAAGTCAGCTTCTGAAGAAGATATAAAAAAAGCATACAGAAAGCTTGCAAAGAAATACCATCCTGATATGAACCAGGGTGACAAAAGTGCGGAAAGTAAATTCAAAGAACTGAATGAAGCTTATGAAGTATTGAGCGATAAGGACAAAAAAGCCAGATACGACCAATTCGGCCATGCGGGAGTGGATCCCAACGGGTTCGGAGGAGCCGGAGGAGGTTTTGGAGGCTTCGGAGGCTTTGGCGGCTTTGGCGGATCAACAGGTACCGGCGGTTTTGAAGACATATTCGATATGTTCTTCGGCGGAACCGGAGGCTTTGGCAGCACTGGAAGCGCCAGGAGGAAATCCGGCCCTCAGAAGGGTGCGGATCTTAAGTACGAGCTTGAGATAGAGTTTGAAGAAGCAGCCTTTGGAGTAAAAAAGGATATACATGTAACAAGGAATGAAACCTGTAATGACTGCAAAGGCACGGGAGCAAAAGCCGGAACCAGCCCTGAGACCTGCAAGACATGCGGAGGAAGCGGTGAAGTAAGGTATACCCAGAGCACTGTTTTTGGAAGAGTTGTGAATGTAAGGACTTGTGACGAGTGCCATGGGGAAGGCAAGGTCATTAAGGAACCTTGTCCCCAGTGTAAGGGCAGGGGCAGCATAAGAAGGAGCAGAAAGATTACTATTGATATACCAGCCGGCGTCGATACCGGTTCTGTGATGCCGCTTAGAGGAGAAGGAGAACCGGGTTCAAGAGGGGGCTCCAACGGCGATCTGTATATTTATATGAGAGTGAAACCCCATAAGCTGTTTAAGAGAGATGGCATAAACCTGTACAG
>Ga0208695_1001954_pt1 | contig 16008 bp, 10 predicted proteins | sample AD_UKC111_MetaG_FD_184449 | JGI IMG/M metagenome (GOLD analysis project Ga0208695, IMG submission 184449) | Active sludge microbial communities of municipal wastewater-treating anaerobic digesters from Hong Kong - AD_UKC111_MetaG (SPAdes)... | ecosystem: Engineered > Bioreactor > Anaerobic >... | reverse complement strand
TTTTAGGAGGATTTTTCGATGAACCGTAATCCCTCAGGCCTGTTATTTTCTCTTTGTATTGACGGATTCGTCAAATACAAGACCGCCGAAGGCTTAAGCCAACGGACGGTCGATTCGTATGAGTGGGTGCTGCGTAAGTGGATGGAAAAGATAGGCGACCAGCCGGTCGGTAAGATCACCTCTGCCGACGTACTCGATTACATGACCTATCTGCGCACAGAGTATGTTCCCCACACTTTCGCCAAACCGAATCCTGCGCATGAGGCACCAACGCGCAAACTCTCCCCCAAAACACTGCGAAACCATTGGATCACTTTCAAAGCTTTCTTCGGTTGGGCGGTTGCAGAGTTCAAAATAAAGAACCCCATGGAAGGCATCCCGGGTCCACGCTACAAAGAAGCACCGGTAGCCGCCTTTACTCAGGAGGATATTGCGGCACTGCTCAAAGCCTGTGTCTATTCCCGTGAATACAATCCGATCAATCGCCATAATTTTGTCACCCGGCGACCATCGGCCAAACGAGATGAAGCCATGATACTGTTCATGTTGGATACCGGTTTGCGCGCTTCCGAGCTTTGCAGTTTGAAAATCGGCGAACTGGATTTGCGCACCGGTAAAGTTGTCATTAAGCATGGCGACGAAGGTGGGGCGAAAGGCGGCAAAGGGCGCACGGTATTCATTGGAAAGAGCACCCGCCGGGCTGTATGGCGCTATCTGGCTGACCGCGAAGATCGCGACGACCCAGAATCGCCAGTATTTATCAACCGTGGCAATCATCCGTTTAACTCCAACAGCCTGCGACATTTGATCGTGCGCCTGGCTGATAAAGCGGGTGTTAAAGGAGCTCATCCACATAAATTCCGGCATACTTTCGCAATCACTTATCTCCGTTCAGGTGGGGATGTTTTTACCCTGCAAGCCCTGTTAGGTCACAGCTCGTTGGATATGGTCCGTCATTATGCTCAAATCGCTGAAATGGACATCGAGCGTGTTCACCGCAAAGCCAGCCCAGTTGATAACTTGAGGTTCTAAAAACGATCATTTTCTCTTTGCTCCAGAGCTGGAGGAAGGTTTTATTGGATCCCTTCCTCCAGCCATTCAGGTTATTTCCGTTTTTGGGCTTGGCAGGGAAGTTTGCACGTTGGCCGGAGCGACGGCGAATCGCAGCATTCCTTGCGCACCAAAATAATTGAACCATTTGCCATGACTTCATAATCCAGGCAGTCACCAGGTTGTAAATCCAACAGGTTACGTACCTTTTTGGGGATTGTGATGGCGTTGGTCGTGGTAATGATAATCGGTCGTTTTTTCAAATAATCACCTCCTTTCCTTCCGAGATTGCTGAAATTTTCATAATCCAGCTCAGCCGGATATTCTGAAACTCAACCGGGAACATGGCTTTCCCCCACAAGAGGAATCGCTGGTTGGTATTCAAGATGCTCTGTAATTCTGCCTGATCCAATCCTTTCTCGCCTATCTGAAAAAGGGAATCAGGGAGATTGGCGTTGAAAGCGTGCGCTGAACTGAGCGGTTGCGAGCCAGCCCAGAGAAGCAGTATTTTAAGATGTTCGAAATCATTAGAGATCTGAAGCGATGAAAGCCCATGAACATCTCGTGAAAATTTTAGGAACAACTTAACCTTAAGATAGTTCTGCCGATCCAGCATTCCAAATCCCGCGATTAACAATCCCGCCGCAGATGGGACATTTGCCTTTCAGATGGCTCAGGCGGCCTTTGACAGGGCGAATTTCCGCATTTTGGATTTTGACGATCGTATTACAGCGCATACAAAAACCTTCCCCCGCTTGAAGCTGATGGGCTGGTTTCTTTCTGGAGATCTGTTGGTTATCAACCCAGGCGGCAAATTGCTTGCCGTCGATCCAGATATGATTGGATTCGTCCCGGCTGTGTGGCGCGCCATGATTGAGCCAATCTCGCAAGGTAGTTTCAGGAACATCCAGGTCTTCAGCGATTTCCCGCGGTGTGTATAGCATGGGCAGCAAACCGGGGGCTTTGATTAAGACATTCCTGGAAATCCGGCAATTTGAACTATTTTGGTTTTCTGACATTCTTCTCCTTTGTTATTTGTAAACTTTGCATGACACAAACATACGCCAGCCATGCCAACCCCTTAAGGAAATGGCGTGTCTGGCGTATCCTCTTCCCACTGATAGGTGTTGAAAGATCCTCGTTTTGTAACTCTGATACGAGGATCATTATTGAGTTTTGAAAATGCCCGGTCTATCGTCCTGGCGCTGCTATTGATTTGGAGTGCTGAGATGAGCTCATTCTTCTTGAATTCCTGCGCCGGTAAACTCTGCAGATATTCCAAAATATCCGCAAAGATCAATTCCGCCTGACCAGGCACGCGCACCAGTTCAGAAGCATTCGTTTCAGAAAATCGGAGCGCGATGCTCTCTTCGGTCGATTCAATTTGGAACTGCAACTGCGCGGGTGGCATGGATTCCCGCACCTTTTGTGGAATGATCGTTCGCATCGAGTGTGCCGAATGCTGGTTTTCGTGGGTAACCACAATGGCGGTATCGACAGACCCTAAAATATCAGAGGAGCCCCGAACGCGATAGGAAAAATCGGTGTTTCCACCCTTATTGAGGTGATGAATGAGAATGAAAGTCGTACCGGTCTGGTTGGCAATTTCTCGCAGGGTGTTCATCATCGGTGATATTTCCGCGACCGAATTTTCATCTGCGCCAGGCATAAACTTGGCCATAACATCAAAAATAACGACAGAGGCATCCAACCGGTGAATACGTTGACGTAATGCCAGCACTTCGGAAGTGACTTTCAGGTTAAGCGGAGAAAAATCGAAAATGAGGTTCGCTGGCGGTTGAATTCCTCGCGCATGGCACAGTTTGAGAACGCGCGAGCGCATACCCCGGTAGCTGCCATCCAGGAAGTGATACAGCACTTTGCCCTGGGTTACTAGCCGGTTATCCCATGCCAGACCCGAAGAAGCCATGCCAACCGCCAGGTCCAGAGCGAGAAAACTCTTTCCCGCTGCCGGCATTCCGGCGATCAAGTTGATTCCACCGGCCATAATCCAGTCTTTGAGAATCCAGGTCAGTTCACCCATCTCTGACAAACACAATTTCTCAGCGGTCATCACCATGCGCTCCGTGACTCCCGACAAGACGGATGAGCTGACAAAGAATTCTTCCATCTGCTGGAGAGCATCAGAAAGCGGTTTATCTTGAATAGCATTTTTGGCAAGGTTTGTAGCGACCTCCAACGCTTTTCGCTTAAATGCTTTTTCACGCACAATCTTCGCGTAAGACTCGGCGTGCATGGAAGTCGGAGTTGCATTAATCAACCCTGTGATGTACGCCGGCCCGCCAATTTCCTTTAGTTTTCCGCTGGTGGTCAAAGCATTACACAAGGTGACTTGATCGATCTGTTGCTCAGATTCCAACAGCTGATTCATTGCTTCCCAAATCCAGCGGTGTGATTCGCGATAGAAATATTCTGCTTTTACGATGGCGACCAGATCTTCAAATAAATAAGGCGCAATCATGATCGAACCGAGCAAGGCCTGTTCGGCATCCATATCACTGGGCGGAATGGGATCGGACATCAAAGGCTCCAAATGGTTTGATATTTACTCCTTACAACAACACAATGGTCATCTGAGAAAACGAAAAGCGACCGGCATAACAAAGTTCTTTGTTATGCGGCCGCTCCTACGATTTGATGGATGTCCAAGGAGATCAGCGACCCGAAACGATACCATTTTTATTCTACAAATAAATCAGGCTTGATCCAAGGTGGCCGTGATCAGTTTATTCTTTATCCGATTGTTTGGCTGCAGGTTTTAAAGTCTAGAAAAGGCATAAGTAAATTTTCAACAAATAATAAGCGTCTGCGTCCTTGCTGACGTGCCGCAGACGCCTTGTTGACACGCCGCAGACGTTGACGCAGACCTTACCGCAGACGTTGATTGAACAGGAAGAGCGCTGAAGCGCCTTTTACCGTAAAGGGATGTGGAAATACCCTTCGACCGAGAATTGCCCCCTCTATCCCTAAAACTTGAGTCTAAATCTGAATATTTTGGGGGCGAGAAAAACCATCTTGACCTATAGGAACGGAGTGCACTCTGTTCCACCCACTTCGATCCCCTAGAGTCTTAAGGGGGAACGGGGCGTTGTGTGTGATATTTGTAGAAAATGGGAATGCTTTGAAATCAGAATTAATTATCGCTTATAGAGATGGTTACCATTTGTGAAAGTCTTGAAGAGATTTCACATTTTTAGAATATGCCCATTGACTTCAAGCCACCTAATCTTTTGTTGATAGTCCGGCATTATCGCGCGCACCTTATCCCAAAACGCCTTACTGTGGTTTTTCTCGAAAATGTGGACCAATTCGTGAATTACAACGTAATCAATCACCGGTACTGGCGCCATCACCAACCGCCAGGGAAAGCTGACCGTACCTTTGGAGCTGCACGATCCCCAGCGCGTTGTTGCCGAGGTAATCTTGGTCTGCTTCACCTGTACGCCCATTTTGTCACTGTACCATGCGACCCTTTCGGATATCACCTCATTCGCTTTCTCTTTATACCAATGGATGAACACCTCTTTTGCCTGGAATAAAACATTGCGGTCCAAATAAAAGAAATCATCCAATCTTAAAGGTATTTCTCCGCGGTCAATGATCTTCAGACGGTATGATTGACCAAGGTACAGGAATCCTTCCCCATTCACAAATTCCTTCTCGCCGATTTGCGGATAGGTTGCGATCACCTCTTGTTGTTTTTTCACAATCCAGGCAGATTTTCGCTCGACAACAGATAGTATCTGCTCATTTGTTGCGTCTTTGGGGGCGCGAACCATTAATTTGCCATCCCGTCCCACAATCAAGGCGATGGTTTTTCGATCGGTGCGAATAATCTGGTCAATGTTTATTGTGTTCATGATCGAATATGCATCGCCAACTCGATGATTTTCTGCCCTACCTGGTTTCGATTCCGCACAAATTCAGGCTTATCCCTGAAGGTCGTTAATAAGTGGTTCAAGATAAATGATTTCAAGCGTTTCTGGGCAGGATAGTTCTCCCAGAAATCAACCTGCTGTGTTTCCCGATGGACAATTTCAAGAATATCGTTTGTTGTGGTGAGTAATCGGTTAAGATCCTCTTCTGGTAAATCCTGCAAGTCGCGCGTTCCATACAGTTCGCGTTTTAGCAATGCCAGGAAAGGTAGTTCGGTCCTAGGATTCAGACCGTAATTTTTCTCCTCAGACCGCCCCTTTTCAAGGGTTTGTAACACCTCTTCAAGTTCTTTTGCCAACCGATCCCAATTATCCCGGTATTCCGCCAGAACTTTTTCCAGTTTCTCGCCAAGCCGCTCATAAAATTCGGGGTCGGTCTCGTAATTCTCGTTGATATGTTCCCGAATCGCGGTTGTGATTTCCTCCGCAGCGGCACGCGCTGTTTTGTTTTGCCGAATTTTTGCCTTAAACGCGTCCGAGAAGATGGGCAGCGGAGGAATTTTCGGATCAACGCCTTTGGAAATTAGAAATTCGTCCACGATCTCACGGATTTTCCGGCTGGCATCGCGGATGCTCAGCTTCTCATCCCGGTAACGGTTGCGCGCCGATTCGCTGATCCAGGAAAGGGTTTTTAGCTCGTAAACAAATCGCAGCGCTTCAGGGTCAGGAAGGACGCGGTCCATTGCTTTGTTGAACGCGCGCAGCAGGCTGATGAATTCGTCTCGTACTTCTTCATCCGCCAACACATCTACGCAGGCATCAATATCTCTGAGGTCTGCATCATACCGGCTGAAGAAATCTTTTACCTGGCTATGGATATATTTCAGGTTATCCTTGTCTGCGCTCTGGTCGAGGACAACCGAAAGAATTTCATCGGTATCCTTTTCGTCAAAGATGGATAATGCTTCCCGCAGATGATGCGCCACACCCACGTAATCAACAATATACCCGCAGCTCTTGTTTTTGCTGATGCGGTTCACCCGCGCAATGGCCTGCAGCAGATTGTGCTCTTTGATGACATTGTCCAGGTACATTACCTGTTCAATGGGGGCGTCAAAGCCTGTGATTAACATGCTTTGCACGACCAGAATACCCACATCGCCCGAAATACCCGCCTCGTTGGTTTGATCAAACGGAAGCTTGAAACTGGCGATGACACGTTCATGCTGGTTTTCATCGGTGTAGGGTTTATAGACGGCATCGTCATTGTTTGTGCCCGAAATGACCACCTCAATCTTCATCCCCTTGAGCAGTTCCAGATCATCCTTTGAACCGCCATTTGCCTGCAGGCTCTCGATCTTTTGCTGCAGGGTTGCATCCAGAGCCTGCTTGTACCGAATGGCTGCCAGGCGTGATACCGCAACCACCTGAGCTTTGAAGCGGTTCGGAAATACTTGTTCCAGGTAATGATCCAGCATATCCGCAGCTTTATCACGGATCACTTCTTCCGCTTCCAAATAGGCTCGCCAGGTGTAGCGATCCAGAATCAACTGCCGCTCTTCTTTATCCACCGCTGAGAACACATCTTCAAAGCGGCGGTTCATCTGCTCTCGATCTGTCACGCTCCCTTTATGCGTGCGGCCCTCATAGACGATCTCGACGGTGACTCCATCCTCGACAGCCTGACGGACTGAGTACTGGTCAATATATTCCCCAAAGGTGCGTTCTGTCTTTTCAATCGGCGTTCCTGTGAAAGCAACTCGAACCGCGTTGGGCAGGGCAACCTGCAGATTCGCGCCCAGCAGCTTGTATTGCGTGCGGTGGGCTTCGTCTATCATCACCAGGATTTTGTCGGACGGGTTGAGCTGTGGAAATTGCTGTCGCAGTTCATTTTCCTGAAACTTGTGAATCATTCCCATCACCAAGTCAGGCGTCGGTGAGCGTAAATATTCCTTGAGCGCGGCAATGGATGAGGCTTTTTTCAGGCTGTACCCGACCGAGCGCGCCGTATCGCCTAATTGCTTTTCCAGATCGGTGCGGTCGGTAATGAACACGATTTTATACTGGTTTAAACTCGGGTCGTGAAACATAGCGCGCACCACAAACATCATGGTGAGCGATTTCCCCGATCCCTGTGTGTGCCAGACGATGCCGCCTTTTTCTGCCGGGGAGGATTTTTCCTTCAAGCGGGTGATGATCTTGCGCGCAGTGCGATATTGCTGATAGCGCGGAACCAGCTTGATGGTGCGGCCTTTATCGTCGCTGGCAAATACGGTGAAGCTGTGGATGATATCCAGCAGGTTGGCAGGTGCAAGCATCCCCTGCGCCAGCACCTGCTGACTGTTAACCGTTTCACCGCCTTCGGTATAAATATCCGCTAATTTATAAGGATACGGATCTTTCCATTCGATATAATGTTCCAGCTCGCCGGTGATGGTGGAGTAGCAGCATTTTTGTCGGTATGTGGCCACCTGAAACTGGTTGTACCAGAAGAGTTTTTCGTTGCCTTCCACCATGCCGCGCCGGTTGGCATAGCGCTTTAACTGTTCAACTGCTTCGCCCAGCGGGTCGGCGGTGGCTGGTGATTTGCATTCAATCACCACCAGGGGCAGCCCGTTCACGAACAGGACAATATCCGGAATAATGTGTTTTTCGGTGCCCGGGACGGTTAACTTGAATTGAGATACGGCCAAAAAGCGGTTATTGGCGCTGTAGTTAAAATCCAGAAAGCGCACCGTTGGGCTTTTCTCGCGCGTCTGGTGGTTCGTATCGACCGGCCAGCCTTCCAGCAGCAGAGTCAGGATCTCTTCGTTGGCTTTGAGCAGGCTGTTTGCCTGAGGCGTTTGGGCGCGGTGGACGATGGCCGTGATCTGCTCTTCTTCCAGCCAGGGGTTGATCTGCCGCAATGCGGCGCGCAGCTCGCTCTCGATGATCACCTCAGAGAACGACTCGCGCAGGGTGCTGGCCGGGTCGTATTTGTCGCCGCGCATCACGCGCCAGCCCAGCCGTTCCAGCTGACGCAGGAAGGGTTCTTCCACCTGTTCCAGTTCGTTGAGGCGATTTTGATCCATGATCCCCCCTATTTCAACTCATTTTCAAACCGGTCGGGCGACCAGATCTGCTTGCATATTTGCCGGTACAATTCCTGGCGCTCATCCAGATCCACCTTCTTGAAATGTGGGTGCGGTTTGAAGGTCAATCCACTGCGTTGGATGTACTGGAGAAACGCCGGATTGTTCTGATAGCATTGAGGATTGAGCGAGCGCGCCAGCAGATTTTGCCCAAAGTAAGCCTGGACTTTGGTTTCATATTCGTCATCGTTCAGGCTTTGGTTGAAACCCTTGGGTAGCAGCACCAGCCCGCCGATGCGGTTGCGGTAATCGCTGAAATCGGTCGGGTGGCTGAATTCATCGCGGTGACGATCAAATTTATCCGCCCAGATATGCTCGACCTCAAAGGGTTTTTTGATGTTCGAGTCGATGTAAGTGGCATAACTGGATTCAATTCCGCACTGCGATTCGATGTAACTGGTGATGCGGGCAAGCATCCGGTGAATGTAGTAATGGTTCTGCTGGTGGATGCGCAGGCGGTCATTGCTGTCGAAGGTGTCTTCCATTTCATTCACTCTGCGATGCAGCAGCGCTGCCAGTTCCGGAACCCCCTTACCGCGGATCTCCTTCATCAGGTTGAACATGGTGTAAACAATGGCTGAATACCCCAGCGTGCGGAAATTCCACACCCGGCGGGCGATAAAGATATCAATAAAACCGGATACCAGCCGAATTTTCTTTTTGGCGGTTTCGGGGTCATCCTCAACGGTCAACGGCGCCAGCAAGAGCGGATATTGCAGGGTAAAGTAATTGCTGGCATTGTAAAAGATGTACTCGAAGTCCCGATTGAACTTGATGGCAGCCTGGCGGATGGTGATGTAATAATTCGAGAAGTAGGTGAACTGGCGCTGGATGAAATCCCGGTAATCTTCCGGGCGATTCAAGCCAATTTTCACATGTTCATCGCGCACCCATTTATGAAAAACCGTGCCGATGATGTCGAAATCTTTGTTGGTGGCGCCTTTCTTGCGCTCGCGGATTGTCTCGGCATACTGAGCGCGCAGCCAGGCTTTGAAGAAATCAGATTCATCTTCCTTGCTGAGCTTGATCAGGTCATATAACCGTTCTTTCCAAAGTTCATTCAGTTCATCTTTATTGTTCGTGCCGTTTACATTCGCCAGCAGGTAACCTTTGAGCATATCCGTCGGGCTGAGCGACAGCCCGCGGTCGTTCATGGTCTCAAAGATGGTGTAGGCGTCTTCATCCGAGAACGCAATGATCTCCACCAGCACCACTTTTTGCTGCAGCCACCAGATGAAATAGGGGAGCGCATCCCCCTTCAGTTCCTCCGGAAAGTTCTCTTCGATATCGGTATAGCGGTTGACCAGGTTGCGCACCGATTCGGAGGCATCGGTCAGATCGATCTGTTCCTTCCGATCGCTGTAAAGCGCTTCCATGCAGGCGGTGCGCTCGTCGATATCAATATTGAAAGACTTCTCTCCATACACTTCAGAGAAGACCATGTCTTTGACATCCACCGGTTTGGGATGAGCCTTTTGCAGATTATTCAGGTAGATCAGCAGCAAGGTCAGTGAGGTCAGGCGCTGCTGCCCGTCCACAATGAAGTTTTCGCCTTCTTTGTGGCTGATGACGATGGAACCCAGGAAGTAATTGCCGTAGTTGCCCACCTGCGGCAGGGTGTGTTTTTTATCGTAATAGGAGAAGAACTTGTTGGCGAGGTCTTCGATCAGCTCGGTGATGTGCTTGGTTTCCCAGCGGTATTCGCGCTGGTAATAGTCGATCGAGTACTTCTTGGCTTTGAGCAGCTCGCTGACGGTGCGTTCTTTTCCCTGAATCTGGATGGCGATTTCTTTGGGCATTGTCTTCCCCTTCGTAATTATTGTTCCAACAGCGCGTTCACGCGCACTTTGCCGGTGAGCAGGTCTTGCATGAGACCTTGTTTAAGCTGTACCAATTTTCCCTTGAGTATTAAGTTCTCATGCATTGTATTATCCAGAGTTTCAAAATACTCTGCTATACTACGTTGTTCGCTTATTAAATTGGGAACTTTGATTTCAAATTGTGCTAGCAATTGTAAGTTTAATCCTGCTCTACCTGCACCAGCAGAGGCTGCTCTCAAACGCAAATATTGATAGTCCAGGGAGTGGAATAAAAAATAAGGATCAATTTTTGCTTCATTAGGCATTATGGCTGCAATAGACTGGTTGGTAGTAATTTCAATCTCTGTGATTGCAGCTGTGCCTCTTGTCTTCCCCTGGCCTGCTAATGCTATTAAAGTAGAATGTACAGGTATATAACGTGCATTTGATTTTTTATATCCAAGCTCTGTGATTTTTTTTTCAGTATCCCAAATTCTTTTTTTATGTACTTCCCCCGATGACAACCATGGAATACTACCACCCCAGTATTCTGAGATTTCAGTTGAAGGAGTACCACCAGTGTAAAGGGAAAACAACTCAGGATCTCCTAATTTATGGGTTGGCCATGAAGGATTATCTAGCAAATCCTGCATGAGACCCTGCTTGATGCGCTGGTATTTGCGGATGAGCGCTTCGGTCTGCTCGATGGCATCGTCCACCGTGGTGAGAACCTCGGCAATTTTGCGCTGCTCTTCCAACTCAAAATAGCAAAACGTAATTTTATACAAATAATCTCGATTGATACTTGGAACACCAGTTGCCTCGTTCAACTTTGTTAGATCATAGTTCAAAAGGTTATAGTAAATCCACTTTGCTTCTACTGCTGATTTCGGTAGTACTGCATATGTTGTGTCAATTGCCCAAAAATCGTCGGGTGAAAATATAGGATTTCCAAGAGTACCTTTTCGACCAACAACAATACCTGGTGCTTTAAATAATGGCTTTACGGCATATCCTACCTGCCCTCCTGTCCCAAAAATCGGATACTCCGAGGAATCGACTCGAATCCCTTTTGGCGATTTACCATAATGGATTTCGGCTAATTCTAGAAGTGCTTTATTCATAGCCCAGTTCTTTCAGAAATTTTTCCAATTTGATCTGATGCTCAAGCCTTGTGGCATGAATCTGGCTTAATGGGCGCGAATATTTTTCAAAAATGTTTTCAAGGATTATGAATGTTCTTCTTAATTGGGTAACAAAATAATTTCGCATTTCTTCTTTGATGTCATTGCAAAGTCTGATCAAAATCAACGCTTTTGCTTCTTCAACTGTTATGCTTCCTCGTCTAGTTACTACCTGCTGATCTAGTTCGGTGAGATGCTTTGTCAAAACCTTTTTTGCTTGCTTTAAATTTCGCTCGGCGGCTTCTAAATCTTCCAGAGCTGTGATCAAGCTTTGAACTTCAGGTGTTCCTTCTCCAGCACTATAAATTGCTTTAAGTTCAGCGATCTGGTTCTTAATCGCCTGTTTCACTTCAGCAGCACTGGGCGTGCTGTCTGTTTCTTCACTTTCGTCCTCAGCGTCCAGCTCCACTGCCGTCAACGCTTCATCCAGTTCCGCTTGCAGTTCTCCAACCCTGTTTTCCAGCGCTTCAATTTCCGCCTGTTCTTTCTGGAAAAAGGCGTTCAGAATGTACTCGTCCGGGATCAGGCTCGCGCTCCAGCCGGCGGCGACGATGGTCTTGAAATCGTAGCGCACCGCTTCCCACCAGTTGGCGAAGATGCCGGCGATCTGGAATTCATCCAGCACGCCCACCGGCAGCAAAGCCTGCAGCAGGGTGTTTTGAAAATGCCGGCGGAATTCTGCCAGATGGTTTTGCCCCGGGAAGCTTTCAACCGCTTTCGCCGCCTCGCTCCACCAGCGCTCCAAACGCGCTTCCAGCTCCGCCTGGCGTTCTTTGACATTCGGATGGTTTTCAATCAGCGGGCGGATATCGGCTTTGGTCTTGATCTCCGGCTTGAAGTCGTAGTAATCGGCGTCGCGCTCTACAAAGACCACCTCGGGCACCAGACCAAAGCGGGCAAGCTGGTCGGCATAGCGGGCCACTTCGCGCTTGGGCACGCCGCCCACCAGGTGGGCGCGCACGTCCTCGATCTCCGGCTCGGGCGAGTTATCCACATAGCGGCGGATGTTGAGGTTGTAGTCGTTGGCAGCCAGCTCGTCCAGGGTCACCAGGCGCGAGTAACGCGGGATCTCACGCCGCTGGCGGTAGACCTGGGTGATCTTCTCCAGGTCTTCGGGCCGCAGGTAGTTCTGGGCGCGCCCCTCGCCAAATTCCGCATCGGCATTGATAAACAGGACGGCGTTCTTCTGCTCTGGCGGGCGGTTTTTGTTGATCACCAGCACGCAGGCGGGGATGCCCGTGCCGTAAAACAGGTTGGGCGGCAGCCCGATGATAGCTTCGACAATCCCCTCTTTGAGAATGCTCTCGCGGATGGCTTTTTCCGCCCCGCCGCGGAAGAGCACGCCGTGCGGCATGATGGATGCCATCTTTCCGCCCGGTTTGACCGAGGCGATCATGTGCTGCACAAACATCAGGTCGGCTTTCTTGCCGGTTTCGGGGGTGAAGCCGTGATGGAAGCGCTGCGGGAACTTCATCCCGGCGCGGGAATAATTCTGCGAGAAGGGCGGGTTGGCGATCACCCGGTCGAACTGCTTGATGTAGCCATCCTCCACAAACATCGGATTTTCGAGCGTGTCGTCGTTTTCGATGTGCGCGTCGGGGATATTGTGCAGGATCATATTCATCTTGCAAATCGACCAGACGGTGCCGTTGTTGTCCTGCCCGTAAAGCGCCAGGTTGCGCGCATTCTGCCCCTGCTCTTCCACATACTGCTTGGACTGAATGAGCATGCCCCCCGAACCGCAGGTGGGGTCGTACACGGTCATGCCTTCCTGCGGCTCGATGATATTGACCAGCAGGCGCACCACCCGGTTGGGCGTGTAAAATTCACCGCCCTTTTTACCGGCGCTGTCAGCGAAGTCTTTGATCAGGTACTCGTAAGCCGCGCCCAACAGGTCGGGGAATTCAAAGTCCTCATTGGTCAGGCGGTATTTATCGAAGTGATGGATCAAATCCACCAGCTGACGGTCCGAAAGGCGTGTTTTTCCTTTGGGCGCGTTGAAGTCAATATGCTTCAGCACGCCGGTCAGCTCGGGGTTGGCGTCTTCCAGGGCAGCCAGGGCTTTATTTAGCTGGTTCCCCACATCCTCTTTCAGGTTAACAATGTAAGTGATTTTCTCATCGGGTGTTTCATGCTCGCCGGGCCGCCAGCGGGCGCGCCTGGGCACGAAAAATGTTTCGCCGTACAGATTGGGATCCTCGACGAGGGCGACCGCATCCTCTGGGGAATACCCGGCATCCAGCCATTTTTTATATTCAACCGCCTGCTGCACCTGGAACTGGTCGGACAGGCGCTTGAGAAAGAGCATGCCAAAAATGTATTCTTTGTATTCGGAGGCATCCATCTTTCCGCGGAGAATATCGGCGGCTTTGAAGAGATGGGTTTCGAGTTGAGAGAGCGTCAATGATGCCATTTACTTGTCCATTAAGTTATTATTTTCGTGTACGGGTTTTTCTTTTTCCTTAACCCATTCCAGGATTGTTTCCCGGCGAAACCGCCAGTGCTTTCCCACCTTGAAACCGGGCAACACTTTATCCTGGGCGAGCTTGTAGATGGTCGATTGCGGAATGCGCAAGTAAATTGAGACTTCTTCTGCCGTCCAGAACTCATCCGTGTCGGCCATTCCTCACCTCGCTGTTAAAATTGAGATTATCACAGTTGCTCCAATGATTATAGCATCGGGGAAGAAAAGCAAGGTCAATCGTGACAGGTTTACTTTTCGAAGATCATTTTTCCCACAATCTCCGGCAAATCGAGTAAAGTCACATCCTGTCGCCGTTTTGCATCCTCAATCAGTTGAGATGTAAATCCAGATCGAGAGCACAGCGCAAAGCAGATTTGACGATCTCCCAACTCAGGCCTGACCAAATTGTATTTTCGCTCAAGCTCAGCCAGAATATCAATTCCTACCGGTTTGCTGGCCCATTTGCATTCCACCAGGATGGCATCGTTATCACCTAATACAACCAGATCGACCTCTTCATTGGCATTCCACCAGTTGCCAATATTCGTAGGGACAAAGGGTAATATCCCGGATAATCCGGCTTGCCAGAAAAACTGCTGGCAAACTTCCTCAAATGTCAGACTGGTGAAGTGGTCGATTTCCGGTATCACCTGGTTCTCCAGAATGATTTGCGCCCCGCCGTGTTCAAGCTGTGAGCGGTTCGGGTGGACATACCGAAACCAGAAGCGCAGATAATGGTCTTTCAAACGATAGATGCCGCGGCGGCTCTTTTGAGGCTGTGTTTCCGTCACAGGGACCAACCGCTCAACCAGGTGCAGTTGTTGCAAGGTATCCAGATAAGCGGTAGCGCCTTCAATCCCGGTTGCCAGCTTAATTTCATTCAAGCGGGTTTTGCCAGCCGCGATAGCCTGCAGAATCGCGAAGTAATTGCGTGGCTCGCGCAATTCTTGCTGGAGCACAAAGCGCACTTCGTCATACAAGAACGAACCCCGGCTGAGGATTCCATCCAGAATATTTTCTTTCAAAGATTGTTGGGGTTGAAGTGTGTGAAGATAAGCAGGTGTGCCGCCATAAATCGCGTATGCACGGACCTGATCCTCAAGAGGGAACGACGGGTAAAATAGCCTGGCATCTTTAAATTGAAGAGGTTCAAGCAGATACTGTGCTGTCCTCCTGCCGTACAGCGGTGCCTGATAACCTAAAACAGTTTCTTCCATCATGCCGATATAGGATCCACAGAGGATCAGCATGATCTGGCTATTCTTCAAGGTCTGGTCCCATACACGCTGGAGGATAGTGGCCAGAGGTGGGTGCGCCGTCACCAGGTAAGGGAATTCGTCTAACACGACCACCAACCGTTCGGTTTGTGCTGCCTGGGCAAGCGCATGGAACAAATCTTCCCAGGTGGAGTAAACGGCGTTCATCTGGTTGGGCCCGAATAAAGTTGTATTAACCGCAGCAGAAAGAGCAGTCCGGAGAGATATCTCCGAGCCCAGGTCTGAAACAAAGAAAATCGAGCGCTTACCTTCGCAAAAACGAGCCAAGAGTTCGGTCTTGCCAACCCGCCGGCGGCCGTAAAGAACAAAAAACTCTGCTTTATCTGAAGCATAGCGTTTTTCCAGCAGTTCAAGTTCTGTAACCCGGTTGACGAACATAAAGTCCTCCAATTTCGCAGGTGCTACATTTACAAAGAAATCCAGATTATGATAATCATGATTTCTTTATTTATTATAGCACGCCAATATTAAAATACTCGCGAGAAATTCTTCAAAATTTAATATTGCTTGGAAGTGTGCCGGGTAAGACTTATTATGGGTAAACCTGATTATCATCAATCCAACAGTACCCACCACGCCTCTGCTTTGCATGCGCACCGAGGTGGGTTATTTTTTATTAAATCAAAACATCAACATGTGATGTCCTTTAAATTGCATAGCATTATGTGTGATCAGACGGTTAGTGTAAAATTCAAATGGGTACTAAAATTCTATTATGTAAATAACCAAAAAAGATGCCCACCTTCACAGTTATCACTCAAATAATATAAAGGATTACTTACGATGATGAAGCTTCATAATATACTGATGACCGTTTTGATGTCAATAATCTTTACAGCCTGTAGCACGCCCGCTGTGACAACGACCCCATCAAACCCGGCTGTGGAGGTCACGACGACCTCGTCTCCAGTTGCGACATCGGCGCCCGTCGTCGTAACCTTTGCTGATCCAGTGTTGGAAGCAATGATACGCAGCACGATGGGCAACCCTGAAGGCGAAATCACCTTTGCGGAAGCCCAGGGCGTCACCCGCATGGATCTCACCGACTCTTTGCAGCGACAGCTCTCCGAATTCACCCCAATCACCAACCTCGACGGCCTGGAAGCCTTTACCAACCTCGAAAGCCTCGACCTGTCTCAAAACGCCGTGACCGACATCTCCCCTCTGGCCGGGCTCACCAAACTAACCGCCTTATCCCTGGCTGGCA
>Ga0208695_1001953_pt1 | contig 16008 bp, 14 predicted proteins | sample AD_UKC111_MetaG_FD_184449 | JGI IMG/M metagenome (GOLD analysis project Ga0208695, IMG submission 184449) | Active sludge microbial communities of municipal wastewater-treating anaerobic digesters from Hong Kong - AD_UKC111_MetaG (SPAdes)... | ecosystem: Engineered > Bioreactor > Anaerobic >... | reverse complement strand
ACTCGCTTACGCTCGCCCTTGACATCCTCCAACAGAATGCATAAATGTTATAATTATACAAAAATAAAGAAAGGAGAACCTAACTTAGAAAAGCTAAAAAATTGTCTTGACAAGTGGGGGCATTATAAAAAGCCTTATTAATAGTTGTAAATAATCTTGAAAATAAAGGAATAAAAATTGACAGAAGAAAGTTTAAAGAAATTATTATGTATCTCAATGTATTAGGCGGTACATATTTATTGGATTATTACTCAAAGGAAGAACTTATTAGTATTATAGAAGAATATACGACTCAATTGTTGAATGTTAAATTACCCAACGAAAGAGGAATTGTTGCATTAACAGAGGTGAATGCCTAATCATAAACTATTATTTTACTGATTTTTATGCTATAATATGTTGTATTAAAAAGTACAATTATACCTTATGTAATAATGTGCAAGCAAGTCGGTTTAGAAGAATATTTAAAGTTGAATTGTAGGTTTGTCAAACATATGTTACACACTGGAGCTAAAAAAATCATCTAAAACTTGTTTAGGTGAGCGCCATAATAAAGGTCTCATAGGAAAATTATTGTAGTCTCTTTTATTGTATATACTTAATTGTTTAGAGAAATCATCAAAAGAGTAGAAAGTTCTAACAGCATAGAACCTTTCGTTATCTTTGCGATGACTGCGTTCAACTTTACCATTATGTCTTGGTGTAAAAGGTCTAATGAGCTTATGTTTAATACCAAGTTCAGAAAGAGTTTTTTCAAATAATGAAGGCTTATCACTTTTAAAGCGTTTGGTAAATTCAAAGCCATTATCGGTTTGGATGCATTCAATCTTAAACTTAAAAGCTTTAGTAAGGTTTTTTACAAATAATGCGGAAGTATAGGTACTGGCTTCATTAAAAGCCTCAACATATCTAAACCGAGAAAACTCATCAATAGCGGTATACTGGTAAAACTTTTCGCCCTTAGCATCACCGACCAAACAGACAGCCGGCACATGCTTAACATCAACTTGAACACGTTGACCAGGATAAGACATCTGCTCATAAGGTTTAGGAACATATTTAGGATTAGGTGGCTTAACAGCCATAAGCTGTTGCTTTTTCAAGAAGCGATACAACCCAGGGATAGATCTCGTGTAGCCACGTTGCCTAAGCTTAACCCAAAATACAACAAGACCTTCGTGCATGTTTCGCTTACGCATATCATTGATAAGCTTAATTTCTTGTTCGGTATGCTGATTAGGATGATGATGTGGTCTTCTGGATTTATCACGTAAAGACTCAATAGAGCCATCAAAACGGTATTTCCAACGATAAATATATTGCCTGTTAGTCTTATACTTAATTGCAGCTTTGGTTACACCATATTTTTCAGCATATTTAATTAATGATAGACGAAATTTCATATCTTGTGTTATACTATCCATAGCGAGAAGCTCCTTTTGTTGGTTTTTTTGTGGTAAAAAAAGTATAACATAAAGAGAGTAATTCTCGCTATTTATTTATTAGATTTTAGTAGTAGCAGCAGCAGATCCTGTGGGTTTGTGGTAAACTCGCAGAGTTTTCCACAAATCCATAGGATAAAATGTTTTAATGTAACACATGTATTGTAATCCTACATATTTATATGTCTTTTTTAAATGATACTTATAAGAAAATAGTACTTGTTGATGACACAGATAATGAGTTATCTGAGGTAAAAACAATAATAAATGAACTTATACATGTGTGCAATGATGAACTTGAAGCAAGGAGTACTGCTGATTAGTTAAAAAATATAGTTTTTAGTATTTTGTTTGCAAAGAATACTCAATAATGATGTTAAATGTATTGTTAACGTAATAAGAAAATTGATATAAGAATAGTATTATTTTATGATCTATGAAAACAATGTTTGAGAGTAAAGAAATGATGTCGGTATTTTCTATACTAAGCAAAAATTTTTAAATGAGAAAGTGAAATTATAAGGAGGAAATAAAAATGATTCAAAGTCTTATGGATACACAAGTATGGAATGAAGAATTTCGACTAATAAGGGATCAAGAACATTTTGAAAAGGTTTGGAGTATAATGCAAAAAGTATTGATGAAATATGTTAAACAGTATATAGATAATATTGCTTTGAGCGGACCTTTTACAGCGATGAGCAACTATTCATTATTCTTACAAAAATTAATTAATAATAATGGTAAATTAAATGAAAAGTATCACATTATATTTGATTTAGATATGATGGACGAGTATGGAGAAGCTGTTGAAGATTTTAAAAATCATATATTAAAAAAAGAAACGGATGTTATTAAAAATGGATTACTTAGTAAATCAGAAGCATTAAATGAATGGAAAAGCAAGTTTTACAGTGTGAAGGCACAAAAAATCTATGATACTTTTTATAATATTATGGATTTTGCCAACGATTATGATGAAGAATTTGATGAAAATGTTATGTCAACAATTAATAAGATTGATGAAAACAAACTTGTTGAAATGGAAAATGGAGCCTGCTACCTAAATGGTGTAATAGGTTATGGTATTTTATCAAATATTCTAAATCATATGTATCCAAGGGTTTTTCCAGGAAATTATAAGGCTGGTATTTACTCATTGCATTTTCTAACGGGTGATTATAAGAAGGAAGGTATAGATATGCCTTCAGAAACATCTGAATTCTTAATGGTTAAGGACCTTACCTATACAAAGACAAATATTATCGAGGCTGAACATAATTATTTCTATCCCTTCGAAACATTTGGATTATATACTCTTAGAATTTATCGAGTTATTGAGGAAGAGATAAAAAAGAGATTTGAAATGCAATATCCAACAGATTATCGTTTCTTAATTACCAATGACTTTTATGATTTTGTTACTATGTTAAATAAAGAGGCAATTACTAATCTAACAGGAAATGATGATATTCTTAAATTTGGGACAATCCTTTAGGTGGTATTATGGATAAATATGAAGTTTTAGAAAAATACTTTAAATATGAAGGATTCCGTGATGTGCAGGAAGAAACAATAGATTTATTGTTAAAAAATGAAAGAGTATTATGTCTAATGCCAACAGGTGGTGGTAAATCTCTTATTTATCAAGTAGCAGGAATATGTATTAAAAAGACTACGATTGTAATTTCTCCTTTAATTGCTTTAATGAATCAACAACATAACCAAATGCTAAAATTGGGATTTACATCTGTTAATTTCTCAGGTATGGATTATCGCAAACAATTTACAACAATAACAAATATGTTACAGGGGAATTTACCACAATTTATTTTTGTTTCACCTGAAAGAATATCAACAGACGGGTATCTTGAGTTTGCTCTGAATAGACTAAAAGATAAAATTGGATTAGTTGCTATTGATGAAGTTCACTGTGTTTCTCAATGGGGTGAAGGATTCAGGCCGGCATATAGAAATATTGAGGTTTTTATTAATGCCATCTTTGGAGAAAATGGATGGCCGAGTCTCTTATGTTTGACAGCAACATTAAATGAAAAGCAACAGGAACAGATCAAAAAGGAGTTTAAAATAACTACTATTGTAAAGGGCAAAAACCTTTGGAGGGACAATCTTAAACTTAAAATTATAAATATAGGTAGCGGAAAAGATGAAACAAAAGATGAAGAATTAGAAAAGATTTTGGACAAGCATAAAGGGGAAAAGATTCTGGTTTTTGTGCATAGAAAGTTTGGTAATAAAGGTACTACGAGAACATTGTATGAAAAATATAAAAACGTATACGAAGGTGTAGCATTTTATGATTCAGATGCCCCAGAAGAGCTTAAAGAGCAAGTAATGAACGGATTTACAGAAGGAACAATAAAAATAGTATTTGCTACATCAGCATTTGGCATGGGTGTAGATATCGCTGATATTAGAGTGGTAGTAAATTATTTGATTTCTGAAACAGTTGAACAATATTATCAGGAGGTTGGAAGAGGGGGGAGAGACGGGAAACCGGCATATGGCTATTTGCTTTATTCAAATCAGTCAAAACATGGCAGGTTGAAATTATTAAACAGCAGCTTATGTACAAAAAAACAAATAATAGATATGTATAATGATTGTAAATTAAAAGTGAATGAAAATTTCAAATCTGCATCATATGATAGCATGAATGAAGAGCAGAGAATATCATTCTCACTGCTGATTGATTATGGTGTTATTAATATCATTTCAAAGGGTCTTATAAGTGTTAAATGTCTGAAAGGGAATACTCTTAAAGGAAAGCAATTCATTGAAGATCTTTTATCGTATAGTAAGACTGGTTTAACAAAAATTATTGCAACAAAAGCGGGGAAAAATATCAGTTCTATTAGTTCAGAAATATGGAATTTATGTGCTAGCAGAGATATTGTTTTTTCTAAAGCACCATCAAGAACTTTATTTTATAAAACAAGGGATGAGCTTCCAGAGGAATTAGTTGAGAAAATAGTGAAAGATCAAGAAAGTAAGAAAAAATTGAGATTAGAAGCTTTTCAATTTTTTGTTGATGGTATTGAGGCAGGAAAGACAACAGAAGAGATAATTAGAGAAGCACTTGATATATAAACAATTATTTAATTAATTGTATTTTCTAGACATGTGAGGAGATTGAAAAATGGCAGTGTTTATTCCAAGTTTACCTGAAAATTTTAATAATAGCTATGGCGAAGAAAAAGTTTTTAATTCTCTTAGGACATTGGATAATAATTATGTAGTATTTCACTCTTATAATTGGGTTGGAATCAAAGAAAGAACAATAGGAGAAGCTGATTTTGTTGTAATGCATCCGACAAAAGGAATAATGGTTATTGAAGTAAAGTCAGGAGAGATAGAATATAAGGATGGAATCTGGTATCAAACGAATGTGAAAACAAAATTTAAGAAAGAAATAAACCCTTTTAGCCAGGCAAGAAGAAGCATGTATGAAATTCAAGATAGATTATTATTGAAATATAAGTTCAGTGAGATACCTATGATTTGTTTTGCAGTATGGTTTACATCAATGGACATAGATAAAGACGTTTTGTTACCTGCTGAATCTCCACGTGAAATTATTTTGGATAAAAGTTCTTTAGATTTCCCTAAGAGAGATATAGATGGCATATTTAATTATTGGAACAAAAAATATCGTAATGTAACATTAAATCAAAAAAGGTTTAATGATATGGTTAATTTTCTTTGCCCACATTTTCATATTGTTCCAAAGTTACGAACATCAATAGAAGAAGCTGAGTATTTTTATATTCAATTAACAAATCAACAAATAGCTTTACTGAATTTTTTAGAAGAACAGAAGACTGCAGTAATTCATGGATTAGCAGGAACAGGAAAAACTGTTTTAGCTGTTGAAAAAGCGAAATCACTTGCCGAACAAAGGGAGAGTGTATTATTCTTATGCTATAATAGTTTCTTAAAAGATGTTTTGAGAGATTACAATTCTATTCCTAATGTTGTTTTTCATAATGTACATTCATTAGCTTATGAAATATTAGGAAATAAAGGAACATCAATAGAAGACCTAGTTAATGAATTTGAAGATTATTTGGAAACAGTTTTTGAAGCTGATGACTGGATATACTCTAATGTTATAGTTGATGAAGGTCAGGATTTAGATGATAGATTATTAAATAGGTTGTATGAATTGGTTAAAGAGAAAAGGGGTTGTTTTTATGTTTTCTATGACCGCAATCAGTATATTATGAAGAATCAACTGCCTGAATGGATAGAGAATTCAGAATGCAGATTAGTATTAAACAAAAATTGTAGAAATACTGCGGAAATTTTCAAAACATCCTGTAGTATTATTGGTGTTGACGAAGGTTCAAGGATTAATGATATACATGGAGAAATTCCCTATGCAAAATTTTATAAATCAGAAAATGAGTTGAATGTATTAGTTAAAGGGTTTATTAAAAAAGTAATAGTAGAAGGAAATTTAAAGCCTGATGAGATTGTTATATTAACAGCTACTTCACTAGAAAAATCATGGCTAAATACTGATGATTTATATGAAGGTTATAAAATCACTACTATACCTAAAAATAATTCTATTTTATTTACTACAATTAGAAAATTTAAAGGACTTGAAGCAAAAGCTGTTCTTATAATAGATGTATCAATCAGAGGTCTAGTTAGTCCGGAAAACAAGCGTTTGATTTATGTTGGCTCATCAAGGGCTAAGTATTATTTAGAAATTGCATTTCTTGAAGATCTTGAAAATAATGAAATAGGAGACTATTTGAAAAGATTTGATGAAAATCGTAACGTTCCTAAAAATAAAAAGGGATTTGCAAAATTACTTAATCTAAAGTATAAAATATGAGTAAATACATATAGTTTGTTATTAATAATGGTTAGGAGTGTAGTCATGGAACACACGATAAAAACAAGCAAACAAGACGAAATGATTAACATCACAGATATTATTCGTGAAGATGTAAGAAACAGCAAAGTCAAAGATGGAGTTGTAATTGTTTTTGTACCTCATACAACAGCAGGTATAACAATTAATGAAAATGCCGATCCTGATGTTGTTTATGATATTTTAAACACGCTTCAAAAAGTGTTTCCAAAGGAAAGAAGCCATCGACACATGGAGGGGAATTCACATGCTCATATCAAGGCATCAGTTATGGGTTCATCTTGTTCGGTTATAATTGAAAATGGAGTGTTAAAATTAGGAACATGGCAGGGAATTTACTTCTGTGAATTTGATGGTCCGAGAACAAGAAAGTTTTATACAAAGATTATTGGGTAGCACTAGAATTATAGTTCATAGATTATTATTTATTTAATTTCCATAGGGGGATGTATGAATAATTTTGTAACGGAAGCAACAAAGTATTTAAAGCAGGCTTTTGGGAAAGATGCGGAATTTAGGGATGGTCAATTAGACGCTATCTTGGAAGTACTTAGGGGGAAGAGAGTATTAGTTGTTCAAAAAACAGGCTGGGGCAAAAGTATAATTTATTTTTTAAGTACAAAAATATTGAGAGCTACAGGAAGAGGACTGACTATAATAATCAGTCCTTTATTAGCTTTGATGAACAATCAATTAGATTCAGCTAATAAGCTGCTCTTGGTGTCAAGAACGATTAATTCTAATAATCCTGATGAATGGAATGAAATAATTGATGAAATCGCTGCTGATAAAATTGATATTTTGTTTATTTCGCCGGAAAGATTAGCTAATGATGACTTTCAAAGAAAGGTTCTGAATAAAATTACTAAGTCGATTGGTATGTTGGTAGTCGACGAAGCTCATTGTATTTCAGATTGGGGACATGATTTTAGACCAGATTACCGACGAATAAAAAATATTGTAAAATTTTTACCTAGTAATGTACCTTTGCTTGCAACAACTGCAACAGCGAATAACCGTGTTGTTGAGGATGTAACAAACCAATTGGGTAATAATATTTTAGTGCAAAGAGGACCATTAGTTAGAGAGTCATTATGTATTCAAGTAATACATCTAAACAGGAAAGAAGAGAGATTGGCATGGTTAGTTGAAAATATTAACAAAATGAGCGGTACAGGTATCGTATACTGTTTGACAAAAAATGATTGTAATATTGTAAATAAGTGGTTAAATCAAAACGGTATATCTTCAAGGGCTTATTATTCAGGTTTAAAATCAGAAAATGATAATGGACAAAATGAACGTTTAATAATTGAAGATATGTTTATGAAAAATAAAATAAAAGTAATCGTTGCGACAACTGCATTAGGTATGGGAATTGATAAGCCGGATATAGGTTTTGTAATTCATTTTCAAAAGCCGGGTAATGTGGTAAGCTATTATCAACAAATAGGTCGTGCTGGCAGAGCATTAGATAGGGCATATGCAATATTGCTTGCTGGAAGCGAAGATGATGATATAACAGAATATTTTATCAATACTGCTTTTCCTACATATAAAGAAATGGACGGTATTGTAAGGTTACTTGAGAATAATAATGGCATGACTAGGGGAGAGATAATGAATCAAGTCGATATAGCGAAAGGGAGATTAGAGAACTCATTAAAATTTTTATTGGTCAATGGAGATATATATAAAGAAAAAATAAAAGGGCAAGTATTATATTTTAAATCAATTTCACCTTGGAAACCCGATATGGAGTATAGCGAGAGAATAACTAATATAAGAAAACATGAATTAAAAAGGATGAATGATTTTATTAATACGAAAGAATGCTATATGAAATTTGTTGCCAATGAGTTAAATGATACAACCGCACATGATTGCGGAAAATGCAGTAACTGTGTTGGGTATCCAATATTCCCTGAGATGCCAATGCTTGAGAATGTATTAAAAGCAACAAAATTTCTTAAAACAGATTTTTATACTATTTTGCCAAGAAAAAAATGGCCTATGGGGGTTACGATAAAAAATAAAAACAAAATACCAGAATCATATATATGTCAAAACGGATTAGCTTTAAGCAGCTATGGTGATGCAGGTTGGGGTAGGATTGTAAAACAGAATAAATATGTAGATAAATACTTTTCTGATGATTTAGTGGATGCATCAGCAGAAGTTCTTAAAAGTATAATAGATGATAATGATATAGTATGGGTGACTTCGATTCCATCATTTAGGCATCCTGAATTGGTAAGAAGTTTTGCAAAACGACTTGCAAATAAATTAAAATTACCATATTATGAATCTATAATTAAAACCAAAAATGTTAAACAGCAAAAAGAATTACATAATAGCAATATGCAATTTAAAAATGCATGGGACAGTTTTGAAGTTATAAAAGTTAAATCAGGCAATGTTTTACTTGTTGACGATATGGTTGATTCAAGATGGACATTTACAGTTTGTGGATATAAATTAATTGAGAAAGGTTCCGGTAAAGTATATCCATTTGCTTTATCGAATACCGCAGGTTCTGGAGGAGATGATTAAATGATTACAGATAACGCTTATGTTACAATTCTATTATGTAGCTACCTTGGAGTTAATAATGGTTATTATAAACCGTATACTGCTTTGCAATGGAGTGAGCTTGGAAATAAAATTATTAACTCAAAAATTGGAGAGCCTGCAAAATTATTAAATATGGATAAAGAAAGCATTATAAATAGTATAAAGATAAGAGAAGAAGAAGCTGATAGAATTGTTAACTTACTTTCAAGAGGAGCAAATATAGCTTTCTTGTTAGAGGATTTAAGCAGAAAAGGAATCTCAATAGTAACAAGAAGTGATATAGAATATCCTAAAAAGCTTAAATCAACACTTAAGAAATATTCCCCACCAATTCTGTTTTATTGCGGAGATTTATCATTAGCTAATAAGATAGGGATAGGAATTGTAGGATCAAGAAATATTGATGATGAGGGGATAAAATTCACTCAACTTTTAGCTAAAAAAGCTGTAGAAGAAAAACTTGTAGTATTTTCGGGAGGAGCCAAAGGCGTTGATGAAATATCCGAAACTACTGCTTTAAATAATCAGGGATATGTTGTATCAATATTGGCAGACTCTTTAAGTAAAAAAATTATGAGTAAAGCTATACGCGATAATATTTTGAGTGGGAAACAGCTATTGTTAACTGCAAACAATCCTGATGCTCCTTTTAGTGTTGCAAATGCTATGAATAGGAATAAATATATCTATGCATTATCAAATGGTACATTTGTTGTTGCATCTGATTATAACAAAGGGGGAACTTGGGCAGGTGCTGTTGAAAACATTAAAAAAGGATGGGTAAATACATTTGTCTGGAATAACAACAAATATATTGGAAATACTGAGTTGATTAAAAAGGGTGGAGTAGGCATAGAAGACCTTAACAATATTTCCATTAAAGAATTAATAAGCAATAAAGTTAAAAGGATGGATCAGCTAAATATTTTTGATTTTGATAAGACGGATAAAAGGGTTCCGTTTGAGAGAGAAAATATTATTGGCGAAAATGAGGATGAATATAGCTCATCTGATTATGATGTTTATAATAAAGCAATTAATTTAATGTTGAATTTATTAAAGGAGCCTAAATCCATAGAAGAAGTAACAGCTTCATTAAATATAACAAAATCTCAAGCAATTACTTGGATAAATAGGGCTCTCAACGAAGGTAAGATTATTAAAACTAATAGGCCTGTTCGATATGTTGTCAATAATGAATAGGAGAGATACCGTTTGGATGGAATTTATTTATGAGGTATCGTTATGGAACATAAAATAAAAACTGACAAACAAGATGAAATGATAAACATCCCGGATATTATTCGAGAAGATGTAAGGAACAGCAAAGTCAATAAATTAAATCATACAGGAACTATATGAGATGGGAACCTCATAGAAGTATTAAAGAAACTGAATTAAAAATAAATGATTGGATTAATCTATACAAAAATAATAATTTTTATCAATGGGCTATTACATTCAAAGATATAGACGAACCTATAGGTGCGTTTGGTTTGTTTGTAGTTAATGAAAATGGTATGACAGGTGATATTGCCTATATTATAAGCAGGAAATACTGGGGGATGAGCATAGCAACGGAGGCACTGAAGACTGTGCTTAAGTTTGCGTTTGAAGTTGTGGGGTTTAATAGAATTGAATCCTATCATTCAGTAAATAATCCTGCATCAGGAAAAGTAATGCAAAAGGCAGGTATGAAATTGGAAGGTTTGGCTGAACAATTGCAGCCTCCTTGTAACCCGAGAACATAGGCATATGTAAATGATGCCGGGCTTTTGTGTCCGGCACCGTTTTTTATAGAATTTATGCTGCATCTTTTTTGAGGGAAAGAATTTTTAAGGGACAATTAGCTACACAGGTGCTGCATTTTATGCAATCAATATTATCAAATTGGTTATTATCCGAGAATTCCTTGTAAGGCTCAAGCTGAAACGGGCACACCTTTGCACATTTTCCGCAGCTTATGCACCTGTCTTTATCTGAAATTGTTACTTTCTTTTCTGTTTTTTTGGTGATTCCTAATTTTTTACCTAAGGAATGAGAGAGCTTTTGCATGGTGCCCATGGGACAAAACTGGCACCAGGTTCTGGGGTTTATAAGTATTGCAAGGGCACCGCCTACAATCAAAACCATTAAATAAGTGTTTGAGAATAAGGCGCCTAACTTATCCCAAATATCATAAGTACCCCAATATTGGGATACGGTTATAATTCTCCTTGTAAAGTTAGCCATAAAAAATATAAAAAATCCGATGATGAAGGGCTTCGATTTGAAGAAATCCGGTATCTTGGTATTCCTGCTTACAGGTAAAATTATTTTGTCAAACAAGCTGCCATGAAAACATACATTGCCGCACCAGTATCTTCCGCTGAAAAAGGAAGTTATGGTCAAACCTGCCATCACCAATAATACTGCCAATCCTAATTTCGGCTCCCATAATCCGCCTATTGCAATCAGTACCGTCGCTATCCACCCGTATTCTCTTACGTGATTAAAGATTCTGTTAGTTTTAATGTAATAATTATTCTTCTGCATAATAACCTCCTGCTTTTTCACATAACCCTAATATAATATGCCGGGAATTTTTTTGGTTCCGTGACTTGGTTACACAGGAGTTGCAGCCGATTGTATTCTTCTGTCTCCTCCTTGGAAGTATAGAGCGTAAGCATATGTTTTTATTGTGGACAATTTTGGAACATTGTTATAATATTAAAGAAAACACATGAATATGTCGTAGATGAAAACATTTTTATAGGAGAGAACATGAGAAAAGAAGCAAGTATTGAGCAATGGAATGAATTGTATAAGGTAACAATTAACATTAAAAAATTAGAGCCATGGAATTATCTTTGGGATACGGATATTATCACAATCATACTGCCGGAATATGAAGAGCCATTTTATTGCAGCGTGATGGGTAAAAGTGGTCAATGTTTTGCAATTTCAGTATATAAAGGATTTGAAGCAATTCATGGTTTCTTTAAATTGTTTGAAGCTAAAAACATGCCGCCAATTCAATTGATGAGGTATCAAGATAATCTAACTTGTTATTTTGGGGATAGAGAAGAATTAAGCAGTAAGGAATTAAAAGTGATAAAAGATCTTGGACTTAAATTCAGAGGCAGAAACCAGTGGATTTATTATCATTCTTTCAAGCCTAATTATGCTCCATATATGTTGGATCAGGATGAGGTTATCGAACTTACTTATGTTTTTCAGAATCTATTTATGTCGTTGAGGGCTATGATTGAAAAAAATTTGAAAATTGATTTTGAAGAGGGAAATTCTTTATATAGAATATATGATAAAAAGCAAGATTTATGGTTAAATTTTGAAGGACCGATGCAAATTCCCAACAGGCGGTCAATGACTATTGTTATTGAGGATGATTTGTTAATTGAAAAAATGAAAAAGCAGAAGTATTTAAAGAATGCAGTTGAGTTTGATACAGCATTTATTAATTCTGTTGTTGAAGATAAGAAATATGAAAGACCTATTATGCCAAAGTTGCTCGTTATTGCTGATAGCAAAACCGGAATAATGCTGCATTATAATGTAATGTTGCCGGAGGATGATGAGATACAGCAAATTGTTGATTTTTTTATTGATTTTATTCTAAATCAAGGCAAGCCAAGAACAATTTATGTAAGAGATGAATATATGCAAGATTTATTATCAGACCTGTGTAAAAAAATTAATATAAAAATACTAATATCTGAAGAACTGCCATCAATAGATATGTTTACAGAGAGAATTATTAGACAATTATAGAAAAAATATTAAAAAGATATTTACTTATATATCAAAATAAAGGTGAAAGTGTACATGTGGGTGCAATATTAGATTGCAGACAGGATTATAACTGGTTATTATAAGGGTCAAAAGAGGGCGCATTATGAATAATATATGCAAAAATTTATTTAAGGCGGTTCACGAAGGAAAGTGGCTTTCTATCGTATACAGAAATCAAAATAAAGAAACCACTAAATATTGGATAAATATAAAAGGTATTGACCCCATTAAAAAAATGCTTTTGGTGGATGGTCTTCACCTTTTCCAATACACCCTACGAGAAATGAACATATTTATTGATTCCATTAAAAAAGCCGAGATTATTGACGGCTCCTATTGTGAAATCAATAAGGCGTTAGTGGACGATATAAGCTTGAATCCGGCAAAGTACCGAAATATCTTTCATAATGCAGCTAATTTCAAAATTCTTAACTACCTTTCCGATTGTCATAAATTAGATACCACACCCTATAAATCAAATTATGACCTCATAAAATACTTTGACAGGGACTGTCTCATCTCTGGAAGCTTTAAGCTAAGCGATGTTCAGTTTAAAGAAATAATAAGCAAATTCCAGAAAAAAGCAACTGACAAGCAAGGGAAAAAGAGGATTGAACAACTTGCTGTCAATGTTCTTAGCATAAATACCAAACAAGGCTTGTATGTGCTTGCCCATAAGAGACTTTACCTTGATGTGCAAAACAGGGAATTAAAAGCAGGAGACTCAACCACCATTTCTATGGAATTTACGGTGGAAGGCACAAAACAAACCATAAGGCAGTATTTGGATGAAGAAGATTATCATCTCTTGGATGATTTTGAAAAGAATCAGGAAATTATAAAAGATAAAATTACAAGGTCTAATCCTAAGGTTTTCGTAGACGATATGCCCTATATAATAGCCATGGGCTATGACATTTTAATAAATTTGGATAAAGAATATGAAGCTATTATTGAAATGTATCGGGATAATACTTCTGTTCCCATAAAAGCATTCTTCGGAGAACTTGTAAAGCGTCCTCCCAGGAGAAAAGAATATCCCATTGCACTTCTTAATAAAAAGGTTAACATCGACCAGCTGTGGGCAATAAACAATGCAATGAAATATCCCCTTACCTATATTCAAGGTCCTCCCGGAACAGGCAAGACCAATACCATTATCAATGCCATTACCACTGCTTTTTTTAACGACAGGACCGTATTGCTGACTTCCTACAACAATCACCCTATTGACAATGTTTTTGATGAATTTCAAAACATAAAGTACAAGGATAAACTTGTTCCTTTTCCCATAATTCGATTGGGCAACAATGAAAAGGTAACTGAAAGCCTTGATTATATTGTTGATATTTACGAAAGAACCAAGAATACGGATATTTACGATAAGACCCTTGAAAAAAACAAGGGTGATAAGATAGAAAGAACCAATAAGCTTACGGAACTCTTAAAAAAGCATGAGAGGATAATCGAATTAAAAGAAAGAAAAGAAACTATCGAAAAACTATTAGACACCTATGATCAGTTTACTTTCCTTACAGACCTTCAGGGAAGGCAATTATACCGGGTAGAGAAGGAATTGCAGTCATTGGGAGAAGTGACAGATGAAGAGGCCCTTAAATATTTATCTGACGATGAAGAAGAGTTTTTAAAATATCTTTACTATACTTCCGCCAAACACATAAAAAGGCTGGGCGAGCCTAAATATGAGAATTTGCTGGAAATTTTGTACTTAGATGATAAGGAGTCAAGGTTAACTCAATTTAATGACTATTTAAAGAATGATGAAAACCTGAGAAATTTCTTAAGGGTATTCCCCATATGTGCCACCACAAATATTTCAGCCCATAAATTAGGAGAGCCAAAACAGTATTTTGACATGGTTATAATGGACGAGGCAAGCCAGTGCAACACTGCAGTTTCCTTGGTGCCGATTTTAAGGGGAAGGAGCTTAATGCTCGTTGGAGACCCCCAGCAGCTTAATCCTGTAATACTTTTAAATCCCAAAGACAACCATATTTTAAAGCAAAAATATTCTGTAGCCGATGAATATGATTATATAAAAAATTCTGTTTACAAAACATTTCTTGCCTGTGATGCCGTAAGTGATGAAATACTCTTAAGCTATCATTACAGGTGCCACGAGAAAATTATAAATTTTAACAACAAAAAATACTATAACCGTAAGCTTAAAGTCAAGAGCAAGGTAAAATCGGATAGACCCTTGGTTTTTGTTGATGTACAGGATAACGATACGGATATAAAGAATACTTCTCCCGCAGAAGCTCAAAAGATAATCGACTATATCAAAGATAACAGAGACAAGAGAGTAGGTATAATTACTCCTTTTGTGAACCAAAAAAAATTAATCGAATCCATGCTGAAGGAGAACAATATTGACGATGTAACCTGCGGAACGGTTCATGCTTTCCAGGGGGATGAAAAGGATGTAATTCTATTTTCCATGGCAGTTACAGACAAAACTTCTCCCAACACCTATTCCTGGCTTAAAAACAACAAAGAATTAATTAATGTGGCAACATCAAGGGCTAAGGAGCAATTATTAGTATTATCAAGCAAGAAAAACATAGAAAGGCTCCACCATATGTGCGTCGATGACGATGATGTTTATGACCTTGTAAACTACGTAAAAACCGAGGGAGCAAGCAAGGTAGCGGAAAAACCAATGGCATCAAGGGCTTTGGGAATAAAGCCCTATTCCACTGAGACGGAAGAAGCATTCCTCCAATGTTTAAAACATGCCTTGGACAATGTTTTATACAATAAAAGAAAATGTACCGTCCACAAAGAAGTGAGCATTGCCCATGTATTTCAGGAAAACCTGACCAACAGCGATTTGTTCTATACTGGCAGGTTCGACTTCGTTGTATATGAAAAAGTCTACGGCAAAAAGGAAATCCCTATCTTAGCCATAGAATTGGACGGCATGGAGCACTACGATGATGAAACGGTAAAATTAAGAGACAGGAAGAAGGCCGAAATATGCAAGGCACACGGCTTTGAACTGATTCGCATAGAAAACTCCTATGCGAGAAGATATAATTACATTAAAGAAATATTGATAGATTATTTTACTAATAATTAAATATGACAAGGGGAAGTGACAAGGGGACGGGGGTACTGTCATCAATTGTCCACGGAGAACCGTCCGAGACCACTGAAAAAGTGGCACTTTTTCCCCAATATTTATTGATATTTTAACAAAACTTTAAATTTTTCTTGAAAATTATAGTTTTTAAGCTAATTTTACTAAATTCAAGGGTAGCTATTGCAGCT
>Ga0208695_1001941_pt1 | contig 16084 bp, 19 predicted proteins | sample AD_UKC111_MetaG_FD_184449 | JGI IMG/M metagenome (GOLD analysis project Ga0208695, IMG submission 184449) | Active sludge microbial communities of municipal wastewater-treating anaerobic digesters from Hong Kong - AD_UKC111_MetaG (SPAdes)... | ecosystem: Engineered > Bioreactor > Anaerobic >... | reverse complement strand
TTATTTATGCGCGGCTGCAGTTAAAGAGAAGATCTTCCCATTTGCGGTCAACTTCAGCCTGACCTGATAAGCCTCTATCATCCACTCATTTCCCTTTTTGAACATATGGCTGAATCTGCCCTGCTTCTTGAGGTATTCCTCCACGGGCAGCTTTTTCTTTGGTGTATAGTTCAGTATCCACTTTCCGTCAATTACCTCGAACAAAGGCCATACACAGGTCTCTACCGCTGCCTTGGTGATTTCCATCAAGTCCTCTGCAGGGTATCTCCAGCCTCTCGGGCACGGAGCCATTACATTCAAAAATGCAGGGCCAGGAGTATATATCGCTTTATGAGCCTTTTCGCTTATATCTTTAAAATTTCCTATAAAGGTGGTCTGAGCCACATAAGGTACATTATGAGCTGCAATGACCTTGGTAAGGTCCTTTTTTACCTGCTTTTTGCCGGGAATTACTGTTCCTGCCGGCGATGTGGTTGTATCCGAAAAATGCGGAGTAGAGGAAGAACGCTGAATACCTGTGTTCATGTAAGCTTCATTGTCATAGCATACATAAACCATGTCATGACCTCTTTCCATGGCTCCCGACAAGGATTGAAAACCTATATCGTAGGTGCCGCCGTCTCCTCCGAAGGCTATGAATTTATAAGTTTCATCTATCTTGCCCCGTTTTTTCAGGACATTATAGGCAGTTTCAGCTCCGCTTATGGTCGCTGCCGCATTTTCAAAGGCACTGTGAATGAAGCTGTCCTTCCATGCCGTATACGGATATAAGAAGGTTGATACTTCCAGACAGCTTGTTGCACTGCATACAACTGCCTTATCCTCCGGTTTTAAAGCTCTCAGCACGCTTCTTACTGCTACCGGAGACCCGCAGCCGGCGCACATTCTATGTCCCCCTGAGAAACGTTCGGCCTTTTGAACTTCTTCTTTCAAATTATAACTCATCTTCAATCCTCCTTATTCCCTTACTCCGAGATATCTATAGGTTTCCCCTGCTTTCCCGGCTGCCGCAATTTCCTTCAGGCTTTCAAAGACGTACAGTATGTTTTCTACCATTACATCTCTTCCTCCAAGGCCATATATGTAATTAACCATTAAAGGCCTTGTCCCGCAGTCATATAATGCCGACCTTACTTCGGCAAACAAAGGCCCTCCGCAGGCACTGAAGCTTTCCGCCTTGTCCAGGACGGCCGCTGCCTTAACATGAGACAATGCAGCTGCCAGTTCTTTCATGGGGAAGGGACGGAATACGCGAAGCTTTATGAGCCCTACCTTCCTGCCTTCTTTCCTCATCATATTAACAGCCTCTTTTGCGGTTCCCGCTGTGGAGCCGATAGCCACTATTGCCTCCTCGGCGTCATCCATCATATACTCTTCAAACAAGCCGTACTTCCTTCCGGTAACCTTTTCGAACTCAGCCGCAACCTTTAAGATTACCTCTTTGGCATCTATCATGGCCTGGGCTTGGGCCCGCTTTGCTTCCATATAATAAGCTGCTGTAGCATATGCTCCTACAGACATAGGATTTTCTTTTTTTAACATGTAGTTCTCAGGATTGTATTCTCCGACAAACGCTTTTACTTTTTCTGTTTCGAGAAGCTCTATGTTTTCTATTGCATGGCTGGTTATGAATCCATCCTGGCAGACCATTACCGGAAGCATTACTTTACTGTTTTCTCCTATTCTCATAGCCTGGAGCATGTTGTCATATGCCTCCTGATTGCTTTCGCTGTACAGTTGTATCCAGCCGGTATCCCTTGCACCCATGGAATCACTGTGATCACAATTAATATTTATCGGACCTGTCAGAGCCCTGTTGACACATGCAAGTGTTATCGGAAGCCTGGCTGATGCCGCAACCGACAAAAGCTCCCACATAAGTGCCAGCCCTGCCGAGGATGTTGCCGTTACTGCTCTTGCTCCTGCTGCAGAAGCCCCGATACAGGTTGACATGGCCTGCTCTTGCTCCTGCTGCAGAAGCCCCGATACAGGTTGACATGGCGCTGTGTTCGGATTCTACTGCAATAAATTCGGTATCTACTTCTCCATTGGCTACATATTGTGAAAAGTACTGGGGAATTTCTGTTGATGGTGTAATAGGAAAGGCACCCATTACATCAGGGTTTATCTGCTTAAGTGCAATAGCAATTGCTTCATTGCCGGACAGTCTTTCTCTTATTCCCATGCTTACACCTCCCGCTTATCGTCTTTCTTAAATTCAATGGCATCAAAGGGGCAGACTTTATAGCATATGCCGCAGCCCTTACAGAAGAAAAAGTCAAAATCCGTCCTTTTTCCTTCCTTTACCGGAATGGCGCAATCCGGACACACCGGTACACATAACAGGCACTGCTTGCATTTTTCTTCAATAAAAGAGGGCTTCATTGTTCTCCAATTCCCTGTGTTTACGGCTGCCGAGGTCATAGGCTCAAATATGGCGCATCCAAGGGTCATATCCCTCCAGGGAGTGCTTTCATTAATGTCTTTTGCTTTTAAACTCATTCTATGACTACCTCCTCCATAGCTCTCTTCAAGGCTTTCATGTTTCCTTCGATAACCTGGGGCTTTGTGGCAAATTTGTGCTTGAAGGAACCTTCCATATCTTTCAGGAATTCATCCGCATCCACTACTCCGCTGATTTTTACTACAGCGCCAAGCATTGGTGTATTTGGGAAGTTTTTGCCTAATGTTTCTTCGGAGATTTTACCGGCATCCAGGGTACAGATTTTTCCGCTGTAACCTTTCAGCTGCTTCTTTATTTCCGCAGGTTTGCGTTGGCTGTTGATAATGATTGCGCCTTCTTCCTTCAGGCCTTTGGTAACATCCACAGCGTCCAGCAGGGTCTCATCAACCACAACAACGTAATCAGGGTTGTAAATGTTGGAGTGCACGGTGATTTTTTCATTGCTTATCCTGTTGTAAGCAGTTATCGGTGCTCCCATTCTTTCCGGACCGTATTCGGGAAATCCCTGCACGAATTTTCCGGTGTTAAAGGCCGCATCCGCAAGGAGCAGTGCTGCTGTCTTGGCACCTTGTCCACCTCGACCGTGCCATCTGATTTCAACGATCTCTCTCATAAAACCTCTCCTTTACTTATAAAATTAAACTATATTTTATAATATTTGCCACCATTTCCATAATACCACTAAATGCTGAATAAACAAGCCAGCTTTTGGAAAATGAAAAAAGAAACACGGGGGCGTTTCGCGTGTCTCACTAAATGAATAAGGACACTTCATAATGAAGTGTCCCTTGTCCGTTACTAATTATTTATTCTTGAATTCCGCTTGCCTTTTTTCCAGGAAAGCGCTCATTCCTTCAACCCTGTCCTCTGTGCTGAAGGTTGTGGTATATGCTTCCGCTTCATAGGCTACCCCTGATTTCAGGTCAACATTCAAGCCGTTGTTTATGGCGTGCTTTGCCATCTTTATTGCAATAGGAGCCTTGGACATGATTACCTTTGCCAATGCTATTACTGAATCCATCAATTCCTCGGCAGGTACCACCTTATCCGCAAGGCCTATCCTGAAGGCTTCCTCAGCCGATATCATCTCTCCGGTAAATATCAGATATTTTGCCGCTCCTTTTCCGACCAGCCTCGGGAGCCTTTGAGTCCCGCCGTATCCCGGTATTATTCCGAGATTTACCTCAGGCTGCCCGAATTTAGCCTTATCAGATGCAACTCTTATGTCACATGCCATGGCAAGCTCGCAGCCTCCGCCAAGGGCAAAGCCGTTAACTGCCGCAATGACCGGCTTGTCAAGGTTCTCTATTCTGGTAAATACCTCCTGCCCCAGTATTGTCATGTCTCTGCCTTCCTGAACAGTCAAACCCCTCATCTGGGATATGTCCGCCCCTGCTACAAATGCCCTGCCTTCTCCGGTAATTACAATAACTTTGACATTCTCATCCTTACCGGCTGCAGAAACTGCAGCATCCAACTCCCCGAGCGTTTCCGTATTCAATGCATTAAGGGCTTTAGGCCTGTTCAGAGTAATAAATGCGATGCTGTCTTCCACCCTGTACAGGACATTGTTATACTCTTCCATGCCGATCCTTCCTTTCTATTTATACTCGTAGAAGCCTTTTCCGGTCTTTCTGCCGAGATATCCTGCCCTGACCATTTTCTTCAGGAGCGGGCAGGGCCTGAACTTAGGATCACCGTATTCTTTATATAAGACCTCCATAACTGCAAGCTCAACATCAAGGCCGATAAGGTCGATTAATGCAAGAGGACCCATAGGATGGTTGCAGCCGTTCACCATTGCTTTATCAATATCTTCAGCCGATGCAACACCCTCGTCCAGAAGGTATACTGCCTCGTTCAGCATAGGATCCAGGAGCCTGTTTACTATAAAGCCGGCCTTGTCCTTTGATACGACGCTGACTTTTCCCATCTTTTCCCCGACTTCTTTTGCAATATTTATCGTATCTTCGGATGTTTCATATCCTTGCACAATTTCAAGAAGCTTCATTACGGGTACTGGATTGAAATAATGCATTCCTACTACCTTGCCGGCTCTCTTTGTTGCCGCCGCCAGCTCTGTAATGGATATGGAGGAAGTATTGCTTGCTATTATGGTATTTTCGCCGCATAATTCATCAAGCTTCTTAAATATACCTTTCTTAACTTCCACATCCTCACTTGCCGCTTCAATGACCAAATCGCAGGAAGCCACATCTTCAAGCTTTGCCGTAGTCTTCAGCCTGCTCATGGCTGCATCCATATCCTCCTGACTGATTTTGCCCTTCTCTACCAGCCTGGCATAATTCTTTTCTATTTTGTCGCGGGACTTTTTGGCAAAGTCCTCGGTCCCATCGGGAGCAGAAAAGCTCCTGACACTTACCATAGTCACATCATAGCCTGACAGGGCTGCCGTCTGGGCAATCCCGCTGCCCATGACACCCGTACCTACGATAAATATATTTTTAACCGCCATTATAATACCCCTTCCCTTTTATATATTTTTATTATTCACAAAGCTCGAATAATGTAGCTATGCCTTGTCCGCCGCCTATGCACAGGCTTACGATACCGTATCTTACTCCCCTTCTTCTCATTTCACCGATGAGTGTAATGGCAAGCCTTGCTCCCGTGCATCCCACCGGATGTCCCAGTGCTATCGCTCCGCCATTAACATTTACTATATCAGGATTCAATCCCAAATCCTTAACACAGGCAACAGCCTGTGCAGCAAATGCCTCATTTAATTCAAACAAACCGATGTCTTCCTTCTTAAGGCCGGTTTTATTCAATAGCTTCTGAACTGCATATACAGGCGCATATCCCATAATAGCCGGTTCAACTCCCGCAGAAGCAGAAGCAACATATTTTGCCAAAGGCTTAAGGCCCAGTTCCTTTGCTTTATCTCCGGACATCATAATTACAACAGCCGCTCCGTCGTTTATCCCGGAGGCATTTCCTGCCGTAACCGTTCCGCCGGCTTTGAAAGCAGGCTTGAGCTTGCTGTAGTCTTCTATTTTTGCATTTTCCCTGAAGGTTTCATCCCTGTCAAAAACTATAGGGTCGCCTTTTCTTTGAGGTATGGTGACAGGTACTATATCCGCATCAAATTTTCCCTCACTCCATGCTTTTGCAGCAAGAGTATGGCTTCTTAATGCAAATTCATCCTGCATCTCTCTTGTAATGCCGCATTTTTCAGCCACATTTTCAGCGGTGATACCCATATGATAATTTACAAAGGGGTCAACAAGGCCGTCATACAGCATTCCGTCCAGCAGTTCTCCCGGGCCCATCTTATATCCGAATCTTGCATTGCTCAACAAATAGGGGATCTTGTTCATTGTTTCGCATCCCCCTGCAGCGACTATCTCATTGTCGCCGACCTGTATTGACTGCGCTGCAAGATTTATTGCCTTAAGGCCGGTACCGCAGTTCTTATTAGGGGTAAATGCCGGAATCTCAACGGGCAATCCTGCATATATCGCTGCCTGCCTTGCGGAATTTGCTTTTATTCCGGCTTGAAAGTGAGTACCTATGATAACTTCATCAATCGTACTCCCATCAATGCCTGATCGCTTTACAGCCTCTTTAAGGGCGATGCCTCCAAGTTCAGGAGCGGGTATATTGCTTAGTGTTCCTCCGAATTTGCCTGTAGCGGTTCTGGCACCGCTGACAATTACTACTTCTTTCATGTTTTGTCCTCTCCTTTTATTTATCTATTTTTGCAAGCTTCTTTGCGAGCTTCTTTTTATGCTCCATATTGGATTCCCTGTATATCATTACCTTCATGGCCTGGGGAGAACCTGCGCCGTGCATTGATTCAGCAAGAGCAGTGCCTCCCGTCATATTCTCGATCAACCTTGCAAGCCTTATTCTGTGTTCCGTCGGAACCTCCGGATTTGCCTTCAGATATTTATCAATATACTCTCTTGTCACAGGGTCCTTATAATCTGCCTCATAAGGCAGGGTTGCAATAAACCCTCCCGCTATGTCATGGGCAAGCCTTGATATTTCATACATGTATTTGGTACAGTTCAGCTTTACGGTATTTGCCAGCAGGGTGTTTACATAATATGAACCTGCCGGGGTCTTACAGCCTTCACAGGAGCATGCAATTGAACAATTATACATTGTTTCCGCCATGTTTATCATATCTATTAATTTGTCCTTTATATGGGAAGCCTTGGGCACGCCGTTAAACTCCGCCATAGCGGCAGTTGCACCTATTATTACATCCGCAAGCCCGACCTTGCACCCGCCGTAGTTCTGCCTGTGATATGCCGCAAAGGTTTCCACATATTCCTGCGCATACTTGTATTCCCCGCACATGAACACTCTGTCCCAGGGTACAAAAACATCATTGAGTATTGTAAGAGTTTCCCCTCCGACTATTGCATATTCGGAGTTTCCTGTGTCTATATCCCCTGTAAGCCTTCTCTGGTCGTTGGTCTGCCTCCCGAAAATATGGACGACTCCCGGCGCATCCACGGGTATAGCTGCTGCAACCGCATAATCCTTATCTTCCTCACCAAGGTTGGTGGTTGGAAGTATCAGCATTTCATGGGAATTGACCATGCCTGTCTGGTGAGCCTTCGCTCCTCTTACCACTATGCCGTCCTCTCTTTTTTCAACAATATGGACATAGAGGTCGGGGTCTTCCTGCTGACCGGGCTTTTTACTTCTGTCCCCCTTTGGGTCCGTCATGGAGCCTGCAATCATAAGGTCATTTTCCTGAACATATTCAAGATACTTTTTAAACCTTTCATGATAATCGGTGCCGCATTCCCGGTCAACCTTATATGTCGTTATAAATGTTGAATTCATTGCGTCAAAACCGACACATCTCTGGAAGCAGGTGCCTGTTTTTTGTCCTATCATTCTAAGCATCTTGACTTTCTTTATCAAATCCTCGGTGCTTTGATGAATCGATGTAAATCTGTTGATTTTCTTGCCTGTAAGATGTGATGTGGTTGTCATTAAATCCTCGTATTCCGGATCATATGCCAGCTCATAGGTCATGGCTGCGGAATTGACATGGGGCCTTGTCATAGGATGATCCACAACACTTTCGATTTTTTCCCCGTTGCAGTATACTACCGGATGAAGCTGTCTCAAGCTTTCTATATATTGCTCTTTGGTCTTCATTATTTTACCTCCGTTATAAATTTAATTTTTGCATTGATTCTCTTATCTTAAAGCGCGGATATGCTTAATTGCCTCATGAACCTGCTCAGGGCTGTTTATCAGCACAGCTTCATGCCTGCCCCTGTACTTGGCCGTATTTATGCAATCCGCACTGCATCCGCATATTATCAGTACTGTATCAAAAATCTCGTTTTCGTTATAAGGCAGCAGATTGATTCCCGGCTGTTTTGCGACAATGTCTGCAATTTCCTTCCTGTCATAGCCGGGATTGCATCCGCCGCAATATTTCAAGCCTACACGAATATCCATTCCATCACCTTTTTGTATCCAGCAGCTTGTCCCACATTCTGTTGTTTATCTCAGCAAAAGCCTGAGGCCCTTCCATAATGCACTGCTGCGCCCTCGACAATGTCTCCGGGGATATTGCCGCAGTTTCAACAAACTCTTCACCGCATTTTTCAATACCCTCCAATACATCCCCAATCCTGTCCGCATATCTTTTAACATATGTAAGGGAATGGGACTCCGGCCTCAACAAATGCCCTGCATATTTCATATTAAAGTTGCGGGATATCCTGCGGAAGGTTTCAATCAGGGGATCAAAATGTTCAAGCTCAGGCATCGCACATGTGCTTATTACAAAAAGTGACTTCTGCTTTTCGCCCCTGACCTTATGCCTGACCCCTCTTCCGTCGCATTCAAAATACGGTTCCATTACCGGCAATAACCTCTCCCAGGCCCTTTTGGCATGAGAAGACATTGAGTCAATATAAACCGGTGTTGCCGTTATTATGACATCGGAATTATTATATTCCCCAATTATTTCATCCATGTCGTCCCTGATGCAGCAGGATCCGGGAGTTCTGATCCAGCAGCTCAGGCATCCTCTGCAGTTTTCTATACTTTTGCCTGCAAGGTATTCCGTTTGTATTTCAGCCGATGGATCGGCTTTTTTCATACCCTTTATGAAGCTTTCAACTACCATTTCCGTAATACCCTTATTCTGCCTTGAGCTTCCCTGCAGTATCAGCACACGCATTATAACCACCCTATTTCATCCAGTTTTTCCTGATCAGTTCCCATTCCCGGTTCCTGTTTTCTTCAATGGCTTTTATGTCCTCTTCCTTTAAATGCTTGAATCTCTTTTGCGCCAAAAGGTAATCCTTTACCGGCTTCAGTTCCTTGGGCACTAAATTCATTTTGACCTTGCCGTTCTCATACTCGGCAAGATACCACAGCCCGCACTCTACCAGCATTTTCCCTATTTCAACCGTCAGATCCGATGGGAATCCCCATCCTGTGGGACATGGAGCCATAACGTGTATATAAGCAGGCCCTTTGGTGTTTTTAGCCTTTTCTATCTTATTCATAAAATCCGTCGGGTATGAGGAGCATGCAGTGGCAGCATAGGGAATCCTGTGGGCAATCATTATCTCAAACATATTTTTCTTGAAGTGTTTTTCTCCGATGGAGGCACTGCCCGAAGGAGTAGTTGTCGTTGTCGCCCCGTAAGGAGTCATTCCGCTTCTCTGTATACCCGTGTTCATATACGCTTCGTTGTCATAGCATACATATATAAAGTCATCCCCCCGCTCAACCGCGCCGGACAGAGCCTGTATCCCGATATCAGCGGTGCCTCCGTCTCCCGCAAAGCCTACAACGTTTACATCCTTTATTCCAAGAGACTTCAAACCTGCCGACATCCCTGAAAGTACCGCCCCTGTTCCCGGGAAGGCCATAGTCATGGATGGCACCGAAAAATTCATCTGGGGGTATTGAGTCGTAACTGTGGACATACAGCTTGCAGGAAGTGCAATTATGGTTTTCTCACCCAGCACCTTTGCAGCAAGTCTCCCTACAATCCCCATCCCGCATCCGGGGCATGCCTTGTGTCCGTATAAGTATTCCTTATCTGTGAGGTCCTTTACCTTAATCACTCTTGCCACCTCATTCCTATGAATTGTAGTTCTGCTTCCTCTTGACCCCTTGAAAGGTTTAACAGCTTATTGTACATAAGCTCAATATCATCCTTCTTAATATCCCTTCCGGCTATACCGGCAATAAAGTCAATAAACTTGGGGCTCCCGCATGAATCATACATGGCGGACTTAACCTCCGAACCGACTGCACCTTCATATCCGAAGGATAAATTCCTGTCTATAACACCTACGGCTTTTACCCTGGATTTGAGCTCCCTGAAATACTCTACAGGGAATGGCCTGAAGAATCTTAACTTAACAAGGCCGACCTTCAATCCCTTTTCCCTCATGCTGTCCACCACCAGCCTTGAGGTTCCTGAAATGCTGCCTGTAGTAACCATGACTACTTCCGCATCATCACATTTATATTCTTTAACCATGCCGCCATGGTATCTTCCGAATTTATCACCAAATTCCCTGTCTATGCTTTCAATAACCTTTTTGGATTTCATCATTGCTTCATGCTGCTGCTGCCTGAACTCCATGTTCCATTCGGTAGAAGCACTCATGCAATAGCTTCTTGGATTATTGAAATCCACAGCATTTTTCGAAACAAAGGCCGGCAGGAATTCATCCACTTTTTTCTGGGAAGGCACGCTGACCAGCTCATAGGTATGGGTGTTTACAAACCCGTCAAGGTTTACCATGACCGGCAGATATATACCTTCATGCTCTGCCAGCCTGTATGCCTGAATTATCATATCCAGGGCTTCCTGACCGTTTTCCACATATACCTGTATCCATCCGGTATCTCTCTGGGCCATGGAGTCTCTCTGATCGCCGAATATGTTCCATGGTGCGGCCAGAGTCCTGTTTGCGTTCATCATCACTATGGGGAACCTGCTGCCGCTTACATAATGCAGCATTTCATGCATATATGCCAGCCCCTGGGAGGAGGTGGCTGTAAAAGCCCTTGCGCCAACCATTGAGGCTCCCATGGCAGCGGCCATTGCACTATGTTCACTTTCTACATGTATATATTCACAATCCATTAATTTATTGGCGACAAATTCCGAAATCTTTTCAACCACTATGGTTTGAGGAGTGATTGGGTATACGGATACCACATTGGGTCTGCACAACCTGACACCGTATGCGACTGCTTCATCACCATTAAGGAATTCTCGTTTTGATACTTTGTTTCCGCTAGTCATACTGTTTGCCCTCCTTAACCATGGTTATTGCCTTTTGCGGGCATTCACGGGAGCATATCCCGCAGCCCTTGCAAAAATTATAATCTATCTCAAGAATACCCTTTTCCCTGTCAATTACCCCGTCAGGGCACAAAAGCCAGCACCTCAGGCACATTACACATTTGGAATTGTCTATAATCGGCTTCATTACCCGCCACCCTGCGTTGGGCTCAATAATCACCCCTGCTTCGGAGCTGGGGCCCAGGGGCATGTCTTTTTTGCATTCCGGCATTTTGTATTTTACTATCTGTGGCTTTGACATCTATTTCACCCCCCGAATGGCATCATAGGCAATCATAACTGCCTTTTTGTTCTTTTCCCTGAGATTTTCCGGCATTCCCGCATCAATAGCACTTAATACCGATTCAATACCTACAATCCCCGAAGCTGCCGCAAGGGCGCCCATCATCGTAGTATTGGTAATGGGGGCTTTCAGTACCTTCAATGCGATATCTGTTGCATTTAAAGTAACCACTTTGAAATTATCTCCCAGTTTAAAGCTTTCAGGAGCTGACTCTGTATTGATAAGAAGTATCCCCCCATCCTTCAAGCCGCTTGTAACATTGACAACCTCCATAAGTGTCTCATCCAGAACAACAACGTAATCACATGCATACACCTGGCTGTGGTCGTCTATCGGCTTATCGTCAATTCTGGTAAATCCCAGTACCGGAGCTCCCCTTCTCTCCGGGCCGAAGGAGGGAAATGCCTGAGCATAGTTATCTTCGAAAACCGATGCCGCAAGTCCCAACAATTTTGCCGCAGTAAAACCGCCTTGTCCGCCTCTCGCATGCCATCTTACCTCAATCAATCATACTACCTCCCTAAAGCTATTTATGTATTTTTTAAAAACCCTCACCTTTAATGGAAGTGTTTTCATACCGAAAATAATAACATTTTCACATTGTGATATCTATTTTTATTTTATCAATTTATACCCTTTGTGTCAATTTGCTAATCCTATAAAATTCAGTCTAAATGTGCCTTTATATTTAAATAGTTCATTATTATGTGATGAATTTTCATAATATGATAGTAAATTTTGCAGAATTGAAAAAGTTTCAAAATTATTATACTTTAGCTGTTTATTTTAAGTATCTAAGATGATATAATATAATTATGAAAATGTATTTCATATTGTGCAATAACGGAATGATTTGCATGAAGATAGTGAGGTGATATTGTGAAAAGGATCAAAACAATTTTAAAGATAGCTGATGAAGGTGTGGTTGCAGTTATCAGAGCAGAGTCCAAGGAAGAAGGGCTAAAAATTGTAGATGCCGTCAAGGAAGGCGGAATAAAGACTCTTGAAGTTACAATGACAGTACCCGGAGCAGTGGATATCATAAAAGAAATTTCCGAGCACTACAAAAACGAAGATGTAATAATAGGTGCGGGAACGGTACTGGATCCGGAAACTGCAAGACTATGCATCCTTGCGGGAGCCAAATACATAGTCAGTCCCAGCATAAATCCCGAGACTATAAAGCTTTGCAACAGATACAGAATACCGGTCATGCCCGGGGTAATGACTGTAAAGGAAGCCGTGGAAGCCTTGGAGCTGGGGGCGGATATTATTAAGGTATTTCCGGGAAGTGCCTTTGGGCCTGATATTATTAAGGCATTTAAGGGTCCTATACCTCAGGGTAATTTTATGCCTACAGGGGGTGTAAGCCTTTCAAATGTAAAAGATTGGATTAAGGCCGGGGCTGTAGCGGTAGGCACAGGAGGGGATTTGACAAAAGGAGCAAAGACAGGAGACTATGCCCTTGTCACCCGAACTGCAGCCGCATTTGTCGAGGCTGTAAAGTCTGCAAGAGCGAGTGAATAAATAGGGGGTAACTTGAATGGGTAAAATAGTGACTTTTGGAGAAATGATGCTGCGCCTTGCACCTGTCGGATATGACAGATTCGTTCAGGCAAAAGAATTCGGAATTGTATATGGAGGCGGAGAGGCTAATGTAGCTGTTTCCCTTGCAAACTACGGAAAAGATGCATACTTTGTAACCAAACTGCCCAAACATGAAATAGGCCAGGCTGCAGTTAACGAGCTCAGGCGCTATGGGGTAAACACCCAATATATAACCAGGGGCGGAGACAGAATCGGTATTTATTTCTGCGAAAAGGGAGCCTCCCAAAGGCCTTCAAAGGTAATCTACGACAGGGCTCACTCCGCAATATCCGAGGCAAAACCGGAGGATTTTGACTGGAATGCGATAATGAAGGATGCTGAGTGGTTCCACTTTACGGGAATTACTCCTGCACTGGGCGATAATGTGGCTGGTATTACATTGGATGCTATACTTGCAGCAAAATCCGCGGGAGCAACGGTAAGTGTCGACCTGAATTACAGAAAAAAACTGTGGTCCACCGAAAAAGCAGGCTATGTTATGAACGAGCTTGTTAAACATTGTGATGTAGTGATTGCAAATGAAGAGGATGCAGAAATGGTATTTGGAATAAAAGCTGAAAATACCGATATAACAGGAGGAACCTTAAGTGATGAAGGTTACAGGAAGGTAGCCTCCGAGCTTATTTCAAGGTTTGGGTTAAAGTGTGCCGCAATTACCTTAAGAGAGAGCATCAGTGCCTCTGAAAACGGATGGTCGGCAATGCTGTATGACGGAAGCAGCTTTTACAAGTCCAAAAAATACAACATCCATATTGTCGATAGAGTCGGCGGCGGTGATTCCTTTGGTGCAGGGCTTATATACGGCCTTACTTCCGGTTATGATATGCAAAAAACATTGGAATTTGCAGTTGCGGCCTCCTGCCTGAAGCACACGATTGAAGGGGATGCCAACCATGTTTCAATAAGCGAGGTTGAAGCCCTCATGGGCGGAGATGCATCGGGAAGGGTTCAGAGGTAAATTTTAGAAGGATTGGTATTGTTAAATACTTCCTTATAAATTATAATAGACTTGTGTTGAAATTTCAAAAAATCTGTTACATTTTGGGAGTTGAATAGCATGAAAAAGCCTGAACAAGATAAATTCTTTATACAATCAATAAACAGGGCATTGACAATTGTTGATGCAATCTCCAAATCCAATACAATCAATAAACAGGGCATTGACAATTGTTGATGCAATCTCCAAATCCAAAGATAAAGGCTTGACTCTTACAGAAATATCCGAACGTGTCGATCTGCATATAAGCACTGTTTATAGAATACTACAAAATTTAATTGCCTGGAATTATGTAAAAGAAGATGAGGATGGCGGATACATCCTTGGTTTTGAGCTGATTACACTGGGCAATGCGGCTAAAAACAACATCGGCCTCCAAAACCTGGCACATCCGTATCTGATAGAACTGGGAAATATGACCGGAGAGACAATATACCTGGCAATTTTTGATGAAATCAATAATTCCGTCATGTATGTAGATAAGATAGATAACAAAGGAAATATTAAGCTAGCGGCAGGTATCGGCACGAGAAATCAAATACATTCAACTGCCAACGGAAAGGTTCTTGTTTCCGGCTTTACGGATGAGAAAATCAAAAGTATGCTCGAGCATACCGGAATGCATGCAAATACACCCTTCACAATTACCGATCCCGAAAAATTCCTTGATGAAATAAGACTGGTAAGGGATCGGGGTTATGCAATCGACAACCTTGAAAATGAAGCCGGTGTAAGATGTGTCGCAGCACCGATATATGATTACAGAAAAAAGGTTGTCGGTTCTGTAAGCATATCGGGTGTAGAATCCAATGTTACAATAGAAGCAATTGAAAACAAACTTAAACCCATGCTTCTTTCAACTACCGGGAACATATCAAAGGAGCTTGGTTACAGAAAGAGTTAACTGAACAATATAAGGCTGTTTGCAAAATATGCAAGCAGCCTTTTTGTATACATCTGTGAGACACGCGAAACGTCCCCATGTCTCGCAAACTTCTACTGTTTAACCTTGAATATGGAAACAGTGGAATCAAGATCTACTGCGAGCTCTGAAAGAGCGGCAGCCTTGTTTGATATTATCTCCACACTTGCAGTCTGTTCTTCTATCGCAATGGATACATTCTGTACATTTGAAGAATTATTTGAAGCAGCTTCAAGTATTTCTCCCGTTGCCGCAACTACCTGCTCTATGCCGGAGGTTATCTGTTGGGTGGCGGCACTTACTCCCTGCACCTGGGATATTATGCTGTCAACCCCCTTTGATATTTCTTCAAAGGATGAATTAGCCTGGCCTACAACCTTTGTCCCCGAATGTACCTCTGATGCCTCATCTTCGATTATGCTCACTATGCTTCTGATTTGATCATTCATGCTCCTGATTATATTGGATATTTCGCTTGCAGCAGAGCTCGACTGTTCAGCCAGTTTTCTTACCTCCTCCGCTACAACGGAAAACCCTCTTCCCTGCTCTCCTGCTCTTGCTGCTTCAATAGCTGCATTGAGAGCTAAAAGGTTGGTCTGACCCGAAATCTCGGTTATCATGTTTGTAACAGCCTCTACTCTTTCGGACATGGCCTCAAGTGATCTTACCGCCTCTACCGAATCTTTCGATCTTGTACTGATTTTTTCCATTTGATTTATCACATCTTTAAGAGCTTCATATCCTTTGTTTGACAGGCTGCTCAGCGTCACTGCATTATTACTGACATACTGCATATTTGAAGCGATCTGCTCTATTTCCGCAGAAGTCTCATCCATGGCACTTGATATACTATCTATATTGAATTTCTGATTTTCAATTCCCATAGAAACATCCTGCATGGAAGCAACTATCTCTTCCAAAGCGGAAGATGCAGCCTCACTCCCTGCCATGAGTTCCCGGGCGGAAGCTGCCACCCCGTATGAGCTTTGCATTGTTTTCTCCGCAATTGTCTTCAGGCTTGCCAGCATTTTATTGAAGGATTTTGCCAAATCACCTATCTCATCTTTGTTGCTGATATTTATATCATCTACAGTCAAATCCCCCTCAGCAATTTTCTCCACACTTGCGGACAATTTCACCACAGGCTTTGATATCACTCTTGAAATATACAGCGATAACAGAACTGACACTATAATCGTGGTAAAGGTCAATATCAGCAAATTCGTAATAACGGCTTGCCCATTCGCCGATTGCGCCTCATTTCCCTTATCCAATGAGCTTTCCGCCAGTATAACGATTGTATCGGCGGCACTTATGACAATATCCTCCAGTATCTGAGCTCCCTTGCCGTTTATTACTTCCATTACCCTTTCATCTTCTTTGTTTACCAACAGGGCTTTTATCTCCTCAATGAGGTTATTATACTCAGAGTTTGCATTTGAAAGTGCTTTTAAAGCATTTTTGCTTTCATC
>Ga0208695_1001940_pt1 | contig 16100 bp, 11 predicted proteins | sample AD_UKC111_MetaG_FD_184449 | JGI IMG/M metagenome (GOLD analysis project Ga0208695, IMG submission 184449) | Active sludge microbial communities of municipal wastewater-treating anaerobic digesters from Hong Kong - AD_UKC111_MetaG (SPAdes)... | ecosystem: Engineered > Bioreactor > Anaerobic >... | reverse complement strand
CAAAAGGGAGAAATTCAAAAGAGGAAGATTGTGGAAAACGAGATATTCTCGGTTGATGAAAGGATAACAATAATTAGCGGAATTATTGCAATTATGGGAAAAAAGGAAGGAGAGAGTACGTGATGAAGTTTAGCATCACGGACTTTCATGCCAAATAAAGATCAAGCGATCTTCAATTTAAAGCGTGCCATTGAACTTGATCCCTCGTACAAAGAAATGGCAAAAAATGATGAAGCATTTAAAGAGCTGTGGGCAGATGAAGACTTCAAAAAACTAATCGAATGAACCTTTTTTAAATTGTACCTCTGTCCTTTTTAAATACACCTTCTCGCTGATATTTTTCATAATACTCCATAATCAAATCCCTCGTCCTGTAAGTCCCGTACCTCGCTTCATCCTTCCTCTTCACGATCGGAAACGTCCCGAGAATATAATCCAGATCATCCTTCGAGATCCCATATAGATGCGCATAAATCGCATCCAGCTCACACCTTAAATTCAACCGCCTCTCTTCATCCCATTTGAAAGGCTGTGGAATTCCGTCCACAAGCGGGTTTTCTGGGAACCATTCGTTCCATTTTTCAGGACCTATTTCTTCAAGGACATCTTCAGCAAAGGGTTTGAGGTCCCAGGCGGTGTAAGTGAGTTCGATAGCTTTTGGTGCTATTTGATCAATTAAGTTGGAATCGTAATTTTGTGGTCCATAAATAGGAAGCTGTTTTAAAATGAAATAACCAAGGGATGTTCCTCCCATCTTTTTTCGTAACAAATAGTCAAAAGGCATTGAATTAACGTTTGCCGAAAATATACAGCAATGGATAGTGTCCATATCATTTTGAATGACTACAGGAGCTTTATGATTAATTCCTGATAGCGGTATCAACGAAAAAACGCCAGTGCGCTCATTTGTGGAATTTGTGACATCACGAAATGCAATAAACCATTTGTTCTTTGAAGGAAGCTTTTCATAAACTTTTTGTTCAGAGACCCAATACCAAGGTTGGACCATATAGTTAGGATCAAAATATTCAGATAGAGAAGGTGTTGGCAAGTGGGTGTTATTCCGATCATTTACTTTCTCATAAGAACCAAAACGATGATCAAAGTGCCAAAACATCTTTGCCTCGTATAATGGCAAAAAGACTTCATCGTATTTTATATACCTATTTCCATCCAAACTGAATCCTAGGTTCTCAAGTTCATCCTTAGTCTTGAATAAATGAGAATCATTGGCCATGTGAAACATTGTTGAAAATGAGCACCCCCACGGATTTCCATCTTTTTTATTTTCATTGATAAAAACTGGAACCCTGCGATATACCTTCTTTGTAATCTCTGCGTCTCTTTTGCTTCTGAAAATTGGACAGTTAAGGGTGTTTGGGTTAATAAGTTTGATATCCTCTGAGGTAAGGGAGAAGTGCCTCTGTTTATCATTCAAATCCTCAAAGTTGTGCAGGAAAAAGGCTAGATCAAAGGCTTTTGGCACAACGTCCCTGCCGACCATAGTTAAAAGGCAGAATTTCATCCTGCTATCAATTGGGAAGAGTTTTTCCTTATTTTCAAAATCGTAAAGATTTATAAGGCTTTTTTTGTTCACAAGATCGCCGAAGAATTCAGAGGTGGTACTGTCTGTTGCAATGCCTGTGGGTACTATGATACCTGCGTGCCCGAGAGTATTTATTGAATTGCGGGCATGTTCGGTGAACACGGTGTAGGTGTTAATATCGCCTTTCCCTGTAAGAGGGAATCGGCCAGATTCATGAAGAAAGAGACTTTCACATTCACTCATGCGTTTTGCTTTTCTGAAAGCTTGGTTAAGTGAGGGATCTTCTTCACAAAGTTTCTGGATGAGTTTTTTACGATGGGAAGCGTTTCCGGCTTTTGCGATTTCAGGGGAGCGGTATTCAAAGAATTCTTTTTCCTGGAGTTTTATCCTCTCCCATGGTGGATTTCCAAGTACACAGTCAAAGCCAGGGTTTTCTCCACTAAATACATCGGGGAATTCGAGGTGCCAGTGGAAGAATTTGTATTCCTGAGCGAGTTCTGAGACTTTTCTTGCAAACTCTGGGTTTGGGTCCAGGTTCTCGTCAGTTGCAAGAGTCAGGTATGTTTTATTTGTGGGGACTTCCTCTTTGGTGTCGGTCAGTTCCCAGAAAAAAGCACTTGTCCAGAGATCCGATAGGAACTTTGTCCTGTTGTATTTCTTGCTGGCAAGCAGGGATTTGTAGTGTTCCTTTTTATCTTTTACCTGTTCTGGAGTTAATTCTACCTCGTCCCCAAGTTTTGCAAATTCTGCGGAGCAGACCTTTGCAGAACCTTCTCTTATTACCCATTCGGAAATGCTGGAGCTTCTGTATTGCTCCTTGATCCCTTTGAGGAATTCCTTGTTTATTTTCTTAAAGTGACTTGCTACTTTCTTGTCATCCCCTTCGACAGGAGTGAAGGCTCCATCAGGAATTCCGTTTTTCATAAGCTCTGGAGTTGCACCAACAAGGGAGTTCCCACACTTTATGTGGTGGTCAAGGAAGTTTAATGGCTTATTTCGAACAGCTGCATTGATCCAGAGAGAGACTCTGGCGAGTTCGACTGCCATTGGATTTATATCTACACCGTAGATGCAGTGGAGAAGGACATCACGTCTCGCCTCCTGTTCCTCTTCAAAAGCTGGGAGCTCTTCGCCCGACCTTATCTTTGCAAGTTCCCTCCCAAGCTTATTGCAGGCTGCAATTAGGAAAGCTCCACTTCCGCAGGCAGGGTCGCATACTTTGATTGAGAGGAGGGCTTTTTCTTTTGCCTGGCGAGTGTCAGTGGCATCCTGTAAGCGGGCTTCAATAACCGGAACAAGGGCACTTTTGATGAGTTCCTGGACAAGCCCTGGATTTGTGTAATAGGAACCTGTAGACTTTCTATCTGAACCTCTCGGATCAAGGATAAAGCGATTTGGGGCATACTGCCTGCCCCCGATTTCTTCGAGAGATAGAGTGATTCTTGGAGCGTAGTCAAGGAGACTTTCGTAGATAGAGCCGAATTCTTCTACTGAAAGGTCTGCGTAAGAAATAGTCTGCCTGACCCCCTCGATTTCAGTAAGCGTCAGGAAGCGGATAGCCTCAAGAAACTCGCTGTTTTTACAACCGTATTTCCCAACATACCTGTCTCCTGACATATCAAAAAGCATGCCATCATACGGATAGATCCCGAGGGGTTCCACCCCTTCACTGATCATTTTGAAGGTGATAAGTAACCCTTCCCATAGGTCAGTATGAGAGTCGTGCTGGAAATTGTTGTCTTCAATGGTCTCTACTGCGAAGTCCCTAAGTGCTGTGATGCTGTAATTTTCCAGATAAAGGTCGTTCCCAGGCCCACCATGGCCGCCTAAAAGCCCTCTCTGTTCGGCGTAGAGCAGGAAAATAATCCTGTAAATCACCCGCAGGATTTCTTCATAGTAGGCATGACACTCCTTTTCATCAACCCTTAACTTCTCCATCAGGTCATTCCTGAGAAAACCATTTCCGAAAGCCTCTATAGCTTTCACTACGTTTTCCCGCAGGTTCTTGCCTACTGACTCCCCTACAGACTGGCTGTGCTTGAAATATTCCTCAAGGTAGATATCAGGAACCTCTTCTTCAACTGCACTATCCTCGCCTTCCTCATTTACCTCAACTTTCTTGGGAGTCTTCTTTGAAGGTACCGGAGCAAAGCGGCTTGCATGGGCAAACCTGTATAGAGCTTGGAAATCAGAGTACAGGCGGTTGTGGAAAATAGCCTCGATATCAAATTCCACATATCCCTTAACTGTAGTGTGATGGAAGTCCCTTAGCAGTCGCAGAAAAAGTCCATTGGTCAGAAGCGCCCACTTATCATCCTCTGTGTTCAAAAACCCCTGCAATGCATCATGAGCACTTGGTTCTCCACGCACCGGGCGCTCGTCAAGTCCCTGAGATGGAGGAATTATATGAACCACAGGTGGATCTGGCAGTTCCAGCTCTTTTCTCCAGCCCCGATGTGAAAAACTAAACTTCAGATTCTCGCTGATTTCCCTCCGAGCCGAAGTATACGTGATATTAAAGCCCAGAGCTTCAAGTAAAGGTCTCTGCCAGTAGTTGCGAGCATCCTTTGGGTCCATGGATCTCAGCTTTTCCCCGTACATGTCCCAGCGGCGCTTCAAACTCTCAAAGGCATCCTTTACCCTGAGTTCGTATTCTTTTTCATCTGGTGCCGTATCATCCGGATTCCATGGGATCTTGAACGTGGAAGGATGAGCATAATCAACACTTACCCTTTCTTTCTGCATTAATGAAATAAACTGTGAAGTAATGAGCCCGCCTGAAACCTTTATATATCCCGAACCTTCAGAATTCATGCCCTCATCTCCGTTTTTGGCACAGGTTCGTACAACCTGAGAGCAACAAGATCACTTGAAGCTCTTTCAATCCTATCAATTCCTTCGAGCCAACCATGGTTTTTCTGATCCTGCACCAGCTTCTTTCTTAGGTTCATCCTTTCCTTTCTTATCCTTTCTACATGCTTACTAACTGTCTCCTCAAAGGATTCCCGATACATCTCAGGTTTCATTGCAAGCTCCAGGTGTCTGAGATAATCTTCCTTTGGCCTGCGGTTTGGCGCAGGCTTTGCCCTCATAAGGTTATAAATTTCATCCTGTGAGAGAGCCTTTCTTTCAATAAGATTACATGCGACAGGTATGATTTCTTCAATTATGCTGACAGACTCCGTACCTACTGCAAAACGCACAAGGAAGTAATAAACTGCAGTCACTTTTTCAACATCGGCAGTGCTTATCACCGCAGTCCTTCCATATTCCTCTTTCCGAGGATCAAAAACTGAATTCTTCACTAGCTCAAAAAGGCGCCTGATAACTGGATGTCCGACATTCAGGTGTTCAACATCAATATTCTCAATTGCCACCTTCGGATCAAAAGTTGCCTTTTCAATAGTGCTCCCATGCCCTCCTACCTGAAGGATATTTGAAAGCTCTATCTTCCTAGTGTTGTGAAGATCCATGTTCTTGGAAATCCTGCAGCCAAATTTCTCCAGACCATTAAGGACAAAACTCTCGAATTCTTCCGGTGTCCCTATAGAAGCCTCCGTTTCTTTCAGGCGCTTTCTGATCTCAGAAAGGTCAACATCTGTCTGCCCGTAGAAGCTTTCTGATCTGATATTTTCCAGTACCTCTTTATCAAAAGGATTAACTTTCTCGTGAGCAGGAACTTCAACCTCATTTCTCCTTGATTTTCCCTCAAATTCAAAAAGCGAGCTCTGGGCAGCAGTAAGCTTTTCTACACCAATGTTATGAATCATGTCAAAAACGTTGTTGTCATCCCCGAAAAACGGAGGTGCAAAACCGTAATCTTCCCTTATTTGCCAGGCTTTCTTCACCAGCACCTTGAGAATTGTAGCATCAAGTGTATCATTCATTACCAGAGTTCGGATGTAAACTTTCCTGGCCTTCTGTCCGTATCTGTCTACACGTCCGTTCCTCTGCTCAAGCCTGTTCGGATTCCAGGGAAGCTCGTAATGTATCACCTGGTTTGCCATGTGCTGGAGGTTGATCCCCTCACTTATGCAGTCCGTTGCAATCAAGATTCCCTGGTCAAGCTGCAGGAACTTTGCGAGTTGTTCATTCCTGAGTGCATCAGTAAGATCTCCATGTACCGTTACAATCTGTAGAGATGGAATTGTCTTCTTGAGCTGTTTTGGAATTTCTTTCTCCAAATACTCCAGTGTATCCTTATAACGGGTAAAAATGATGGCTTTCTTGGTTCCATATACGCCTGAAAGTGCGTTTTTCAAAATGCCGTTCTTAGGATTAGCCAGCCGTTTCAATTTGCTATCCTTTGCAGGCGTGATCCTGCTTGCAAGCTTTATCAGCTCCTCAAGTTCTTCAGCTTCAGCTCTTAAAGCATCAAGAGATCCAAAAGATGTCTTGTCCATCCTAATTGAAACTTCTTCATCCGTAAGTTCATCTACTACTTCCTCATCCAGAGCATTTGCTTTTGCCTGAGCTACACTGACACTCATGTAATCGGCTGTCTCTTCTTTGTTAATCTTATCAACTACATTTTCGAGTCTATTCTTAAGGGAAATCCTCAAAGCTCCTGGGGAAGAAAGGGCTCTTTTCTGAAGATGCATAACTACCCAATGGGCAGTTGTCTGTACTTTGTAGCTGCCTCCCTCAGCAAGGGTGAGAATACTTTTCCCGTACCTTTCAAGCTTTTCAATAATTTCCCTTTCTTCCTCATGCTCAAGGTCTATGGCAACTTCTGCTTGGTCACGTACAGGAAATGGATTTTCTTCTTCAGAATGTTCTTTGAACCAGTCTTCTACGTCTCTTCGCCGTCGCTGGCAGACATGCTGCTTTGCAACCTCCCTGTTTATCCTGGGCTCGTTCACAGGCCCACTTACAATCCCGCAGTCGAGCATATCGAGGAGGCTTGCATAGGTGTCTGTATATCCATTATGAGGCGTTGCAGTCAAAAGAAGAAGATTCTTCACCTTTTTCTGGGCCGTGAGTTCCTTGATAAAATTGTACCTTTCCATCGATATACTCTGCTTTTCAGCAATCTGGTGTGGTTTTGAAGCCAGGTGTGCTTCATCCACGATAACGAGATCCCAGGGAACTTCAAGTATCTGGTACTTTGTAGGATCTCTCTTGGCATAGTCAATTGAAGAAACAAGGAAAGGATAATGTCTCCAAGGACTTGCACCTGGTGGAAGGTTTCTCTCAAGCACCCTCCTGTGAACCGAAGAGATAATCTTTGCATCAATCTGGAAAAAAGAGTGTAATGCTTCACGCCATTGTTCGCACAGATTTTTCGGACATATTACAAGGATTCTGGATACCAAGTTTCTTGCCATTAATTCTGTAGCAATAAGGCCAGCTTCTACGGTTTTCCCCAGACCCACATCATCTGCAATTAGCATTCTGACTCTTTCACTTTTGTTCAGAGCCATTACAACAGGCACGAGCTGATAATGAGTTGGAATTACACTGCTTCTCTGGAGGCTAAGTAGGGGAGCTGAACCATGGAGAATTGAATAACGGAAGGATTGGATTAGTAGTTTATTTGTTGCTGGGTCCCCTATCTTGTCAAGTGACGGCTCAGGAACATGTGCTTCTTTCAAGGTTTCGAGCGGGTAGTAGAATTTTTGTTTTCTTGGCCTCCCTCCATCTATATTAGTCGCTTGAAAGATCGTCCTCTCATAGTCTACAGAATCTATACGCCAAAGCCTGTGGCGTAAATCTACGATATCTCCTGGTTTTATTTCCATTGCCAATACCCGCGACAAAACAATCAATTAAATATGCAGTAGTTGTGATCTTGAAGATATATAAAACAGTTATATTTAAGGTTTGTAAAATTATTAGGACTTACGCAGTTGAAAGAGAAATCGACAGCATTAAACCTTCAACTTTCTAAAACACTAATCCAGTCACAACACCGACCGTGCCCAATTTTATACTTCAAATGCGTAAGCCCTATTCAATATCAAATTAATTTTTAATATTGAATATTGAATTCAACTTTTAAAATCTGAACCCGGGAAAAAGGAATTATACCCCTGCTTCGTACATAGCTTAAAGTAATCCATATTCTGCATCAATAACTTCAAGAGTTCTATCTTTATTTAATAACGCATTCATTTATCAAATGCTCTTTATAATTTTCAACTTCCACCGAGCAATCGAAAAGATAATTAATTTTTATTTGTGGCTTATCAGGGTTCTTTGCGTTCCATGAGGCCCTTAAGAAATTATGGCTCGCATCCATGACTTCAGCATCACAGATAAAGCCCATGCGTTCATGTTCAAGTAATTCGGATTCAGATACCCCACTATCTATTAACCGCTTCCAGGCCCGTGCCTGTGCCATCTCAAACTCTTTAGAACAGCGCAAGAGTTCAGGAGTAGGTGATAAATTTTCGCTGTGTCTATTTGGTGGTATTATGGCTTTCCTGAGCTCCTGTATTTCCCTTTTAATCTGCTGCAGCGTCATATTTAAGTACCTTATCGGCAAGCTCTTTTAATTCATGCTTATATTTTGGATTGAGATTTCAAAGCCTCTTTGAGTTCTTCTATTTCATTTTTGATTTCGTCAAGTTCTGTATCTTTCAGGATTGAGTTTTGAACCTGAATAGCCTGGAGATATACCCTCATATAGGCAAGTTTTGTACTATCTCCTTCCTGAGGTCTAAAGCGTTTAGCTTTTAATCTATTCTGCAGCTGTACAATTAGCTCAGAATTGGCGTTTAGAAGTGAGTTCCTTGAGGAAAAATTTAAAGTAACTATAGGGCTACTGTTGTCTGTTTTCATATTTTCCCTTTATAAACAAGTGGTTCTTATATGACATAATTTTTGATTTATAAACGGATAAAATTCACGCTATTAATATAAAATTTGAGAAAAATTGATGCTATAGAAGAGAAAAGTTTTTACTCCCACTCCCATTCACAGAGTCTTTCGGTTTCATCTAGTAAAGTTTGATATCCTAACACCTGTTTATATCCAGGATATCTTCTATTAAACTCATCCAATAAACTTGGTATATTATCAACAGAATAACTATGACCACCACTCACAAATCTTTTTAAGTCAGTTCTGAAAGACCTAATATATTCTAAGTCTTTTACATTGTATTCTTCATTTTGTTGCTCAGAGATTAGCTTTTTTTGCTTCAGGACAAGCTCGTCTATGTATCTGTCCTGCGAGCCTGTCCTATCGCTCATCCTATCGAAAAAACGCATTTTAGGACAAGCTTCAAGGTTATTTGTTAGTGAATTTTCTATTTTATTCACGTTTTTACCTTTTGTGTTCGCATCTTCAGCGTAAAAAACACAAGAAAGACAATATGGTTTATTTTTCAGACAAGTTTGAGGAAGGGGTAAAGCCTGTCCTGCCTGTCCTAATTGTGTTTTTTCGGCATCGGTTGCCAATGAAAAAATAGGACAGGCTTCAATATCTTTTTTCCAGTTGAGCCTGTCCTTTGCCTCTCGAATGATTTCTATATTGCACCAATATGTAACTTTTTTCCTACAGTTTTTACCTGGTTCGTTGTCTCTATAATTCTCATAACCTAATTTTTTTAGTTCCTTCCCAAATTGATTATAAGGTATTATTCTTTTGTTATTGACTTCAGTCCATAGTACGTAAGTGCCGTAAAGGACTATAGCGTCTATATCTTCCTGGCTTCCTCTCGTACACTCACCCATAAAAGCAGCTACTGGATTACTATTAAACTCATATTCCCTTTGAGTATCTTCTACGGATTTATTATTTGAAAACTTCCCATTCTCTTTAAGTCTCTTCAATCCTTGGAGGGCAAGATTAAGAAAGCCTGAAAGTTCTTCAGGATCTTTCAGCTTCGTAATTAACGTTTTATCCTCCTTTCCTCCTTCAAAATTATTAGGGAACTGAACTAAAACCCATCTGCGATAATATGCCTTGTCTTTTTTCCCTTCAGGTAACACATTTGCGGAGAAAACAAGTTTAGCGGTATTGCGGAAATGAAAAGAGTTTTGATATTTGTTCTCTCCATCGATCAGATCTAGTCCGCTGGTCAATTTTTTGAAGACTTCCGATTTATGCATTTTGCTATCTGGAATATCCCCACAAATGTTAACCAGCTTTCCATATAGTTTTGCGGTCCTATACTTGTCGAATTCAAGTCTTTGCAGGCTCTCCGCGGAGGTATTTTCTCCGCCAACAAGCGCCTCTAACAATGCAAGAAATACACTTTTACCGTTAGAACCGACACCATAAAGCATGAAAGCCTTTTGATAAGAGCAATCTGTGGTTAAACAATAGCCTGCAATCTCACACAGCAAATCTATGTCCGGCTCTGCAACTACATCGTGTAAAAACTTGCTTATTTGAGGGCATTTTGCATCTTCATTATAAAAAACAGGAATTTGCCTGATCAATTTTATTTCCGGTGTGTGGGGTTCAAGTTCCCACGTTTCAAGATTGAAAAGCCCGTTTTTCAGGTTGATATATTTATCCTGATTTTCTTCTATACTGTCACGTGGAATGTGAGTGTAAGCCCTGATATAAGCAAGCACCTCACTTACATACTTTGCCGTAGCTTTTGGAACATGAGTTAAAGGAAATCCGGGATTTGCTTCATTCCAATATTTTGTATAATATTCATTGTGCACATTTCTGATTTCAGTATCTAATATTGCTTCTGCGCCTTCGCTCTTGTAAACACCGTCTTTGTAAAGATATATTTGCTTATTATCCCTCATTGAAAAAATATGGGTGTTCTCCAATATATGCTCTGCAACTACGTCAAAGGGAACGTTTATCTGTTCTGGTTTACCTTCACCAATTTTCTGTTTCTTTTTCTTTTTTTTTATTGGCTCTCTTCCAGTCTCAATTCCTTCCTTTTTGCAGTCTTCCAGAACTTTGTTATAAACAGATACGGGAAGCTTCCAGCCATCGGTAATCTCTTCTTTCGTGCATAGCTCCCGATTCAGTGCACAGTAAATTAATGCTTTAGAGGGTATAGGATCACTTTTTGGAATGTATCCATGATCTTTAGCATATTTCCAGATCGTAAACTGAGTATAAGGGTCTTCTATGTCTACTCCTGAACTTCCCCCGCCATGTGGAAAGCCAGCCTGAGAACATGTAGAAACTCCAGAGGCTACCGCCAGATACGTTATAGCGTTATGGCTAACATTATGCCGCCAACAGTGCAAAACATCCCCAGAAATGCTGGCATTTTTACCCGTTTCAGAACCGTGTAACTCAGCGAACATTTCAAAACGTTTCCCTGGTTGGTTGCTCCTTCCAGTCACATTATGTATATCCAGATCAAACAGAGCGCTTCTGTTTTTTTGACCCTGCTGTTCCCAGCTTTTACACTGCCTTTTTTCTATCTTCTTTATACTGGCAGCAATTTCAGTTGCTCTTCTTTCTTCGAGAGCTGTCCTGTATATTTCCGGTAGCTCTTCATAAGTTATGTTCGAGACATCAGATTCTAAACATATCCTATACTTTCCAGCATGTATACGATCTTCCTCTGGAATCCTGTTAATCTCCCCTTCGGAACAAGGAACGAATGACCCCGAACATACAACATATTGCCAGTTTGCCCGAACTTCCCCTGAGTTCTCCGTTGCTATGTTCTGTTTAGCACTGTTTTTAAATATTGCACCTTCTCCCTGTGCTGGTTCATCATTAGTGAAATAAAAACAATGCTTTCCAATCTGTTTCCTGGATTTAACTGTTAAAGTTGTTTTAACTTCTCCTACTGCTTCCAGATTGTCTATATCAACTATGCAGAGGTTATCTTTATCCGTGCCCGCAATGCCAATATTAAACCCTTCTCTCATCAGGCTATAAGCTTCAGAAAATGTTTTTCTATTTTTCTTCCAGCTTATTCCGGGCAGTGGATCTTTTCCGTTTTTAACAAGAGGAAAATAAAAGGGCTGATATTCCGGGTTGTCTTTTGTTAAGAGTTGATGGAACTTTTTAAACTCTTCTGGATCAGTATTTCCTGCAGAGAGGGACATTTAAATCCTCCTTTTTAATGTCTGCGGTTTGTGCTTCCTTGCCTGTTGCCTCTCAATTACTCTATGTCTGCAGGCTTTACAATGCTCTTCCAAAATGCTAGCATCAATATATTCAGACAGGTCAGGTTCCGGAGGAAGTATATCATTATTGTTCTCTAGTAAAGATCGCATAGACTTTCTCCTCCATCAAAAATGAAAGCAAAGAAAAACTCACAATCTCGTACAGTATCGAATAACCAAAAGCAGTTATTTTACTCAGAGATGGGCACCCCCGCATATTTTTTAATTAAAATCCCGATAGCACGTTCGAAGGGGTCCGAAGAGTTCTCAAGAAAGTCTACAGCTTCTTTTTTGCTCTCATAAGTCTGCCTTGACCACGACAAAAAAGATATATCTTCTGAAGTACTATTTCTCATTGCCTGCACCTTCTCTTTCAGTTGGTTGGTGTTAAGCTCTCGGTTCTTTCAGAGTCTTGGCCGGCCTGTGGAACCGAGGTAACTATTATCCTCTGTTGGTCATCCATCTCAACATTTACACATTTCATTTCTGCGTTCATGGTTTTTACCCATTGCATAGGTAGCGAAATTAGATAACTACCGCCTTGTTTAATCACTGATCTTTGTCCAAAATAGAACATAGATATCCTCTTTTATTATCTGTCGTTTTGTATACAGACAACTTATAACTTTATATGCCTTTTTTATCGGAAATAAGAGCTAATAATATCGATAATCGAAAATCGGGCCTTAAAAATCGATAGTCGAAAAATGAACTTCAAAAGTCGATATATTTGTGAGTTTTACTGCCTACTGATGATTAATCGATTAGTGATCGATAAATTTAATATTAATTATAACATATCTTAGAATACTATGAAAAAAGATAGATCACCAAAAATAAAAAACAAAAATAAAATTCTTAGTTCTTTGCTGGACTCTCCTAAAACAACTGGAGAATTAGCTGAAGAACTAGGTTATGTTAAATCGAACGGCGATCGGAAGTATCATTCAATTGATAGGCTTTTAAAAGACCTAGAAGAAAACGGATACCTCGTAAGTAAAAAAGAGAAAATAGAGAATCAGTCTGGAGCTCCTCCAAGGCGCTACTCAATTAACTATAGTTTTGAAAATCTAATAAAAATGCTTAACGAAGATCCGGGTTTAATATCAAAAATGCAAACGAACGATTCAGTTCTCGAAAGTATATTAAAGATTACAAGAACTCATTCCTACAAGCGCTGTATTAGTTTTAATAATGCAGGTAGAGATGAAACATATATCGAAGAAGTAAAGCCTCTCTCAGAGAAATTAGAAAGAGAATTGAAAGCAGAATTAAAAGAAAAATTCAGACTATCTCCTGAATTCTTCAGGTATTTTCTAAATAATTGTGACAGTAATTTACGGAATCGTCTTATAGAACTTGCTGAATTTAACGAAAAAATAGAGGGAAATGGATACAAGAAAGAAAAAGAACGTTTTGTTAATAACTGGAAAGCTCATAATAACACATGTCCAGAAATAGATGCACCCGACTTTGATACAGCATTCAAAGTATGTGTTTTTCGGGACATATTGAATGGACAATCAAGCGAAGAAGCTAAAGAATATTTAATTAAAATAGAGCAGGAGAAAAAAGAAGCAGAAGAATACATAAAGAAACTAAAGGGATAACTAGTATCGTGACAATTTAATTATGACACATAATTTTTTGACAGCTTCTCATCAGCATTCTTCTTCGTAAACTTCCAGTTAATTTTCTTTTTATTCTTATTCCTTCTGTGCATCCATGCATCTACTTCTTTGCGAAGTGTTTTTATGTCAGGTATTCGCCTGTCTGTACATTGTGCATCCATAACATTAATCTCTATTTCAGCAGCATTTAGCCAACTTGCATGCTTTGGTGTGTAATGGAACTCTATTTTTTCCAGTATCTTTTTTGCTTCTTCTTCGCTAAATGTCTCATAGAATGATTTTTCTTTGTGGATATTTAGGTTATCTATAACCAGTCTGATGACTTCAGCTTTTGAATATTCTTTAATAATGATATCTTTCATGAATTGTGCAAAATCTACCATTGTTCTACTTTCAGTAACTTGAGTGACCCTTTTTCCCGCTTTGAATTCTACAGCCACAAATATGTTTGCTGTTCCATTCCTGATGTACTCATAATCATACTTCTCTGGACTTCCATACTTCATTGGAATGGGATTTCGCTTATCTTCGATAAGTTGTTTCGGTTTCTCATCGAGACATATAACAGGTCTTTTAGGGTCGTAATCTTCTTCATATAGGTCAAGAACGACGTACATTCTCTTTCTGTATTCGGAATCAATTGTCTCAATGCACCACATTTTTTTCAGTCAGGGTTTAATTTTGTTCTTTTTCAAAAGAAGTCTGATAGTTTCTTTGTTTATCGTTTCAAATCCTTCTCTTTTTCTCAATTCTTCGCAGAGCAGTGAAAGCGACCATCTTTTTCTTCCTTCAGGAGGCTTGGTGCATGCTAGAGCTATTATTTCTGCAGCATGTTTTTCACTATATTTTTCAGGTTGACCTGATCTTGGCTTATCTACCAAAGCACTTTGTAGACCTTCTTCAAGATATCTTTTCCTTATCCTTAAAGCAGTACTTCTCCCAACACCTAATATTTTGGCGATCTCAGTGTCTCCTTTTCCCTGATTTGCCAGTAGTAGAATACGTGCTCTGGTAAGAGATCTTGCATTTTTCAGTCCTTTTTTTATAAAGTTTGTAAGGAATTTCACTTCATTATTTTTAAGATTAATATTTAACATAAGATATAATATAGAATTCAAAGTATATAAGTGACTCAGAACTATGTTGTCACGATACTAGTTTTTCGATTCCAAAATTGATTCCTTATTTCTCGGAAAAATCCGTGATCTCCGGGTCAATTCAAAATTCAAGTTTTATGAACATATTTCGGAATCGCAGTACTAGATGTTACTGTTTTTCACTGAATTTTTTTACTACATTTAAAAGTTCTAGCATCACCTCATTATCAATCTGTCCCAAAGCTTCGGTTTTTACATCCTGTACTTCTACAGCAAGCTTGTGATCTAGGATCATCGAACATAGATAACAATATTTTGCACCTGCAGGGTTCCTTGTCTTGCATCTGGGGCATTCAACAGGTTTTAGTTCCACGTCTCTTTCATTACTGTCATCTTCAACAATGCCATTCTTAGCAAGTAGTTTCTTTTCTATATCTGCTCCTGAGAGATGCAAATAAGTTGCTGGCATGTTACTTTCTTTAGTCCAACCTGCAAATATCCTTAACTCCATCTCGTTAAATCCCCTTTTAGCAAGATCTGTTAAGCGGCCATGTCGGAATGCATGAGGATAAACATTCTTTTTTATCCCGGCTTTGTTTGCGAGGCTGTTTAACATGTTGTTTACTGTCTGCTCGTTGAGCCTCCGGTAATTTCCATTATACTTTCTATCTGTAATGAACAAAGGAGCACTGGGGTCATCTCGGAGAGGATGCATATTTAGATAAAGCTGCAGGTCTGGAACGCTATCAATAAGCCTTATTCTTCTTTTCCCTGTCTTGCCGTCAACTATAACCGTAGCGCCGTATTTGTCAGGCTGGATATGCCCTATATTAATGTTCAATAGCTCTCCTTTTCTTGTTGCAGAATCCCAGAGTACCATAACTAAAGCCCTGTCTCTCTGATTGTTTGCAGCATCCCGCAGATTTAGGACATCTGCAGGCAAAAGAACTTCATCGACAGGCAAGTTGTTTTTTGGTTGCTTGCTTTTGATTCCTGTAAAAAAGTCATTATCAGGCTTTAGCCATTGAAAGAAAGTTCGTAGGGTCAAAAAATTATTATGCACAGTTGTTTCACTGCATGTCTTTTTACGGTAAATAATGAAATTTTCTATATCTTTCTTCTTAACCGTGTTAAGAGGTTTATTTTTCATGAACTCAACAAATGCCTTTAATCTCCACTGTTCGCCAAGAATTGACTTCTCTTTCTTCCCGGCTAACGTAGCATGACGGATATAATCATCAATAATTTCTTTGTTTTTTCCTGTAAATTCTGGGGGGTTTTTCATATAATGTAATTGGACGACTCCCTATAAATAATTAATTAAATCCAGTATCTTACTTTATGGATTATTCAGAGTCCAGTTTCGTAGGAATTCGTGCGTTCGAATCGCACCTCTCGCATTTATTCTTTTTTTCATTAATTCTATGTTTTTATCTAATTCTTTAGGTTTCTTCTTATGAGTTGCAGCAAGATGGAACTCTAAGGCAACAGACTTAAGATTTGGTTTCGAAGGAGTTCATGGATTCGAACCCCACCCATCGCACCTGTTTTTAAACATTTCAATTTATCCATAAAGTATACTGACTCGATATTCCTCCAGAGAACGCTCCAAACAGACCTTTGAAGTAATTGTTATTGAAAACTTCGGGTACTTTAGATAACGTTTATTTTAGTCGAGACCCCGCAGCTTGAGGCTGTCCGGCAATTACTATCAGTAATAACTAAACTCCTTCTTTTTCGATTTAAAGGCTTTAAACAACTTTTTTACATGATTTTGGTT
>Ga0208695_1001934_pt1 | contig 16133 bp, 15 predicted proteins | sample AD_UKC111_MetaG_FD_184449 | JGI IMG/M metagenome (GOLD analysis project Ga0208695, IMG submission 184449) | Active sludge microbial communities of municipal wastewater-treating anaerobic digesters from Hong Kong - AD_UKC111_MetaG (SPAdes)... | ecosystem: Engineered > Bioreactor > Anaerobic >... | reverse complement strand
TTGGAGAACAAAACAGAAGACGCTGAAGATGCCATAAAGCGCTTTAAATCTATATATGGCAAAAATTATTATCTTGAAATGCAATGGACTGGCATTGAAGAACAAAATCTTGTAAATTCTTTTTTTAGAGAAATGTCTGAGAAGTTAGATGTCCCTTTAGTTATTACTTGTGATTCACATTATTCATATTCTTCTGAATCAGAATTGCATAGGGCATTAGTTACAATTAATACTGGTGGGATATTTAAAAAAAGAGCTGAGGCAAAAATTGGCGAATTAACCGATGACAAAGACACAGATGAATCATCTATGTTTTATACTCCAGGTGAGTATTATCTGAAGCCATATCATGTTCTAGAAAAGTATTTTAATAGACCACAAGACAAAATTGCTTTTGAGAACACAAATAAAATTGCAGATATGTGCAATGTTGTTTTGCCTAAAGGCCTTAAAATTTTTCCTCAATTAATAGAAGATCCTGATACATATATTCAGACTTATTGTTTAATGTTTTTAAATGATTATTGTAAAGATATGACAGATGAAATGAAAAATGTCTATCTTGAAAGATTTAAAGAAGAATTTTGGATTATTTCTAGAATGGGATATTGTGATTATTTTGTTGTTGTTTCTGATTTTTTAAATTGGGCTCAAAACAATAATATATTAACTGGGCCAGGAAGAGGAAGTGGTGCATCTAGTATTATTGCTTTTTCTCTTGGGATAACATGGATTGATCCTATTAAATACAATTTGCTTTTTTCTAGATTTTTAAGTTCAGCAAGAGCAAAAATGCCATTAATAGAATTTGAAGGATTTCCAATAGAGGAAAATTTATGAATAAAGCTATATGTCGCCATGCAAAAGAATCAGATTATGTATTTGTATCTGAATGCATATCTAATGATATCGGCATAAATGATATTTGTTTGTATGATTTTGATTTTAAAAATGCAACTTTAGATAGGCTCATTGCTTATATAGTTGATACATATAAATACGAATGTTTTATTGTTAACAGAAATGGCATGGATATTGGTTTGGTTATTTCCTATGCTGATGAAAGTGGCTTTTTGTGCGGAAAAATTTTTCCACATAAACATGCTTGTAAAATGTCATCAATAAGCTTAATTAAAGTATTGTCTGTATATAATTGCCTTAGCTCAATGCTAAATACTGGACTATATGACCCTTATCACTTAGTTATCCCATATGATCATCCTGTTCTTATTCGAGCGTTTTCGTTTGTTAAGGATCTTTTGCAGCTAGAATATGACCCATCCACTTATGTTATTTCTGGCAAAAATACCTTTACGTGCATAGACTCATTGATGATTGCTGTATCGTATAAAGTTTTGGAGAATGGATTTGAATGTACTGTCTAAAGAATTGAAACTTAGAAAATTAATTGATATTTATTTTTCTGATTCTGATTTTTATTTAGCAAATAAAGATAATATAGATTTTGAATTAAATCATTTAGAAATTCATAACCTTGATGATTATTTGTACAATTTGTTTGTAAAGCAGATCAAAGGTCTTTCTAATAAAAATAATTCTAATATTGCTTATCTTATTGGACTAACTAATGATTTGCCTACTGGTAGAATTAAAACTAAAGGTGGTACAAGTCCTGACCTCGATAATGATATACAGCATAATAAGAGAGATCTTGTTTTAGAATATCTAAAAAATAAATACGGTGAAGGATTTTCTCACATAGGAACATTTGCTGTATCTCAAGGTAGAGGTTTGTTTAAGGATATTTGCAGGATAATGGAGATTCCTTTTTCTACTAGCAATCAGTTAGCTAAACTTATACCAGAGTCTGCTTCTTATGAGTCTGTAGAAAAATCTTTAGCTGAAAGTTCTGAATTACTAGAGCTGTACAACAAAGATGCCCAGATTAAAGAAATTGTAGATATGGCAAAAGAGATGGAGGGTTGCATAAAGTCAATTGGAATTCATGCTGCTGGAGTTATTCTTTCAGATGAGCCAATTTATAAATATGCTCCACTATTTTCTTCTAAAGATATGCCAGTAACGCAATTTGATGCTCACACCATAGAAGATATTGGTTTTTTAAAAATAGATATTTTAGGTTTAAAAACATTATCAGTTATACAGCAAACATTTGATTATATTAGGCAAACTAAAAATCTAGATCTTAATATGAAAATGATTCCATTAGATGATGAGGCTACATATAAGTTGTTCATTGCAAAAAATACTTTGGGAATATTTCAAATGGAAGCCCAGATGATGACTGATTATGCTGCCAAATGTAGACCTAAAACAATAATGGAAATAAGCAATATTATCTCTTTGATACGCCCTGGCCCTATGAATATTCCTGGCTGTTTATCTAATTATATTAAAGCATGTAATGGTGAGATAAGTTCTTCTTTTATATTCCCAGAATATAATCATATATTTGCCGATACATATGGAATGCTTATATATCAAGAGCAGTTATCTAGATTATCTATGGAAATGTGTGGATTTAGTGGTCCTAAAAGTGATGATTTGCGTAAAGCATGCGCCAAAAAAGATCGTGCTGCGTTATTGCTCTTGAGAGATGATTTTATAAATGGCGCAGTAAATAAAGGTTACGATAAGGACCAAGTTTCAAAAATGTTTGATGACATGGAAGAATTTAGCCGCTATTGTTTTAATTTATCCCATAAACTGTTAAAATAGTATTGAGTATATTTAATTACATGCTATTATTTATTAGTTGATTTTGTAAATCATTTAAAATAATACTATGCATGGAGATTATATATGCAAGAAAATGAAATGAAAAGATTATATGACTCAGGAATGAGTTGTATGGAAATAGCTAAAATATTTGGCTATAAAACACCAAAATCTATTAGTGATAAACTGACTAGAATTGGTGTCAAATTAAGGACTGGACAAAATAAAAATTCTCAGACAATTATTTATAATACTGATATTTTTAAAAAAATAGATGCGGAATGGAAAGCCTATTATTTAGGATTACTATTAACTGATGGTTGGATTACTCATCGAAAGGATGGAGTGGTAGATGTAATTGGATATAGCTCGGTAGATAAAGATGCTGCTGAATATATTTCTCTTTGTACTGGAAAGCCAATTCAAGTGGTTGATAGAAATTCTAACAACATAGGACCTAATGGCAATCTTATCAATAGATCTACGGAATACAGAGTTGTATTGGCTTCTGTGGAAATGGTTAATGATTTAAAAAGACTAGGTGTTGTGGAAAATAAAACTCACACTCTAGAAGGACCAAGGCTTTCTTGTGATGAATTAATATATTTACCTCAAATACTAAGAGGTATTATAGATGGTGATGGTACATTAGGTTTTCCATCCAATAATTCATCTTCCATGTATTTTAGGATTATATCTGCATCTGAAAATTTTATAGATTGGTGTATTTGGGCTTTAAATGTTATAGGTATGCGAGATATTAATAAACGTAAAATTAATGATGTTTTATGGGAATTGAATTCTGCTAAGCCTACTAATATAGCTATACTTGCCAATTCTATATATCGAGGAAATTTTGGAATGTCTAGAAAATATAATCTTATTCAAAATCATTTTAATACTAATTTTAAAACTGTGGCATCAGTCAGTAATGACTGATGAAAATCCAGAATATGCTGGAAACTCTCGTTAGGTTATTGTTAGTAATTTATATTGGAAACTTTATAAATATCTGAAAATGCAATAAATAGAGACAATCAGCAGAGATAGGCCTAAATCGTTTATACGACATGGCAAGCTCTCAGAGGCCGCCAATGGAATCCCTACTATTAATTTAGGGGATGTGGTACGGTCCAGACTACAACATGTTTACATGGCCCAGGAGACTGGGAGTAGTAAGAGTGTTTCATATTCTCATTTAACTTACTATACAGCTTATTTAAAGACTCATTATCCGTCTGAATTCTTTGCTGCATGTATATCTTTAGAAGACGATCCAGACCAAAAGTCTAGGTATATTGATGATGCTAGAGCAAATGGCTTAAATGTTTTACCTCCTGATATTAATTTTTCTTCTAATGGTTTTACTATTGCTAAAGATGGCTCAATATTGTTTGGTTTTAATGGCATAAAGGGTCTTGGTCCTGCTGTTATTAAAAAACTTATTGAGTTTAGACCATTTTCTTCTTTTTCTGATTTTTTAATAAAATCTACTGTTAATAAAATTGCTAATAAAAAAGCCATTGAAGCATTAATACATACTGGTGCACTTGACTCTTTTGGTGTTAAGCATTCTTCAATGCAACAGTCTTTTGAAAAATTTATTTTAGATTTTACAAACAATGGGAAGCTTAAAGAGTTTTCTGCTGCTGACATTTCTTCTTTTGTAAAAAAAGAGGATGAGTATTTTAAAATTAATATTGATGAATATTCTGTCTTTGAGATTCTTAAAAAAGAAAAAGAATTGATGGGTATTCATATTTCTGGAAATCCATTTGATATTATAGGATCAATTGTTAATGAAGATTTTTATCCAGTTAAATATATAGAAGAAAGAATAAATGGCACATCCTCTAAGTATAGAGGTTATGTTTTATGTGAAATTTTAAAAGTTAAAAAACATCAACTTAAAAATGGCAACATTATGGCATTTGTTGACTGCAAAGATCATGATGGAAGTTTTTTTAGTTTAACTTTTTTTGCTGAAACATGGACAAAACATTCTGAGGTATGTTATGAAGGCAATTATATTATAGCATTTGCTGACTTTACTGTTGGAGACAGGGGATTTAGTAGTGTTGTTTTAAATGTTATTGATTTGTCTTCAAAGATTGAAAAGTCAAATATTTCATATGTAAAAGTTTATAAAAAAATAGGATTACACTTAATTGGAATTCCTTCTTCTGCTAGACTCAAAACAATACAAAATAAACTTGATCAATACTATCAGTCTGATGGAATAATATTTATTGATATATATCTTGATGTAGATGAGACAATTCTTTTTGTTAAATCTGTTCCAGTAAAAAATAATGACCAAATAGAAATGATACGAGATCTTAATAAAATACCTGATATATATATCACTAGAATAGATTCAAAATGACGATAGAAGTTTTAAAGCAATTAAATATTGTTTTTAAAAAACATACTGGGAAAACAATAACTTTGCTTCCATATGAAATAGACGAATTAAATAGAAGACTTACCATTGTGGAGGATCTCTTAAAAAAGTCTATGCCAGTTATGGCTGCCTCTACACTTAAAGTTGAGGCTGTTGCAAAATGCTTATCTGATCTTAATATTATACAAGACAGTGCAATAGAATATGCACAAAAAAAATTTTTGATAGAAAATAAAAATGTACTTAAATGATTTACTAAACCAACATTTAATGAATGGTTCACATTTAAAAACTGATAGATTTCCTGCGTTTTATCCATCTAGTGCTTCATGCATCAATCAGATTGACAACTGTAGTGTTATTGGGTCATGTTTAAGGCAACAATACTATAGATTTGCTGGATATGCAGAATCAAATCCGTCTGGTCTTTATTCACAATGGATTTTTGCCGCTGGTAATAACTGGGAAGACTATTTAACAGAACAACTAAAACAAATGGGCCTTTGGCTTGCAAATAGCGTTAAGTTTGTTAATGCTGATCTTTTTGTTTCTGGTGAGATAGATATACTTATAAAGGGCCCAAATTATAATCCAGAGGATGATTCTGGCAAGTATATAGTTGAAAACAAGACGTATGCCGGAAATAATTATTCAGCAAAAAAAGAAATATGTGGGAGCAAAGATAATCCTCCTAGACCAAAAGATCTTAATTTGCTTCAGTCCTTTATATATCTGTGCACATTTAAAGACCAAGTAGATGCTGTTATACTGAACTATATAGATAGGTCATGTAGTGGACCTGAAAACAATAAAGAGTTTCATATTCATATCCATCAAGATGGCGATGATATTTATCCAAAAGTTAATACAACTAATTTTTTTAATCAGCCTATATCTTATATAGATAGAAGAATATCATATTCTGCAATCAAAGATAGATTTGATTCTCTTGTTCAGCATTTAAGAAATAAATCTATTCCAGATCCTGAGTTTCAACATAAATACACAGATTCTCAAGTGCATGAAAAATATAAGCTTGGATTGATTTATAAAACAAAATATGAAGAGTATTGTAAATCTCCAGCAACTAAAACCTTGGGTGACTATCAATGCAGTAGTGTATATTGCAATTACAGTGATTTGTGTTTAGCTCAAAAAAATATTGATAATCATCTTTAATTATGAGTATTCTAAATGTCATTTATTAAAATAAAAAATTTAGAAGAGCAGCTTCAAAAAATAAAAGTTTTTCTTCCTGAGTATATTTCTGAAAAATATGATGTTGATATTTCTTCTGGAAAGAAAATACATTGTTTAAATCCAGCTCATGACGACAAATCTCCATCTATGTCAATGTTTAAAACTTCTAATGGTATTCCATTATTAAAGTGTCATAGTTGTTCTGCAACATATGATATTTTTAATGCTTGTCATATATCTGAACATAGACCAATTATTGGGCCAGGTTTTATAGATGATACTGTTGTTTACCTTGCTAAAAAATACAATGTTCCTTTAGAAGTTGCTAAAATGTCTGAAGATGAAATATATGAAATGAATATTGTTAATATGTACAAGGCTATTCATGAATATATAATTGTTCAAGATTTTTCTAGTATTCATACTTCTGAGATAAGCAAAAGAGGATGGACTTCCGAATTTGCATCTAAGCATGGAATTGGTTGTTGTCATGATATCGTTCATCTTAAAGATTATTTGAAAAATATGGGTTATAGCTATAAGTTTATGGAAGAAAATGATTTAGATCATGATCGCATATTTAATCCAAACAATTTAATCTTTACTCTCTTTGATGAGCATGGAAGGCCTGTTTCATTTTCTGCTCGCAATTTAAACTATAACGGTCTAAAAGATGAAAATGGAAGGCTTATTAACGGAACTAAATTTATCAACAGTAAAGTTAATCCTAGATGTGGCATTGGAAGAAAAAGTGAAATTCTTTATATGTTTCATATTGCCAAATCTAAACCTGCCCCTTCTATAGTTTTTGAAGGTAATGCCGATGCTGCAACTGCTCATTTTCATGGCATAACTAATGCTGTTGCTATATGTGGATTAAGTCTTAATGAATCTCATCTAAATATGTTTAGAAGAAATGGCATATATGATATTGTTGTCTGTCTTGATGGAGATGAAGCTGGACAAATAAAAGCTAAGCAAATACTTGATGATGCTTTAAAGAAAGTTCATGATATAAAAATAAGATTCATCTTTTTGCCAGAAAAAAAAGTATTAGATTCTAATGGCTCATTCACTTTTATTAAAACAGATCCTGATGAATATATTAGAGAATTTGGTGCTGAAAGTTTTTTAAAGCTGCCTAAAATAGATCCATTTTCTTGGAGACTACAGCAGTTTGATTATGACGAAAATGTAGACAGTGAATCTATATGCCTTTCTATGATACCTATTATTGCAACTGATCCATCCTCTATTAAGAGAGAAGGTATGATAAAAGAACTTTCTCAATATACTGGAATAAGCGAAAAAGCTATTAGGGAAGAAATAAGTAAAATAATAAATGCAGATGATATAAAAATAGAGCGTATAAAAAAATCTATTCTTGATGATTTAGCATCGCAACTTAGTTCTGGAAATACTATTGGGGCAGAATCTGTTTTGGCCTCTGCTCTTGATAAAATTAGAATTGCAGATAAGCAATTTAAAACTTCTTGCTTTGATACTAATACTAGAATTACAAATATTTTAGGTGTGAAGCAATATCAGGAAACTGAAGATTCTCATGTTCAGTATAACTTTGGAGACTCTTTTAGAGTTTTCAATAATGCTTTTACTGGTGACATTAGACAAAAGATGATACTTCTTGGAGCAAGTCCAAATGTTGGCAAAAGCTCTATGTTTGTCAATTTATCATGGAATCTTGCAACCCTTAATGATAATGTTGTTGTTATATACTTAACTATAGATGACAGCATAAAAGAAATCACTCCAAGGATATAGACTTGACAAAGCTATATTAATGTTTTATAAATAGTTTTTGCATTAATAAATGCTTAAATTTATTTTAAATAAAACCTTTGTATAGTAAAAAAATGAAGAAAATAAATAAAGACGAGTTTGTAAAACTCGCAAATGAAAAACATAATAATAAATTTGATTATTCTAATTCTGAATATGTAAATATAACGACTGCGATAGATATAATATGTCCTGTACATGGGGCATTTAGTCAAACTCCAACAAGGCATTTGTCTGGTAATTTTGGCTGCATAAAATGCTCTGTAGATTCACAATCTAATAAAGCAGATGGTTTTATAAATAAGCTTAATGATAAATTTCCAAACAAATTTAATACATCTAAAGTTGTTTATACAAATAATAAAAGTCATGTAAATCTTATATGCAATGATTGCGGTTGTGACTTTAATATCAGACCTGATATTTTACTTTCTAAATCTACTCATGGCTGTCCAGATTGCTCTATTGTTATTGGTTCTCAGCTAAGACTCTTAGAATCAAATGAAGTAATAGGCAATATTAAAAATAAATTTGGCAATCAGTTCTCTTTTGAGAAATTTAAATATTCTGGAAATAAGACTAAATTTACTTTAATCTGTAAAGATCATGGTGAATTTGAAACCACGTATAATAGTATAATAAAAGATTGTACTATTTATGGTTGTCCGAAATGCGCAAATGAGTATCTTGGAGAATTATATAGATACACTACTGATGAGTTTATAGATGCTGCCAAACTTGTTCATGATAATGTTTATTGTTATAGTAAAACTATTTACGGTAAAACTTGTGAAGATAAAGTTATTATAACTTGCAATAAACATGGAGATTTTTATCAAACTCCACATGCGCATTTGGCAGGTCAAGGGTGTCCTAGCTGTGGATGCATATCCTCTGCTTGTGAGCTGGAAATTTGTAAATATTTTGACTCACTTGGAATTTCATATATTAGAAGACTAAGAAATTCTTCTATAATGAACAAAGAAATTGATATTTATTTACCAGATTATAAAGTTGGTATTGAGTATAATGGAAGTATTTATCATCACAGTTCCAAAGGTGTAAGTAAATTTTTAGATTCTACATGCAAAGATCCTACTTATCATAATAATAAAAGTGTTCTTTGCTATGAAGCTGGAATTAGATTATTTCATGTTTATGATTTCTTATTTTTTGCAGATAAAAATTCAGTTCTTTCTCAGATAATTGAGTTTATAAACTCTAAAGATATTAGCCCTGTAACTCATAAGTTAGAAAATCAATTAGATTATTTTTATGTTAATTTAAGATGCAATTCTTTTTCTAAAAAAGAAGATAGTAAACACGTCTTAAAAGTTTTTCTTCATTGAATTTGTTCAATGTATGTCTGAGCATATAGTAATATATGCTTGTAATCTACCTAAACGGGGAAACTCTCATTGACTGAATATCTAAAATACGGTTTAATTTATATTAAATAATACCGCATTGGAGATAAATATGTTAAATAAAATATGTAGTAAATGTGAAAATAACTTACCTATCACTGATTATCATGTTGATAGAACTCTACCAAATGGTACAAGAAAATACAGAGCAGAATGTAAATACTGTGTTAATAAAAGACATAGTAAATACAGTTCTAGTCATAAGATTCAAAAAAATAGAGAATGGAAAGAAAAGGTTGCCAATATGGGAACCTTGCCATATTGGAATATTTTTGCATCTAAGCAGAATGAGCGATGTAGAAGAATGTACAATTCTTTTGATGAATTAACTGGTCAAGAATTAATGGATTTATTTAATAAAAATCCTTGTTGTAATTATTGTGGAAAAATATTGTCTAATAAAGATTTTTCCCCAGATCACATTATTCCGCTTTCAAAAAATGGAAGAAATCTAATTTCAAATATTGCAGTGTCTTGTTGGTCCTGTAATAAGTTCAAATTAGATGCTTCAAAGGAAGACTTTTTTGAAAAAGTAAAAACTATCTATTTACATATGCTGTCTACTAATTGAGACAATCCCGTAGTAAAGATGAGTTTTAATACTCTGAAAACCTCTAACGACTAACCTTGCAATAGGTGTAGGGCCAAGTGGCTCGAAACGGTAGACACCCCACTTTAATATTTTAAAAGGGTGAAGATATAGTCTGTTCTGCATAGCGATATGCAGCGTTGCGATTTAATTCGCGGCCATAAATTAACGACTTATGGTGAACAATAAGAATTTGTCATGATATAGCAAAAAGATGCTATGATTCTAATCAAGATTTATTTGACTTATTAAATATAAATAAAATAGCAACTCCTTATTTATACAAAGATTCTATAGAATATGATGTATTGATGGCAGAAAGAGATATTTCTTATAAGAAATTATTTAGCTTAATGGAGCAAGATAAGTATCTTATATATGATGCAGAAGATGGAAATAGCCTTGAATTTGTTCAATCTTTGATTAAGCATTATTCTGAAAAATATCCAGACAGACATGTATTTTTATTTTTGGACAATATGCATCTTGTTTCAGTTCCGCAGTACGAAGAAGGCAGAATGAAATATAAGTTTTTGTCGCATGAAGCAAAAGCAATGTGTGTTAAAACTAATTCTACTTTGATATCTACCGTAGAATATAGAAAGTTACCATATGGCATGAAGCCTTCAAATGGAGATTTGGCAGAGACTGCAAGTATGGAATATGATTCTAATGCAATTATACATATGTATAGTGATTTGCATTCCAAAAGAGATGAATCTGATTTATATTTCCATTCTTATGATGGGTTAAACAAGTACCCCTTAATCGAGGCATACTTTGGAAAAAATAAAATATCTTCTTTTAAAGGCTCTAATTGGCTTAAGTCTTGGCCAGATAAAGCTTTTTTTCAGGAAATAACTGAGCAGACAATGAAAGATATTGCTGCTGCTAATAAGAAAGATAAAATGCAAATGATATATGAGAACGACAATGATGAAAGTGAATAAGATTCTTACTAAGGATTTGCCAATTGATATTATTTGTCCATTTATAGCAAATTATGAATACGATTATGGTATTTATATGGATCATTTTTCATCTTACGACTGCTTAAGCCTTGATGATTTTAATGACCCATATCATTATGCTGTTGTTCTTTATAGTAATTTACTGAAAGAATTTCTTCATAATCCAAAGCTATCTCTTGAGAGTCTTCAAAATATAGCTACTGCTTCATTTTTTAAAAAATTTAGCCCTGATGAAGAAACTAATAAAATGATATCTATAAGGCTTTATACTAAGCTTGTAGATGGCTATGAAGCTATTCGTGGTCTTTTGACCCAATATCAGCATATAGCAACTGTGCTTGATTTTCATTCTACCATTGGTGTAAGCCCTAGAAATGCATACTATTCTTATATAGATGCATTAATGGTGGATAAGACTGGCACAGATTTATTCCTTCTTATAAGAAGAGAGGGCTGCCAAGATGCTCATGCAGCCTATAACACTAAAATACTTGCAGCTATTGACTATTGCAATGAAGCGTCTATTAAAATTAATAACATTTATTATATTGGATATGACTGGAATTTGTTTTCTACTAATACAAAAATTGTGTTAAATAAGTTTTATATGTCCGATCATATTAAATCTATTGCAAATAGATTCTCAGGTTTGATGCTTCCGAATTCTGCCAACTTAGCTTATTGCAATGTGTGTAAGCATAAAGATGCTTGTGCAAAAAATCATGTTTACTCAAAGAAGAAAAAATGAAATTAAAAATGCTTTGTGATGTAGATAAAGGATTGCCTATATCAGACTCATATGGGAATCAAAGAGTTTGTGGAATATTGGTAGATGATGGCAACTTTATTGTCTTATTTGTGGATAGAGTTACTTCATCTTTATATATAGAAAGAGTCATTAATAAGTTTGCAGTTAATATGTTTTGTTCTTCTAATTTTGAAAAGATAACAGATGAAGAATTTAATGCTTATTATAAATTTTTTGTAGATAATGGCATTTTTAATCAAGGCAAAAAAATAGATATTTCTAAGGATCAAATAATTGAGTGTTCCAGATAATAGAGGTTCTGCTGGCCAAAGATATTTATTTGATTTATGTATAAAAATATATCCTGCGAATAGAGTGGAATGGGAACTGTATATCCCTGATACAAACCAAAGATTTGATATATTTCTTATAGATTATGGAATAGCTATAGAGTACCAAGGTCGCCAGCATTACGAGTATGTTGAGCATTTTCATAAAGATGATTTAGGATACATTGATTCAATTAAAAAAGATAGAATCAAACTAGAGTGGGCAAACAGTAATGGTATAGTTATTTTATATTTTGATGACTCTAATATGCCAAAAGATGAGATTGAATTAAGGGATATTATAAACCGCAATATTAAGTCAACTAACTATTCTTATACTGTTTTTGATAAGCCAAAGAACAAAATCCTAGATGAAGCAAAACAATACAGAAAAAATATGTATCAAAAAATTAAAAATAATAAATAATTTTATATTGTTTTTAAAATTTATGATAAGATCTTTATCTTTTCATTCGCTGAAAAATACATTGATAATAAAAAATATATATTGCTATTTAAATGATAAAACAAATTAAAAAAAGAAATGGACAGCTTGTTGATTTCGATGCAAACAAATTAAACAAATGGGCTACTTGGGCTTCTGATATTAATGGTGTTGAGTGGGCTTCTGTTGCTCTTGATGCTGTTAAAAAATGCCATGATAGATGCACTACTTCTGAGCTTCAGAAGGCAATGATTTCAGCCTGCATTGATAGAGAGGATGAATCTCATCTATATATGGCTGGCAGATTGTATTCTGCCGAATGCTATAAAGAAGTTTTTGGTAGCTTTAAAAATATACCAACATTAAAAGAAATGTATCATAAAATGACAAATGCTGGACTTTGGAAGCATATGGATTATTCTGATGATGAGCTTGATATAATAGGCTCTTATATTAATCATAATCTTGATTTAACATATCCATATAATCAGCTATTTCAAATAAAAAATAAATATGCCCTAACAAATAGATCTACCGGTCAGTGTTACGAAACTCCACAATTTACATTTATGCGTGTTGCTCTTGGCTCTATGTCTATTCAACCAAAATCAACTAGGTTAAATGATGTTATTTCTACATATAAATACTTAAGTCATTCAAAAACAAATGCTCCTACGCCATATATGCTTTATTTTGGAACTGGCCATTTAGGACTTGCTTCGTGCTGTGTATATATCTCTAAGGATGATATACCTTCTATTTCTGCAGGCGACCATATTGCTTATATGATGACATGTGCTTCTGCTGGTATTGGCGCAGCTATGCTGACTAGAAGTAAGGGCGACCCTGTGAGAAATGGAACCATTAAGCATTTAGGAAAGCTTCCTTACTATAAGGTAGCAGAATCTAATGTCTGTGCAAATAAGCAGGCTGGACGAGGAGGAGCTTGTACTATGCACCTTAATTGTCTTGATCCAGAGATTGAAGACTTATTAAGGCTAAGGCATCCCAAGACTGTAGATGATAAAAAGATAAAGAATATTGACTATTCTCTTGTTTATAATAAATTATTTTTACAAAAAGCTGCAAAAAATGAAGACTGGATGCTTATAAGTTATTTCTACGCCAAAGATTTATGGGAAGCTATGTATTCTGATGATTTAGATAAATTTACAGAAAAATATAACCATTATCTTTCTATTGATGTTCCTAAAAAGATGGTCAATGCAAGAGATATTGCCAAGCTGTTTCTTGTAAACAGTTATGAAGTTGGACGCATATATGAATTTGCAGCAGATAATGCTAATTCGCATACTCCATTTAATGACACTATTTATTCTTCAAATCTTTGCCAGGAGGTCATGTTGCCAACAAAACCATTTAATGGCGTTATGGACATTTATGAATATAATTCTGATGGCGAAATAGCATTATGTCATTTAATGGCAATATGCGCTGGAAGAGTTTCTGAAGAAGAATATGAGGATGTTGCTTACTATTCATTGCTTATGGCTGATAATGCAATATCTATAATGAATTATCCATTTGAAAGTTTAGCAACCTCTGCAACTTCTAGAAGATCTGTTGGAGTTGGTATTACTAATTTAGCTTATGCTATGGCATTAAATAATTTAAGATATGACAGTGCTGAAGGCAAAAATTATATGCATCGTTTGGCTGAAATGCATGCTTACTATTTATACAAAGCTTCTCTTAGACTGGCTAAAGAAAAAGGCAATGCTCAATGGATGCTAAAAACAAAATATCCTAATGGATGGTTGCCAATAGATACATATAACAAGAATGTTGATTTAGTTCATACTCAACCATTACTTTATGACTGGGAAACACTTAGAAAGCAGATTATTGATAATGGTGGCATAAGAAACTCTACTGTTTGTGCAATGATGCCTTGTGAATCTAGTAGTTTAGCTTCTAATACTACAAATGGTTTATATCCAATCAGAAATGGTGTAGTTATAAAAATTGACGAAGATAGCAAAAAAGTTTTTATTGCTCCTGGATGGGAACATTTATCTGACAATTACCAAATTGCATTTGATATAAAAGATTCAGACATGACTGATACTTATGCTATATTTCAAAAATTTACAGATCAAGGTATTTCTGCCGATTTTTATAAAAAATATACAAAAGATGATAATGCTGTAAGTTTTAAAGATATTTTTCAATCTTGGCTATATAGACACAAGATGGGCTTAAAATCAAGATATTATATTAATAGTGCCTCTGGAGTCGATGTTTCTTCAAGTACGATTAAGGAACCTGAAGAACAAAAAGGTTGTGATGGAGGATTTTGTACACTATGAGTATTTTTAATCAAGCAAATACAGAATGGCTAACTGGCAAAAACTCTTTGTTTTTAGGAGAAGCACCAGCCCTTTATGATAGCGTTAATGTTAGGCATCCTACATTGTTTAACCTGTATAAGCAACAAAAACAAATTGACTGGGCTGAGAATGAGGTTGATCTTTCTCAGTCTAAGATGGATTTATTGACATGTCCAGATTCTATCAGGGATATAATGTTAGAGAATATAGCCTTCCAATGGGAGGCTGACAGCGTAGCTGCACGTTCATTAGCTCCATTGTTTGCTCCTTTTATTACTAATTCAGAATTATGGGCAGCCATATCTAAGAATGCAGAAATAGAAGTTTTACATAGTCTTACATATTCAGAAATAGTAAGGCAATGTGTTCCTGACCCAAATGAAGTCTTTAAAAGAGTAATGTACAATAGCTATATTACTTCAAGACTTAAGCCAGTTGTGGATGTTTTTGAAGAGCTATCTATTGCTGGTGCTCAATATTTGTTAGGGCAAAGAAAAAATGATCAAGAATTGTATAATATTGTTTTTCTTGGTTGGATAGCATTATATTGTCTTGAAAGACTACAGTTTGCTGCATCATTTGCTGCTACATTTGCTGTTGCAGAACAAATGATATTTCAAGGAATAGCTAAGCTTGTTCAAAAGATAATGCAAGATGAAATAGGTTGTCATGCTAATGTTGATTTATATGTTATAAAACATGAAATTACTACTGAACGTGGGAAGATAGCTTTTGACTCTTGCAGGGATAAGATAATTGAACTTGTTAATTCTGTTTATCAATCTGAGCTTGATTTTGCTAAGCATTTATTTTCAGATGGCAGATCTATTATAGGGCTAAATGAATCTTTATTAAAAGGATGGATAGATTACAATGCTTATCATGTTACTACTTCTTTATTTGGCAGCTCTTATGTTATAGGGACTTCTAATAATCCTTTGAAGTATATGGATAATTGGCTTGATCTTAACAAGTATCAAAATGCAAACCAAGAAGCAGACAATGTTAATTATTCTTTAAATACAATAGTTGATGATATGTCAGATGAAATTTTTGAGTATTGATAATGAGTACGGATAAATTTTTATATTCCCCTGCTTCCACTTGTGCTGAAACTAAAAATGAAGAACAAGGAATTAAATATGACTCTAGTAAATTTAGGACATCTC
>Ga0208695_1001928_pt1 | contig 16147 bp, 14 predicted proteins | sample AD_UKC111_MetaG_FD_184449 | JGI IMG/M metagenome (GOLD analysis project Ga0208695, IMG submission 184449) | Active sludge microbial communities of municipal wastewater-treating anaerobic digesters from Hong Kong - AD_UKC111_MetaG (SPAdes)... | ecosystem: Engineered > Bioreactor > Anaerobic >... | reverse complement strand
GCCTTCATCCACAAAATAGTGACGGATGGAGGGTGAGCTATTTGGGGTAGAGGCAGTTCTGCTCATAGCGTTTCTTTCCGGGTGACTCCGGTTGTTTGCTGACTGTCATCTTGCAGATTCGGCATCAACCATCTCATCGGTGCCCATCGGGCGCACCATCTTTTCGATGAAGGCGATTTCGTCGGCAGTCAGACCATATTTTTGGTAGAGCTCCTCATCCGTCCACGGCTTGCTGAAATCTTGCATGGGAACAAAATGGTAAACTTGCCTTAGTGCATTTTGGGTTGGTTTGTTCAACATTACCAAGAAACGGACAAAACGAGTCTGTAGATAGCTAATCACGTTTTCAGCTGTTTTACGCTCTAGAAACGGGCCAATGTATAAATAAGTCTCTGTGCATGCCGATCCTGGTTCGCCAATAAAAGGCCTTCCAAGAATTGGGTGCGGAAAGCTATCGCTTCCGCTACCAAATCTTGGTACAAAAACTTTCCAAGTGTCGAGCACTTCTAATCCCGCATTTACATCGCTACGTTTGACATAGCCCACTCCGCCATTTTGGTACAATTTAATCGCTTCCTCAAATAGTTTAGGGGTACCGGAAAAATTAGATGGGAATCCAAAAGGTTTTTGTGGGCTAACAAGATTTCTAATTGATGGCTCATTATATTTATGCACTTTTTGCAGGATAGGTATTGCTTCATTGTATCGAATAAACGTATAAGCACCTGGCTCTAGCAAGGGACGCTCAGAAACTGTTATGGAACCATTCAAGTAGTTAAACACCTTACAGTTTCCACGTTGGTCACGTTCCCATTTAAAATAGCAAACCCCTCCTTTAATTTGTACGCCGGGGAATACATCTGTAGCATCAGGAAAATCATGAATTTCGCGAATTCTATCATCATGCAGCATTTCATTTCTAAACTCATCAAGTCCCATCCCCCCAGTGAACCACCTTGACGGGATAATCATACACAAGAAACGCGGTTGTAGCTTTTGGGCTTTTTGAACAAAAATGTGATAAATAGGTTTTGCTTGTCTCCCATAACCTGCCGTATCTAACTGATACGGCGGGTTGCCGATAATGACATCGAATTTCATCGCAAAAATCTCCTCCGGTGTTTCGGTGTGAATGAATGCATACGCGTGCGTTTCCAGCTCCAAACCGCGCTGATAACTCTCCTGACTCGCACCGCAAAAGGCACAGCGGCCATCCTTCCACGTGTGCTCCACCCGGTGATAACGGATATTGCCCTCCGCCGTATCAAAAGCCGTACAAACCGAATACTTGCCATTAGCGGTTTTGGAACAATACACCGAGCGGCGCGACATCAACCCGGTCAGCTCGGTGATGGCAATGCCAAAGAGTTGCTGCGTCATGATATGATTGATGCGTTCCTGCCGGTCGGGGATTTGCTGACCCAGGCCCTTATCCAACCGCCGGGCGATCTCGCGCAGAAACACGCCCGATTTACAGCACGGGTCCAGAAAGCGGGCGTTCGGGTCGCTCCAGAGTTCGGGCGGCAGCAGGTCGAGCATCTGATTGGCCACCTGCGGCGGGGTGAAGACCTCGTCGCTGGAGAGGTTCGCCAGGCACGAAAGCACATCCGGGTTGTAATTTGTATCCGCGAATGGACGCGAATGAACGCGAATAGAAGGTTTTTTCTGGTTGCTGGATTCACGTGCGTTAGCGTTGATTGGCGGTTTCATCATTCTTTTCATCCGCGGTTCCTCGTCATGACCATGCGTCTCCATTCCAGCTTGGGCGCGCCAAAGTTGAGCAGCACGCCGACAGGCTTGCCCGTCGCCTTTAAATAATTCAGCAATTGAGCCTCTTCAACCGAGGTTAGTTGTTTGATCGCTTTGATCTCTACCACGATCTGGCCAAAGCATATAAAGTCTGGAATGTATTCCTTGGCCAGCCTGTGAAGCTTGTAAAATATTTCGACAAGCGGTTGCGCCGTATAGGGAATCCGTCGCTCCTCGAACTCGATGGTCAGCGCCTCTTGATAAACCGCTTCCAGGAAACCGCTGCCAAGCTCGTTCGCCACTTCCATCGCTGCCCCAACAATGGCATACACCTCATCTTTGAACATCAATTCGTGTTTATTGGCGTTCATTCGCGGATTTTCCCACCTCCAGAAAATGCACCGGCGGATATTCCCTCACCGGCTCAGGGATGAACACTTCCTCGCCCAAATCCGAAAACAGCGGCAACTCGCGCATCGAAGCCTGACTGACAAGCTCATGAAAGGCAAAATCACGCCGCTTCAACAAGCTGCCACTCACCAACGACCATTCCGCAAACACAATCGGTTGCGGATTCTCCCCCACCGTTTTCAGCGACAGCGCATCACCGTGAATGATATTACACTCAAGAATATAGCGCACCGTCTTACGACAGGCCGCTTTAGCCTTGACGCCAAATAGCGCCGTGTAGGCCGCGTCAAAAGCCTCATATAGGCGCTGACGACACTCTTGGGCGTTATCCGCCAGAATATCAATGCCATACAGCGAAGAGACCGCCAACACCGCGTAGCGCTCATAGTCCAGCTGATTCTTTGCATAGCGCTTCTGAACCACTTGCAACTTGCGCCGCAGCACCTCGATCAGAAAATTGCCCGTGCCACAAGCAGGTTCCAGGAAGCGCGAATCGATCCGCTCGGTCTCCTGCTTCACCAGGTCAAGCATTGCATCCACAATATGCTGCGGGGTCAGCACCTCACCATAATCCGCCACACGCTGCTTGGATTTAATCGTTGCACTCATCGAAACAGCCCCAGTCCTGACATAGAATAATCATACCACATATTGTTGTCCGGTGCCTCAACAACCAAATTATATATAATATCCAATTTTGATGACATTGGTCATAGCAAACCCATATCAATATCCATGGAATTTTTGAGAAGGTTTGTTATACTCATCATGCTGCCTTATCCCTTTAATTCACTGACAGGAGAGAGAGAAAATGAAAAAAGACTTCTTGGCTGTGTCTGATTATTCCCCAGCCCAACTGCAGGCCATGCTCGACCTTGCCGTTCGCATCAAAAAAGAACTGCAAGCGGGTGGCAACGAACCCCGCCTGAAAGGCAAAGTGCTCGGCATGATTTTCCAAAAACCCAGCCTGCGCACCCGCGTCAGCTTTGATATGGCCATGCGCCAACTGGGTGGCGATGCCCTCTACCTTTCCCCCAATGAAATTGGCCTCGGCCAGCGCGAATCCATCGCCGATGTTGCCCGCGTCCTCTCCGGCTATGTGGATGTCATCATGGCGCGCGTCTTCGCCCATGATCACGTCTTACAGCTCGCCCAATGGGCCAGCGTCCCGGTCATCAACGGCCTCAGCGACTACAATCACCCCTGCCAGGCCATGGCCGACGCCCTCACCATCCAAGAAGAATTTGGCAACCTCAAGGGCCTCAATGTTACCTTCATCGGCGATGGCAACAACGTTGCCGTTTCACTGATGCACATCTGCGCCAAACTGGGCGCCAACTTCACCATTGCCAACCCAGAAGACTACGACATTCTGCCCAGCGCCGTCGAAATTGCCCGCCAATTTGCCGCCGAAAGTGGCAGCAAACTCTCTTTCCTGCGCGACCCGCACGAGGCCGTGCGCGATGCTCACGTCATTTACACCGACACCTGGACCAGCATGGGCCAGGAAGCCGAAGCCAAAAAGCGCGAAGCCGTCTTCCCGCCCTATCAGGTCAACGAACAACTCGTCTCCGAAGCACGCCCCGATGTCATCGTCATGCACTGCCTGCCGGCACACCGCAACCACGAAATCACCGATGCCGTTGCCGATGGCCCGCACTCACGCCTCTTCCCACAGGCCCACAACCGCATGCACGCTCAAAAAGCCATCTTGCTCGAGGTTTTGAACAAAGCCTAGTTACATCCAATCCCATCGGGGCGGGTCTACAACCTGCCCCGATACTGTTTCTTAAACGCACATGAACTGGATCGAACACTACCAAACTCACCGCATGACTGCCGAAGAGGCCGTGCGCCTCATCCGCTCCGGGCAACGCATCTTCCTGACCGGCAATTGCTCCGTGCCGCATCATCTGCTGAATGCATTAGTTGCCTACGCCCCCGCCCTGCAAGATGTGGAAATCTGTCAGGCGCTCACCGTCGCCGGCTCAGAATACGTTGCCCCCGAGATGGAAGGGCACTTGCGCGTCAACACCCTTTTCATCAGCGGCAATGTGCGCAAAGCCGTTTGGGAGGGCCGCGCCGACTTCACCCCTGTGCTGCTTTCTGAGCTGCCGCTGCTGTTCAAAAACGGCGTCTTACCTCTCGATGTAGCCCTTGTTCATATCTCCCCCCCCGATCGGCATGGTTTTTGCACCCTCGGCATCGAAGCAGGCCTGACCAAGGCCGCCGCCGAAGCAGCACGCCTGATCATTGCTCAGGTCAACCCGCACATGCCGCGCATGTTGGGCGACACGCTCATCCACGTCAGTCAACTCGATGCCATCGTCGAAGTAGACGAACCGCTATCTGAGCTTGCCATGACCGAAGAAGGCGATCAGGCCATCGTTTGTGAAATCGCCCGGCACATCGCCGAACGCATCCCCGATGGCGCCACCATGCAACTCGGCATCGGCTCCATTCCCAACGCCGTCCTCAGCTTCCTCTTCGAGAAAAAAGATCTCGGCGTGCACACCGAGCTCTTCTCCGACAGCGTCATAGACCTGTTTGAAGCAGGAGTGTTAACCGGCGCACGCAAGACCTTGCACCCTGGCAAAATTGTTGCCGGCTTCATGATTGGCACCCGCCGCCTCTACGAATGGGCAGATGACAACCCGGCCATCGAATTGCACCGCACCGAATATGTCAACGACCCCTTCACCATTGCCAAAAATGCCCGCATGGTTGCCATCAACTCGGCCATCGAAGTAGACCTCACCGGTCAGGTTTGCGCCGATAGCATTGGCCCCCGCTTCTATAGCGGCGTCGGCGGGCAGTTAGACTTCATCTACGGGGCCTCGCGCTCTGAAGGCGGGCTGCCCATCATTGCCCTACCCTCCACCACCACCCTGCGCAACGGACAGGTTGTCAGCCGCATCGTGCCCATGCTCAAACAGGGCGCAGGCGTTGTCACCTCGCGCAACCACATTCATTATGTTGTCACCGAATATGGCATGGTGGATCTGTACGGCAAATCTATCCGTCAGCGCGCACAGTTGCTCATCTCCATTGCCCACCCGCAGTTCCGCGAAGAGCTCCGTGCCCAAGCCAAGGCGCTCAACTTCATTTAAAGCAAAGCGAAACAAATCGAGTATAATTTTTATATCTTTTTTGTTTCGGGAGGGTCTATGTCGCGCAAAGCCAAAATTGTTGCCACCCTGGGGCCAAGCAGTCAGGACGAAGCGACCATTCGTCAGCTGATTGAATCAGGGGTAGATGTTGTCCGCCTCAACTTTTCGCATGGAACACACGTCAGTCACGCAGAAACAATTGGTCTGGTACGCAAATTATCTCGCAAACTTCATCGCCCCATTGCCATTCTGCAAGACCTGCAAGGGCCCAAACTGCGCGTCGGTGACCTGCCCAAGCCCGGTTTGCAACTTGTTGCCGGTCAAAGCGTCATTCTCACCCCCATAGAAACACCAACCGAAGCCTCCTTAACCGGCAGCACCATCATTCCCCTGGACGTGCCCGCCCTGGCCGAAAGCGTGCACCCCGGCAACCGCATCCTGATGGATGATGGTCACCTGGAAGTTGAAGTCACCAAAGTTGAGGGAACATCCGTCCATGCCAAGGTCGTCTTGGGCGGGCTGCTCAGCGCGCACAAAGGCGTCAACCTGCCCGGCACACACCTCAACATCCCCGGCTTCACCGAAAAAGATGAAGAAGACCTGGCTTTTGGCCTCGAACAAGACGTGGATATGATTGCCATCTCCTTCGTGCGCACCCCCGAAGACATTGAACACGTGCGCCAAACGATGACAAAGCTTTGCCCCGAAAAAGCCAACACCCCCATCATCGCCAAGCTGGAACTGCCCGAAGCGATCGAAAACATGCACGCCATCATCCATGCCGCCGATGGTGTGATGGTGGCGCGCGGCGACTTGGGCGTAGAAACCTCCCCCGCTGCCGTGCCCATCATCCAAAAAGAAATCATCAAAATGGCCAACCGGCACGCCAAACTGGTCATCACCGCCACGCAAATGCTCGACTCGATGATCCACAACCCGCGCCCCACCCGCGCCGAAGCCTCGGATGTTGCCAATGCCGCGTTGGATGGCACCGATGCCGTCATGCTATCTGGCGAAACTGCCAGCGGCGACTATCCGGTTGAAAGCGTGCAGATGATGGATGCCATTGTCTGCAATGCCGAAGCAAGCTTTGCAGCCTGGGGGCACGCCTCTGAATTTCCCCAATCCGTGACCCGTGATGATGCCATCTCGATGACATTGGCCGCCCGCGAACTGGCACACGATCGCAACGTTGCCTGCATTGCCGTCTTCACCGTCACCGGCAAAACCGCCCTGTTGATGAGCAAAGCCCGGCCACAGGTGCCCATTTTGGCCTTCACCCCCGATCAGCGCACCTATCAGCGCATGAGCCTCTATTGGGGCGTGTTACCCTTCCTGGTGCCACACGCCACAACCGTTGAAAGTATGCTCACGATTGTTGAGCAAGCCATCCTCTCTTTCACAGAGATTCAACCCGGCGCACAAGCTGTTGTCATCGCCAGTTTTCCGGTTGGCACCATTCAGCCGCCCAATCTGGCCCTGCTCCACACCATTCGCTCCGGGCATTAAACTTTTTTGATTGACGAAAGGAATTTGATTATGCAGCCAATTCGTGTTCTTCAGTGGGGCCTCGGTGCCATGGGAAGCGGCATGGCCCGTCTCATGCTCGACAAGGCCGGTCTTCAAATCGTTGCCGTCATTGACAGCCGCCCCGATTATGTTGGCAAAGACCTGGGCGAAGCGCTCAAGCTAGGCCACACCCTGGGCGTTACCATTACCAACAAGCCCGAAGATGTGCTCAAGAAAGAGCAGGTAGATGTTGCCATCCTTGCCACCACCTCCTGGCTCAAAGAGCAAATGCCCGATCTGCGCAAAGTTATCTCCGCCGGCATCAACTGCATTTCCATCGCCGAAGAAATGTCCGACCCCTACGCCCAAAGCCCCGAATTGGCCAAAGAGCTCGATGCGCTGGCCAAGCAACACGGCGTTTCCGTGCTTGGCACCGGCGTCAACCCCGGCTTTGTGCTCGATTTGTTAATCGTCACCCTCACAGGCGGCAATCACAGCGTTGAGCGCATCGAAGCCTCGCGCGTCAACGACCTCAGCCCCTATGGCCCAACCGTGATGAAATCACAGGGCGTTGGCACAACCCCCGAAGCTTTCCGTCAGGGCGTTGCCGACGGCTCAATTGTGGGTCATGTCGGCTTCCCCGAATCCATTCACATGATCAGCGATGCACTCGGCCTGGGCGTAGACCGCATCGAGCAATTCCGCGAGCCCATCATCAGCAAAGTGCACCGCGAAACGCCACACGTCACGGTCGAACCCGGCATGGTTGCCGGCTGTGCACACATCGGCATTGGCTATCGCGGCGACAAGGAAGTCATCCGCCTGATTCACCCGCAGCAAATCCACCCACAACTGGAAAACCAAGACACGGGCGACTACATCAATATCTACGGCAAGCCCGAAATTCACATGTCCATCAAACCCGAAATTGCCGGGGGCATTGCCACCATGGGCATCGCCGTCAACATGATTCCACACGTCTTTGCTGCCACGCCCGGCCTCAAGCGCATGATTGACCTGCCAACACCCGCCGCACTGATGGGCGAAAGTGCCTACCACCGCAACATCTAAAACCACCAACGGACCATTGGGTCAGGAAAGTTGAGTACCCTGTATGAGCAAAATTCCCAAAGGAACCTGGGTCGAGATTGAAGAAGTCATTCTGCGGCCCGAAGAGCGCGCCACCACCCTGCCAGAAGACACCCGTCAAACCCCCTATGTGATGCGCGTCTCGGGCTTCCTGTTGCACGATGCCGAACTAGGCCAACGCGTCCACATCCGCACCATCATCGGGCGCGAGCTCAGCGGCACCCTGCGCACCGTCAACCCCAGCTATCAGCATAGCTTCGGCGACACAGTGCCAGAGCTGCTGACCATCGGCACAGAGGAGGAAGCATGAGCGGGCGCGACCTTTCCTACGCGGCCGTCATGGCCCGCAAGAATGACATCATGAAGGCCTCGCTGGGCATTGATTACAACGAATACATTCAAAGCCCAATTGCCTTTGACTATGAGCGCATGATGCGCGACACCGGCTACAGCATGGAAGACATCCTGCGCATCCAGCAAGAGACCAAAGTCGGCAACACCCCGCTCTACGAACTGCGCCGCCTGACCGAAGCAGTCCGGCGCATTTCCCCGCCCGGCAAAGGCGCCACCATCCTGCTCAAGGACGAGGCCGCCAACGCTTCCGGCAGCTTCAAAGCCCGCCGTGCCTCCATCAGCGCCTACGAAGCCCTGCAAAAAGGCTACAAAGGCATGATTGCTGCCACAAGCGGCAATTATGGCGCAGCAGTTGCCAGTCAGGCGGCCCAACGCGGTCTAAAGAGCATCATTGTCCAAGAAGTCTACGACAGCAGCGGCGTCGGTCAGCCCGAAATCATCGAAAAAGGGCGCGCCTGTGAGGCCTATGGCGCCGAAGTGCTCAAGCTCACCGTTGGCCCAGAACTGTTCTATATGCTGTTGCGCACCCTGGAAGAAACCGGCTTTTTCAACGCCAGCTTATACACGCCCTTTGGCATTCGCGGCGTTGAAAGCCTGGGCTACGAAATCGCCCTGCAGGTGCGCCAACGCTATCACCGTGACCCCGACGCGGTCGTCATCACCCACGCCGGCGGCGGCAACCTGACCGGCACTGCGCGCGGCTTGCACACTGCCGGCTGTACCCACACCCGCATTGTCGCCTGCTCCGTAGACCTCAGCGGCCTACACATGGCCTCTGATCACGACTTCAACCGCAAATCGTTCACCACCGGCCACACTGGCTTTGGCGTTCCTTTCGCCACCTGGCCCGACCGGGTCGATGTGCCCCGCAACGCCGCCCGCAGCATGCGCTACATGGACGAATACCAACTGGTCACCCAAGGCGAAGTCTTCTACGTCACCGAGCTGCTGACCAAGCTGGAAGGTATCGAGCGCGGCCCAGCCGGTAACACAAGCCTGACAGCTGCCATCACCCTGGCCCGCCAAATGGACCAAGACCAAATCGTCGTCGTGCAAGAAACTGAATACACCGGTGCCGGCAAACATCACAACAGTCAGCTATCCTTTGCCCGCCAAAACGGCATCGAAGTCCGGCGCGGCGACCCCAAAGACAACATCCCCGGCAAGACCATCGTCATCCCCGAACGCCTCGAACAGGTTTGGGGCAAAGTACAGGATATGCAACGTCTGCGCATTTCTTACCTTAAGAATGCCGCCAAACTTGTCCCGCCCGAACAATGGAGCGAGCAAGATATTGAATTCCTGGCTGCCGACATCAAAGAAAGCCCAACATGGGTGCGGCAACAGCTCCCCGAATTACAAGCTGCCTAAAACGGCAGCCTTTTCTGCTGATTTGATCGCAAGGAGGATTCTTCTATGACCGAAGACCGTATCGCCCGTTTTGAACAGCGCCGTCAAGAACTGCGCAAAATGAGCGACGAAGAACTGAAAGCCCGCTTTTGGGAGTTGTGCAATCAGGTTGTTGAGCCAATCGTAGACCTGGCACGCACCCACACCTCCCCATCTATTGAACGTTCCATCTTGTTGCGCATGGGCATTGATAGCGTCACGGCCCACGGCGTTGTCGAACGCGTCTATGAAGCCGGGCTGCTTGGCAAAGGCGCCGGGCATGTCGTCCTCAAAGTTGCCCAAAAAACCGGCAAAGATGTGCGCGCTGCCGCAGCTGCCATTTTGGAAAACAAAGACCTGCTGCAGGGTCTGTTCTAATGGTGGAGCCCCCATGACACACATACCCCTAACCCCCCACAAGAAAATTGACATCGAGAAACTGCTGGAAGATTTGCAGTCCTATCGGCCGCGCCGCAAAGGCTGGACATGGCGACAAGTGCCCCCCGAAGGGGTTGATATGGGCCCGTTCCACTATCGCAACATGTCGCAGCCCCTGCGCAACAGCATTGGCCTGCCCGCCTCCAAATACTTCGACTCAATTGACCCGCAGCCTTCCTGTGTCGTCACAACCGAAATCGCCTCCGGGCACTTCGAAGACGACATCCGCCGCATGCGCATGGCTGCCTGGCACGGCGCCGATCACATCATGGTCATCCGCACCATGGGCCAAAGCCACATTGATGGTTTGCTAGAAGGCACCCCCGAAGGCATTGGCGGCGTGCCGATCACGCGCAAGCAAATTCGCGCCACCCGCAAAGCACTGGATGATATTGAGGACGAAGTTGGCCGCCCAATCAACTTCCACAGCTACGTTTCTGGCGTTGCCGGGCCCGAAGTCGCCGTCCTGTTTGCCGAAGAAGGCATCAACGGTGCCCATCAAGACCCCCAATACAACGTCCTCTACCGCAACGTCAACATGCTGCGCTCGTTCGTAGACGCAGCAGAGGCCAAGCGCGTCATGGCCTGGGCGGGCATCTTCCAAATTGATGGCGCCCACAACGCCAACGCCACCGCCAAAGCTGGCTGGCTCGTCATGCCTGAGCTAATGGTGCAGCACGGCATCAATTGCGCCTTCTCGGTCGCGGTCGGCATGAAAAAAGACCTGATTGGCCTTTCCACCGTTCCACCGGATGCACCCCCTGCGCCCAAACTATGGTTCGACCTGCCCTATGCCGTTGCCCTGCGCGACTTCTTCTCTGAATTCAAAATGCGCGCCCAACAAAACACGCGCTACATCGAAGCCGACATCGAAGAAGCCATCCGCACGCACACCATTGATACCCTCATCTCCATGCTCACCAGCGCCGACATCCAGAGCACCATCACCCCCGATGAAGGCCGCAACGTCCCCTGGCACTACAACAACATTCGCGGCATTCAAACCGTCAAGCAAACCTGGGCTGCATTGGATGGCATCAAAGAGCTGCTCTCGCTCAACTTCAATGGCCCCCTGGGCGAAATGGTGCGCGACATCAAAGAACGCGCCGTTGCCTTCCTGGAAGAAGTCATCGAAACCGGCGGCTATTTTGCTGCCGTAGAAAAGGGCTTCTTCGTTGACTCGGGCAAATATCCCGAACGCAACGGCGATGGCATTGCCCGTGATAGCAAAGGCGGCATTGGCGCCAACACCATCGTCGCGCGCGACCCCGATTACTACGCCCCGGTTTGCAGTCACTTTGGCGAAAATCACATCCCCGCTGGGCTGGAAAAGCCCTGCGACCCCATCGGCGGCTGCACCCTGTGCGACCCATCCAAAATCGCCTACATTGATGAACTGGATGCAGAAGATAACTGCGAACGCCGCCTGGAACGCACCCGTCCTTACCGCGATGGCACCGCCATTCGCCCAGAAGCTGAATGGGCTGGCGATGGCGTCATCCTGACACAGTTCTTTGTGCCCCTGCCCCCCGACATGGCCCCCGTCTACGGCGTGGAAATGGCCAAACGCCTGGGCCTGCAAGACCCCGAAGTTGTCAACGTCATGGTCTTGCACCCTGCGGAAGGCTGCTTCGTTGAAGTCAAGGGCAAGGTCAACTTTGATATTGACCCCCGCACCCTGCAAGTGCCCGTCAAAGAAGAAATGCTGCCAGAAGAAGAAATCCGCGCCGCCATCAAACAGGTTGGCCTGCGCGTTGTCGCGGGCACGGTTGGCGAAGACGAACACAGCGTCGGCCTGCGCGAAATTTTGGACATCAAACACGGCGGCATTGAAAAATATGGCGTCAAATATCACTACCTTGGCACCTCGGTGCCAATCGGCAAACTGGTAGATGCCGCCATCGAAACCGGCGCCCATGCCATCCTCATTTCGACCATCATCAGCCACAACGATGTGCACCGTGCCCAAATGCGCAAGCTGAATGAATTGTGCCAGGAAAAAGGCATCCGCGAAAACATCATCCTCATTGCCGGCGGCACACAAGTCAGCCGCGAAATGGCCCAAGAAACCGGCCTCGATGCAACTTTTGGCCGCGGCACCAAGGGCATTGACGTGGTCAACGCCATCGTCAAAATCCTCAAAGCGCGCGGCCTGGTCTAACGCTGCTTTCTTGCCTGCCCCCGCTGGGCGGGGGCAGGCAAGCCTCTTCATCCTTATAGGTGTTCCGTGGCCAATCAAACCCAAGTCCTCACCATCGAGGTCGGTTCCACCATCACCAAAGTCAACGGCTTCAAGTTCCTGCCCGGCGGTGGATTGGAACATGTGGCGCAAGGCTTTGCCCCAACCAGTGTTGCCCAGGGCGACGTGGGCATTGGCGTGCAACAAGCCATCGCCGATATGGAAAGCCGTCATGGTCAACTGGTTGGCACCCCCGAGACCTTTGTCAACAGCTCCGCAGCTGGCGGGCTACGCATGACCGTGCACGGCCTCACCTACAGCATGACCGCCCGGGCTGCTCGCGAAGCCGCCCTCGGCGCCGGCGGCATTGTCAAAATGGTCACCGCTGGTCCGCTCAGCGATTTTGACCTGCAAGAAATTCGCGCCATTCAACCCAACATCATCCTGCTTGCCGGCGGGGTAGATTTTGGCGAAAAAGATATTGTCCTGCGCAACGCCGAAAAGCTTGCCTCCTTGCGCCTGCCCACACCCATCGTCTATGCTGGCAACGCCGCCATTCGCAAGCATATTCAGCAACTGTTTGAACAAGCTGGCATTCAAGCCCTAACCGCCCCCAACGTCTTCCCCGATGTAGATATCCTCAACATCGCCCCACTGCGCAAAATCATTCACGAAGTCTTCAATGCCCACATCATTCACGCCCCCGGCATGGCACGCTTTGCCGAACTGACCCGTTGGGGCATCTTACCCACCCCCGGCGCGGTGCTGCGCGGCGCCGAATTGTTCGCCGAAGCCATGGGCGACTGCCTCATTTTCGATGTCGGCGGCGCCACCACCGATGTACACAGCGTCAGCGATGGCAGCCTGGAATGGAATGCCCGCATGACCGAACCCGAACCGCGCGCCAAACGCACCGTTGAGGGCGATTTGGGCGTATTCATCAATGCTCGCAACATCATCGAAATGGAAGGCGACCCGACCTGGGCCGCCCGCATGGAAGACCTGCGCGCCATTCCACAAACTCAACGCGAACAGGAACTGACTCGTTGGCTATGCGACCGTGCTGTGCAAACCGGCGTGCGCCGTCATGCTGGCATCGTCACCGATCTCTACACCCCCATGGGCAAGAAACAAATCGTCAAGGGCAAAGACCTTTCCGCTGTGCGTTGGGTCATCGGCACAGGCGGTGCCCTGACGCGCGTATCCGGCGGCGAGGCCATCTTGCGCAGCATCTGCACTGGCCCGGGCAAATACCTGCTGCCCCCGCCCGACGCCACCATCCTGATGGATGGTGACTATCGTTTCTCAGCGCTTGGCACACTGGCCCAGGCCTACCCCGAGGATGTAAAACTCACCTTCCGCCGTTGGGCCGAACAGGCCCAGCCCTCCGCATAGAAAGGCTGATGCCATCATGTATATTCGCACCCCCCGACTGGAAATTTACCCTCAGCGCATTGAAGAAAATGCTCGCGCCATCACCACGCTTTGTCATCAACACGGCATCCGCGTTGCCTGCGTCACCAAGGTCACCAGCGCCCACCCAGCTGTCGTCAATGCCCTGGTTGCCGGCGGCGCCGATATGGTCGCCGATTCGCGCATTCTCAACCTGCAATCAATGGTCAACACCGGCCTCAACCTGCCGCTCATGCTGCTGCGCATTCCCGCCCCAAGCCGCGCCGCCGACATCGTTCGCTGCGCTGACTACTCGCTCAACTCTTCCGTCCAGACGATTGAGCTGCTCTCCGAAGCCGCCCAATTCCTAAAAATCCAACACCACGTCATTATCATGGTAGACCTGGGCGACCTACGCGAAGGCGTCTGGCCCGATCGCGCCGCCGAAGTCGTCTGCCAGGCTGCCCGCCTGCCCAACATCATCGTTGAAGGCCTGGGCTGCAACCTGGCCTGCTATGGCGGCGTCATCCCAACCGTTGAACACATGCAAACCCTGATCGAAATTCGCGAAACATGCCGCAAAGCAAGCGGGCTAGATCTGCCCCTCCTTTCCGGCGGCAACTCTGCCAACCTTCCCCTCCTCCTTGCCGAACAAATGCCCGCTGAGATTAACCATTTGCGCATTGGCGAGGCCATCATCCTTGGCCGCAACGTGATTGACCGCAGCCCCCTGCCCGGCACCCGACAAGACACATTCAAAGTCTATGCCGAAATCGTCGAAATTGAGCGCAAGCCCTCCGTTCCGCTTGGCCTGCGCGGGCAAGATGCCTTCGGCGGCTCAAGCGAATTCGTAGATCGCGGCATCCGCCGACGCGCCATTTGCAACATTGGCCGTCAGGATGTCAACGTCAACGGCATTGAGCCAGAAGACCCCGGCATCATTGTTCTAGGCGGCAGCAGCGATCATCTGATCCTTGACATTGAAGAAGCGCAAACCCCCTTAGAGCTGGGCGATGAGGTTTGTTTCTACCCCAACTACGGGGCATTGTTAGCTGCAAGTACCTCACCCTACGTGCAAAAAGTCGTCCTCAAAGGATAAGCCCATGCTCTATCAGACCCATGCCCGCATCCATCTCAACAATATTCGTGCCAACATTGCCGCCATTCGCCAACAAGTCGGCACACAGCGTCAAATTCTCATCGCCGTCAAAGCCAACGCCTACGGTCACGGAGCGGTTGCGGTCTCTCGCATGGCAGAGCAAATTGGGGTCAACTGGTTGGGCGTTGCCACCGTCCCGGAGGGAATTCAATTGCGTCAGGCCGGCATTTCTCTGCCGATCCTCAAACTCAGCCCTGCCTTTCCCGAAGAGATGCACGCCGCCGTGCAAAACGACCTGACATTGACCGTTTGCGACCCCGATAACATCGCTGCGCTTGAAGCAACCTGTGCCGCCGAACAGCGCACCGCTCAGGTACACCTCAAAGTAGACACCGGCATGGGGCGAATTGGCGTTCTGCCCGCCGAGGCACCGGCGCTAGCTGCCACCATCGAACGCGATTGCCCCCACCTGCATCTACAAGGCCTGTTCACACATTTGCCCGTCAGCGATGATGCCGACCCAACCTACACCCGCCAACAAATCGAGCGCTTCCAAACCGTCATTGATCAGGTCAACGCTGCCATTGGCCGCCGCATTGAACTGACACATTGCTCAAACTCCGGTGCGGTATTGGCTCACCCCCCGGCCTGGCTCGATATGGTCCGCCCAGGCATTATGATCTACGGCTTCTACCCCGACCCAGGCACCCCGCGCACCATTCCCCTTCTGCCCGGTCTCAGCTTCCTAACCCGCATTTCGTTCCTCAAGAAAGTAACCGCCGGCACAAGCATTGGCTATGGCCGCACCTGGATCGCCCCCGAAGATACCTGGATTGCCACCATTCCGGTTGGCTATGCCGACGGCTTCAACCGCCTCTTCTCGAACCGCGGGCGCGTGTTGGTGCGCGGCCGCTCTTACCCCATCGTTGGCCGGGTCTGCATGGATCAGAGCATGGTCAACCTTGGCCCACACACCGACGCGCAAGTCGGCGATGAGGTCACGTTAATCGGCAAAAACGGTGCTGAAGAAATCACCTGTGACGAATGGGCGCAACAACTTCACACCATCACCTACGAAGTCACCTGCCAAATCAATGCCCGGGTCGAACGAATTTACGACGTTCTCACTTAAAGCCAGTTAACAAGATGGTACAATAAAGACAGTGACCGTCCCAATGAACCAACAACCCACTGTCAGCGCCCCGGCAAAGACAGCCCCGCTCACGCACATCTTGCGGGGCATTCTCTTCCGACGACTCTTTCTGCCTGGCTTTTTGGCAGCCGCTGCCCTGACGTTACTGAGCGCCTATTTGAACGCAACCGATGTTCAACAACGGCAACTTCAAATTGCCAATGCTTTTGCCTATCAAGCCAACAGCTTCCTCACCAACGCCTATCAGGTGCTCAACATTGCAACAGACACCTCCA
>Ga0208695_1001927_pt1 | contig 16164 bp, 10 predicted proteins | sample AD_UKC111_MetaG_FD_184449 | JGI IMG/M metagenome (GOLD analysis project Ga0208695, IMG submission 184449) | Active sludge microbial communities of municipal wastewater-treating anaerobic digesters from Hong Kong - AD_UKC111_MetaG (SPAdes)... | ecosystem: Engineered > Bioreactor > Anaerobic >... | reverse complement strand
AGCAATGAGGCGGTAATGTATTGTTCCACCGAATTGGCATTACAGCCCGGTGCCGTGCGCCACGCAATCCCGTTTGCATCACAATACGCGGTGTCGATATGGTCAAAGCCGATGGTTGCCGAGCAGATCAGTTTCACGTTGGTCCCCTCCAGAATCTCCTTCCCAAAGTGGGTGACCGTACGGACGATCAATGCATCCTTGCCGCTGATGGCCTGTTTGGTAAACTGGTTTCCGGGCAAGTATTCCACTTCGCCGAACTGTTCGGCAACCCCTTTTAAATAGGGAATATGTGCATCTGCAAGAATTTTCATTTCAAGTTCATATTTCCAGATTAATGAGGGATCAATATTTTCTTCTAGGATCCTCCTTCCACATCAGCAGCGCTCTGGCAATTGCCTGCTCAACGATTGGCGCCATGATGGCATATCCTTCGGCGTTAGGGTGCACTCCGTCTGCCGACAAGCTTTCGGGGAGCCCGTTCCGCTCATCTGCCATGGCGGAGTGGTAGTCGCAGTAAACTGCACCGTGCGTTTCCGCATACTTTTTTATCCTGCGGTTCAGCTCTACGATCTTCCCGGCAGGCTCAAGTCCCGGTTTCCACTTATAGTCATATGCTGGAAGAACTGAACAGAGCACCACCTGGATTCCGTTGGCCTGAGCCAGCTCGGTCATCGAATGGATATTGTCCTCGATCATCTCCAGGGTTGATGGCCCCGTATTTCCTGCAATGTCGTTTGTTCCTGCAAGAATTACTACAACCTTCGGGTAAAGGTTAATCACGTCCTGTCGGAAGCGGAGCAACATCTGAGGTGTGGTTTGCCCGCTTATGCCGCGATTGATGTACGGACGGTTTTCAAAGAACTTCGGAACTTTCTCGATCCAACCCTGAGTAATGGAATTCCCCATGAAAACCACCCGGTCATCACAGGTTCTCGGCATACCCAATTTTGCATTCTCTTCCTTGAAACGATTTAAGTTTGCCCAGTCCTGGGCACCTGAATATGATATGAATCCCAGGGTAATAATAACTGAAAGTAATAATTTTACTGCTGTTCTCATTTTGCTATATTGTGTTGTGTTACTGTTGTTACTGGAAAGTGATATCTCCACTCCATGAGGGCGTTATACTCATACGTGAGGTGCCGGTCATTCCGGCATATCCCGCATGTTGTCGTAAATTGTCAGGTGGTTTTCACTTACTCGACGCTTACAGCTGTACCGGATGCTGAAACCATCAGCATGCTGCCATTGTTGCCTATTGTTTCATAATCGAGATCTACAGCCAGGATGGCGTTCGCACCCATCTTCCGGGCCTGTTCGCTCATCTCCTCCAACGCAATCTCCTTCGCTTCACGCAAAACTTTCTCGTAGCTGCCTGATCTGCCGCCGATTACATCCGTGATAGAAGCAAAGAAATCCCTCACGATATTTGCGCCGATAATGGTCTCACCGCTGACAATTCCGTGATAGGCAACAATCCGCTTACCTTCGATACTGTTTGTTGTAGTAATTATCATATAAAACTATGGTGCTGTTCACCGATTTTTTGTCGAAAGATAATACTTTTTAATGATTATCCGCAATAGTTCCTATTGTAAATTCTTGATTTGAAATCAGGCGCACACGATACGGCGGCTATCAACAGTCTTTCAAACTGGTTTTCCCCGAAGTAACGCCTGTTGAATTTATAACAGAACTGGTTGAGGTAGTATTGCAAGTATTCTGGTTTTATCTTGTAATACACGCCCAGGAGCTGTCGTTTGGCATTGCTGATCGCGGTATGGACCCAGGGCAGCACCTTGGAAAGATCCTGGTGTGGAATAACAGATGCCGTATGTGAATGGACATGCTCTTTCAATTTAGTGTAAGATGTTGAGTCATCGGTGGTCAGATCCGCCGTGCTTTCAACGTGCTCTTTGACATTCCTTGTAATTGTACCGGACTTCAAGTCACTGATCACTTTCATTTTCAGGTATCTAACCTTCTTGGGTTTCTTACCCGGTTTGGGGTTTTCAACGGTTTTGCTTTCAGCCATTACCAGCACTTTGGTCTTTTTTTGGCTCCCGCGGCCGCGCTTCAACGGTTTGTCCCTCTCTTCAAGGGATATTTCGGTGGAAAAGAAGGCGTCGTCCAACTCGATGGCTCCCTCGAGGGTGTACTCATCATCGCGTTTGCCCATCACGTCACGCAGTTTATTGACCATTTCCCATATGGGCTGGTAACGCTTGTGTCCCAGCTGGCGCTGCAGCTCCGCAGCGGAAAAGGAGCCCTTGGTCGCCGTGAGCAGGTGCATGGCCACGAACCAGTAACGGTAGGGCAGGTTGGAGTGCTGCATGACGGTGCCTGAACGCAAGGTTTGGCGTGCGCGACAACGCTTGCATTCATAGGCCTGCTTGTTTTCCAGCCAATAATGTTCTTTACAATTACAATGACGACAGGTTACTCCCATTTGGTCTCTTTGTTCTTTGAATTTTTTCCGACAGGATTCCTCATCGGGGTAATTTATAGCAAAATCCAGGATATTCATAGCTTGAATCTTTATATCGCTAGCGATGTAAATATAATGAATATCAGTGAATTGTGCAAGTATTTTTGAAACTTATTTATAACTTTTTCCCGCTAAATTCTTTAGGAATAACTGCGGATAATCATTTAATGTTAATTAAAATATTTTTTTTGTTTTATCAGAAATTTAAATGTAATTTAGCACCTCTAACGATTAAGCGAGGGAAATGTTGATATTTTTTGAGCATTTGATTCTTTAAAATACTGGAAAAGCATTGATGGATCTGCATTGAAAGATGCACATGTCGCAACTACTCTCCGGTTATCTTTTCCAGATGAGAGGAAGGGATAACTGACGACATACAATTTTGCCACTGAAGAGTTCTTTGATATCCCTTTTCAAGCAAGGCCAGCTCTGGAAATCGAGTGAAAAGGCACAACGATACTGTTTGATCTATTCCTGATCGGGGCTCTTGCAATGAATTAACTTTAACGATAAAGCCTATAATCGAACATATCTTCTCATCTAACTATAAACCGACTGTATGTAAAATGGGGGTTGCATTTTCAAACAGAATGAAATAGCCAGCATTTTTCTGTGGAAAAAAAAATATATTCACGTAATAACTACAAAAAAATAATTCAAAATGGAGGGACGCCTATGAAAACATAGAAACTTGGATATCAGCTCTCACAATTGCAATTTCACTTTGTATCTTCTCTTTGAGGTTGCACAATTTCTAATTAATACTGAATCTTACTAATGCACAACAAAAAAATGTTAATCTATGAATAATATATCAATAAACGCAAAAGAGCATTTTTTTTGTTCAACATCTCTAAAGAGGTCTTTTGCCTTGAGGATAACACTTCTGCTACTCGTCATGATCACTACTCAATTGAGAGCAGAAAATATGAACAGAGAAATAGAGAATCGAAACAATACTTTAACGGAATCACAGCAACAGCAGAAAAAAAACATAACAGGAATCATTGTTGATGCAGCTGGCGTACCCGTTATCGGAGCAAATATTATTGAAGTAGGAACAACCAATGGTACCGTTACCGATGCAGATGGCAAGTTTTCGCTAATGGTTGACAACAATGCCAGAATTCGAGTAACATACATTGGTTATGTGGAACAATTGATTGATACAAAATGGAAAAACAATTTTGAAATCAGACTATTGGAGGATACACAAGCATTAGAAGAGTTGGTGGTGATCGGCTACGGCACGGTAAAGAAAAAAGACTTGACCGGTTCCGTATCGTCAGTTTCACCCAGGGACTTCAGGGCCCAACCCGTTCAAGGGATTTCAGAAATGATAGCTGGTCGCGTTGCAGGCGTCATGGTGACTCAAACCAACGGCGATGCCAGCGCGTCGACCAAGATCCGTATCCGTGGAAGCAACTCGTTGTACGGGAGCAACGATCCGCTATACATTGTAGATGGTGTACCCATGGGTTCATACAGTCCAAGCGATGTAGAGTCTATAGAAGTATTGAAAGACGCCTCTGCCACAGCAATCTACGGTTCTAGAGGCGCTAACGGGGTTGTACTGATCACCACTAAACGTGGTAGTACTGGCGGTCCATATGCTGAAGTGGTAGCCAACACCTCATTTGCAACTTATCCAAAATTTTATGACCTGTTGGACGGCAAGGAGTTCGGTGTTTTTTACAACCAATATTTCGGAACAAACCTCGTCTTCCCCGAATATAATACAGATTGGCAAAAAGTGTTGACCCAAACCGGCATTCGTCAAAACTATCAGGCCAATATCTCGGGAGGTACCGACAAGATGAATTTCTATGTAGGAGGTAATTATATCCACAATCAAGGCACCATAAAGAACAACGATTCTGAAAATTATCGTCTTCGATCCAACTTCGACTTCAAACTTGGATCCAGGTTCTCAGGAAAGGTTGATCTGTCTGTCGGTCAAAGTCGTTCACACAACAGCAACGAGTTTACATCAAAAGGGCCGTTATTCTCGGCATTACAATGGTCTCCCTGCCTTCCCACAATTGATGAAAATGGTAATTATACTGCTAGTGACCCATATTCAACCACCTATCTGAATCCCTACATGGAGATCATGGAGGCAAACTCCAACAGTTACGGCACAAGCGTAGCCGTAAACGGACACTTCGCCTATCAAGTAATCGAAGGTTTGAAGCTCTCCGTTCAACCTGCAATAAACAGATCTCTTTCCGAGGGTCGCAGCTTCTCAAATTCCATGATCTCTTCGGGAGGCGATGCTACTGCCAGTCGTTCGATGGGAAACTCCACATCATGGCAGATAACCAGCCTGGCAACGTATGACAAGACTTTCAACATGAAGCACAACCTCAACGCAATGCTGGGTTCGGAACTCTACAAGAGCGAATATTACGGATTCTCTGCAAGAGGTCAAAAATTCTTCGACGAAAAGGTATTGTGGAACAATCTAGGAAGCGCCACAACACAAACAATCTCTTCCAGTTATTCCAGTGAAGCGTTGGCCTCCTTCTTCACCCGTGCCAACTATAACTACGACTCCAGATATTACGTAACAGCTTCTCTTCGTGCAGACGGCTCTTCGAAATTCCGGGGAGACAATCAGTTCTCTTACTTCCCGTCTGGAGCGCTGTCATGGGTAGCATCTAATGAAGAATTCTTAAAAGACCACACTTGGATCGATCACCTGAAATTTCGGCTAAGCTATGGAGTAACCGGTAGCCAGGCTATTGGACCCTACGCTACCGTATCCTCACTCGGAAATTCCAATTGGGGTTGGGGAGCCGGCGACAGCAAATTGCCAGGCGTTTATTTGACAGACCCTGCTAATCCAAATTTGAAATGGGAAGAGACAACTCAATGGAATCTGGGCGTGGATGCCAATATCTTTGAAAAATGGTCGATTGGTTTGGACTACTTTAATAAAACCACCGATGGTCTGTTAACGAACAGGGTGTTACCCAGTTATACCGGTGGAGGTTCTACCAGGATCAATCTGGGCCAGATGAAAAACCATGGTATAGATGCTTCCATTACATTTACTCCGTTCAACCACCAGGACTTCTCCTGGAGGATGACCTTGAACGGAAGCTGGTTGCAGAACAGGGTAGCATCGTTAGGAGATTTAGGTGAATACTTTATCCCGAGTGGTGACGCAAACTATACCGGTGTACAGCTGGAGACCTCTCCGTTGATCGTTCAGCAGGGACAACCTCTCGGACAACTCTACGGATTCAAATGGCTTGGTCTATGGAAGGAGTCGGAGGCGGAAGAGGCAGCAAAATACAACCAGAAACCGGGCGACAACCGCTACCTGGACAAAAACAACGACTATAGCTACTCCAATGAAGACAAGGAGGTGATTGGCAACTTCATGCCCAAATTCATCTGGTCATACAACTCCACCATCAATTGGAAAAATTTCGATTTCAACCTGCTGGTTGAAGGCGCTCACAATCGCGACATGTACAATTTCAACCGTATGGTTGCCGGAACGATTGTTGCCACCTCCTTCTCCGTTACTTTGAGAGAGGCTGCCGACAATATGTGGACAGCCAGCAACCAGGAGACAATGTGGGCTCCCCGCAGTTCGTCTGCTTTGGAAAAACCGAACTCTTCCAAATGGGTAGAAGAGGCCAGCTGGGTGAAAATCAGAAACCTGAGTATTGGATACACCATTCCTAAGCAGTTATTGTGTGGACACGAAATCAGAGTGAACGCTTCAGCCCAAAACCTGTTTACAATTACCGGCTATAGCGGGCTTGACCCCGAATCTCAAGTAAACGGTGCATATTCGCAGGACTTCTTCGGAGGTGTTGAATATGGTACTTATCCACAATCGAGAATTTACACTATAGGTCTGACTTATAAATTCTAATTCACGAAACAATGAAAAAAATAATATTTTTAATCGCTATCGCTCTGGTAACTGCTTCTTGTGAATCATTCCTTGAAGAGGATCCAAAGGGGCAGTTTATGGTTGACAGTTATTTCAAGACCGTGGCCGATCTTGAGACTGCTCTTAACGAAATAAGCTATGAATCACACGAATACTACTATGAAGGTAAATGTTTGAACATGGCTTGTCGTGGCGATGATCTAACCGCTTCCAACTATACGGTGCTTGAACGTTTTCAACAACAGGATGACGAGCAGTATGTGGCTTCACCCTGGAACAACTGCTATAAGACCATAAAACAGTGTAACAACGTTATCCTACAAGCTGATAAGGTGACCGGAGATGAAGCACAATTGAAGACAATTCTGGGTATTGCTCATTTTTACAGGGGATGGGCCTATTTTAACCTGGTTCGCTGGTTCGACAAACTGCCGCTGATTCTTGACAATGAACCTAATTTGGATGTGAAAGCTGTTGATCAAGCAACTATTTATGAGCAGATCGTCAAGGATATTGAGGCTGCAGAAACGCTGCTACCCGTTTCCTGGGAGGGTAATTACAAGGCTTTAACAGCTCCTAATGTGGCTACGGCAAAAGCAGCCCTGGCTGAGGTCTATTTGTCGATGGCCGGCTATCCTTTGAAAAAAGGCACTGAATATTATGCCAAGGCTGCAGCCAAAGCAAAAGAGGTGATTAACGGTCCCTACGGAGTAGATTTTGATACTTACGAAAATATCTTCAACACGAATGATCCCCGCACCAATTTAAACAAAGAGCGTCTGCTCACTTTTGTATATTACAACGCAAGCACTGAGCGTAATGCCTTGATTCAATGTTTTATGCCTGCCGAATATAGTGGCTGGAACTGGTTTGCCGCAGAACGCACATTCTTCCGTGAATTCCCGGAAGGTCCCCGAAAAGAGATGACTTTCTATACTACTATTCATAAGGATGCAACCACATCCATTTCCTGGGACGATCCTACAAGAAAGTTTCCAGCTCCCCATTATCGCAAGATGATGTTGAACTCCGAAATGGACTTTTCCCAGCCATGGACAAACAGTGCATGGCGTTATGAAGGTATCATTTTCGCCTTGCGCTTTACACAAACGGCACTCACTTATGCAGAAGCTATTGCTCGCAGCTCTGGACCTGATAACCTGGCCTACGAATTGATGGACAAGATCCGTACACGTGCTGAACTGCCTCTCTATGATCGGGGATTGAATGGTTCTGATTTTGCCAGACTAGTTGTACAAGAGCGCGCCTGGGAATTGGCAGGTGAGTTTACCCGTTGGCAGGACCTTTGCCGCCTGGAAATGGTAGAAGAGGTATTCGCCAAACGTGCCAGCGACGAGGTAATCAGCAATGCCGATTGCGGAGTTCCGAACAAATCAAACTACTATCTCCCTATTCCGGCTTCAGAGAAAGTGCTGAATCCCAACCTGGAATAGATGGATTTCTGGTATAAAAAAGAAAGTAAACCAATAAAGTAACGTAAAATGGAAATAAAGATAAAAAGAATCATCTTCCTCCTCGCCATCTTTACTCTTGTAGCAGGCATATCCACCAGTTGTAAAGAAGAGGATAAGACAATGAGAGGTATCGCTTTAAACATGTCAAAACTAACACTTGACGCCGATGCCATTGAACAGGTACGCTTCTACCCTATTCCATGGGATGCTCCATTGACCGAAGGCTTTACCTGGAAATCGGAGAATACGGAGATCGTAAAAGTAAACAATAAAGGGCAAGTGTTAGGAGTAAATCCTGGAACAACCAACATTACCTGCGAATGCATGGGTTTCTCGGTAACCATTCCGGTAACTGTAAGGCCACTTGTATCCATACAGGAGAAGATCAGAGACTTGAACGCTAAGGGTTTCTGGGAATTTGATGATCCGAATGACCCAGCAAAAGCTACTATTGGAGCTGATCTCATCTTTGTGGAAGATCAGGCGGTCATCAGCGTGATAGATGGGCCTCGTCCAGGCGACGGTGCTGTAAGAATTCCTATGGACCCTAAGAAAAAGGCCGGAAACACTACGGGTACATTTATCAAATGTCTGCACGGATTTGCGCCTAAAGGTGGAAAGAATGTAAATGAATACACCATCATGTGGGATATCCGTCTTCCTGCAGAGGGTCCTGAATCGAGTTACTATTCATTGATGTCGTCCAGAACATTGGATAATAGCCAGGACCAGGACATCTGCATTAGGTCAAACGGTTCGTTCGGGATTGGATCCTTGGGTTATTGCGATGCAGGTACTCTAAAACTGGGAAAATGGCATCGGGTCATCGTCACAATGAATTCGGGCGTATCTGTTGTCTACGTCTGTGATGGCGCCAAGGTGAAAGACGCCGATGCAGCTTCTGCTCCGATTGACGGCCGTTTTTCCCTGCTTCCTGGAGGTGTGCTTTTCTTCGCTGACGATGATGGTGACGACAGCACCATTGATGTCTGCAATATCGCCATTTGGGATAGACAGTTGACAGAAGACGAGGCCAAGAGTCTCGGAGCCGTCAGACAAATAGTTGAATTTGAAGAGTAGTTGGCTGATCTGGATATCATCTCAAATGTTTTGTTAAATACTTTCCCGTTCTTTCGGACGGGAAAGTATTCTTCAACCACTTTTTCTACTCTTATTCTGACAGATAATTAAATATTGAAAGAATTCATACGAAGCGGGAAAATGGTAAAACAGACAAGTAATCTTAACTGCATAAAAGTCAACAACAAAATGCGAACAGTTCTATTTATTTCTACTTTGCTGATGCTAATTCTTTCAGGATGTGAAAGTGATAAAAAAGTCTCAACGGTAAAGAATTTTTATATTGGAATTGACAATTCCGGAGACAAGACCAATCCGGGAGAGTTCTTTAATCCGGTGGCAATGGATTCTTTAGGTGTTGATTTTGTAGTTTATCACTATAGGGGCCCACAAGGGACGGTTGAAGATGAGGTAAATACCATGAAAAGACTGGGTGCTGATTTTGACAGTGCCGGACTGAAAGTGGTGGTCAACGTCGAGTGCGGGAACTGGAATCTGGAAATGAAAAGTGCCGACGGTTACGAGTGGGTTAACCAACCCGACAACCTGCACCTGTTTAAATTTCCACCAGCCGTCCTGAGGAGTCTGGCGGAGTCTAAAGCCGTATGGGGGATACAGTATGACGAGTTGGAACATTCGCAGATCACCCGAAATCTATCTATCACCTTAAAACATCCTGATGTTGAGCTTGTCAGTCTGGCAGAAACAACCGGCATGAATTTCAAATCAGCTGATCATGCGGTATACCAAGGGGCAAGATCGTTGGTGGATGAATGTAAAAGTGATGGTCCCCCGATGGTCCTGACCGAACACGTATGGCCCGTACTTTTTCACAATTTTGCCCGTGCCGGCATGACGCCTGTTTACAAGCAAATGAAGGAAAACTGGTCCAATATCTGGGCTTCATGCGCTATGGGTGCTTGTTTGCAATATGATAGTGAATTGTGGGCCTGCATCGATCTTTGGCATTACAACAACTACCCGGGGCACTCGCCCGAATCTTTATGGTCAAATCTTCTGTTTGCTTACTGGGCAGGTGTAGATAAAGCCTATGTGGAAAGTGTCGGCCGGCACACCTACGCGATCGACGAAAACAATCAATTGACCCTCAAGGAGAGGGGAGAGGTATTAAGCCGCTTTGCCAAAGAATATATACGGCAGAATCCACGTCCATATACCTTCAGGGACTTGGAGCCGGAAATTGCGATTATCCGTTTTGATGACACGATGTGGGGACAAGGTCCTGAGACCTACTGCACAGTAGATGACGGTGATAAAAAAGTAAACCTCTATTGGAAGGATTGGCTTTTTGGCGCATATGACCTTAATACCAGTGCGGAGTCGGAAGAGTGGATCAAGGCTTGGCATACCATTACCCATGGAGTGGTAAAAAAGGAGAGCCTCTCCTGGAATGCAGGCAATATCTATAAGGGAATGCCCTACCGCTGCTTCGCTCCAGCCAACTCTGTTGTTGTCTATGATGATTCCGTGAGAAAAACTCACCTGAACACATTAAAGCTCGCTTTTCTGTGTGGATTATCGATAAGCGAGGAGACTTTGAAAGATGTCGGGGACCTTGTTCGTAAAAAGGGACTTGCAGTTGTAACCTCCAAGCGTTTTGCTCCCAATGAATTTGTCACCCGATACAAATCCGGCACCAAAGTATTCGAGGATGGAAAGGGCAAATGGATTATAACAGACGACATGGCAGGCGATGAACTGAAAAAGATGGTAGCGCCATGGATCGGAAATGAGAACGAGATTGTATTCCGATTCAAGGGTAACAGAAAGGTTATCATGAATATATCTTCCGATGGCAAGGAGGTTGACATTAAAACAGAGGGAATTTGAACACTTAATCAGCAACATGTGATGACTGAGCCACTATCCAACAAAAAATCTTTCAGGAGGATGATCGGAATAACCATTTTCCTCCACATAATAGTGATTTACTTGGGATTGCCCGTACAGGCGGCTGAAACACCCTGTAACAATCTCGAATATCAGGCAACCTCATCGGAAGCGTACACTGACGCTGGTGAATTTGGATTTTCACCCGATGCATCAGGGGTTGAAAATGCAAAAGCACTACAACAAGCTATCGACCAAGGGGGAACGATCATCGTCTCAAAACCGGGGATATATAAAATTGCTACTTCCCTCTATATCGGAAGTAATACCAGCTTGATATTTGGAAACGGCGTCTCATTAAAAAAAGTAAATGAGGCTGGACTCTTTGCCCAGTTAATTATCAATAAAGGGGCCATGACAAGAACCTATGATGATCATATCTCGGTAGAGGGCCTACATGTCATTGTCAATGGTATTGACAACTGTTCTGATTTGGTTTTGGGATTGCGTGGAATCCTGGGATTCTCCTATGTAAAGGATTTGAAGATTAAAGGTTTCAGGTGCTACGACCTGACCGGATGCCAGTATGGTCTCCAGGTTAACAGGTTCGAAGACGTAATCATCGAGGATGTAATCATTAAAGGGCAAAAGGATGGAATTCATTTTGGTCCCGGCAAGCGATTTACCATTAGAGATGCTGTATTCCAAACCCTTGACGACGCAATAGCACTTAATGCGCAGGACTATTCCACATCCAATCCCGAAATGGGATGGATTGAAGATGGCCTGATAGAAAATTGCTATGACTTAAACCAGGAAAAAATGATCGGCTTCTTTTGCCGGTTGTTAGGTGGTGGCTGGATTGACTGGAAAGAGGGGATGACAGTCCAGCAGTCCGATGCAGTGGTTTCGAACGGACGGATATACCGTGTGAAGATGCCGTCTAATGGAAAGCTCTATAAATCTTTGACCCGACCTGATTTTGAAAGCGGATCAAAAGTGCTGGACGGAATCACCTGGGTCATGACACAGGAAGAGGTCACCTACACGGCTGGGGTCAGAAATGTTATTTTCAGGAATATACATCTTGAAAAGCCGAGAGTGGCATTTGGAATTCTATTTGATATGAGTGAATACGATCGCGGCTACTATCCGGGAGCAGAAGTGCCGGTTCAGGAGAACATATTCCTGGAAAATGTGAAAGTTCTTCACGATGCCGATATTCCGCTATTCCAGATTGCATCACCGATAAACTTGATCTCGATCTCCAATTCCAGAATCGGGAAACAAAAATTCAGATTTACCGGGAATGAGGTTTTCCCTGAATATTTAAAAGAGAATATTGTCCCCGATTACTATAAGACAGTCATCAATATCCACAACTGTATTTTCGAACATGACGGCGAGATGGTCCTGCTCCATAATACGGCAAAGGGCAAAGAAATCATGTTGAAAACCTCATCAAACATAGAAACAGGCGAGAATTTTTCTGCTAGAATCATTTGTGGTGATGGCATTGTGGAGGTTGATTCAGATCTGACAGGTTTAAAAAAATAGAGAAAGATAGAGATGAAGTACAATTCATGCTTAACGTTAATTTATACGTTACTATTAATCGGCATTACAGCTTGTTCACAAAAGGAATTATCCAATACGGTTAATCGCCGAGGTGAGAAAACAGCTTTTCAGACGGGTAGCCACTGGAAGCCTGTGACCGATATCCGGGCAGATGTCGCCATTATATATGGCGTAAGCGATAGTGAAGACATGACGTTCGAGCAACGTGTACAAAGCTGGAGAAATCGTGGATATATCACACATTTCATGACTGGTATTGCTTGGGGAGGCAGGTACAAACCCTATTTTAATGGAGATTGGGACGGAGTTGAACATTGGGACGAAGGACAGGTCAATCGACAGGGAGACACTATCTGGCATGGAAGCAGAGGTTCGACACCCTATATTGTTCCAACTGAAAACTTTTTAAGATATCTGAAAGAGGTCCATATTAAGCGGGTAATCGATGCAGGAATAGATGCCATTTATCTGGAAGAGCCCGAGTTCTGGGCCGCTGCCGGCTATAGTGAATCTTTCAAGAAAGCATGGAAAGATTACTACGGTTTCGATTGGAGACCCCAGCATACCTCTGCCGAAAATACTTATCTGTCCAACAAGCTCAAGTATCACATGTACTACAAGGCACTGGATGAATGTTTTACATATGCAAAGGAGTACGGCAAGAGTAAAGGGATGAATATCCGCTGTTATGTTCCCACTCACTCACTGGTCAATTATGCACAATGGATGATTGTAAGCCCTGAAGCAAGTTTGGCCTCACTCCCCAGTGTTGACGGATATATTGCACAGGTATGGACCGGCACCTCTGCCGAACCGAACTATTTCAACGGGAAATTGGCTGAACGGGTATTTGAAACAGCCTATCTGGAGTATGGCTGCATGGAGGCCATGACGGCGCCTACCGGTCGCAAATTATTCTTTCTTACAGACCCCATTGAAGACAGGGAATTTGATTGGCCATACTACAAGCAGAACTATGAAGCTACATTTACTGCGCAACTTCTCTTTCCTCAGATCAACAGTTACGAGGTAATGCCTTGGCCGGACCGTATTTATGAAAAACTTTATTACACCAGTGCCCACTTTAAACGGGGTACAGGGATCTCAGGATCACGCAATATGGAATTGATTGACCCAGAGAACGCTGATAAAGACAAGAAGGAACTCATTCCTCGCTTCTACTCAACCCAAATGCAGGTAATGATCAACTCATTGAATGAGATGCCGCTATCCTCCAATAAGCTCTCCGGTTCGCATGGCATTTCCGTCCTGATGGCCAATTCAATGATGTTCCAAAGGGCACCTGATCCAATTGAAGGTTATGACGATCCCCAGCTCTCCAATTTCTACGGAGAAGCACTTCCCTTCCTGAAACGGGGAGTACCTGTAAAAACATTACACATTGAGAACGTATCCTATCCTGAAACATGGGCAGATACACGAGTTTTGCTCATGTCATATTCAAACCTCAAACCCTTATCGGCAGAATCACATACATATCTGGCCAATTGGGTAAGAGATGGAGGAGTCATCGTTTACAGCTCAAGGGATACCGACCCGTTTCAAAACATTAAGGAGTGGTGGAATCAAGGTGAAAATCAATTCAAAAGACCGTCCGATCACCTGTTTAAACTTCTTGGAATAGAGGTGAATCCCAAAGAAGGTGAATACATCTGCGGAAAAGGCTCGGTCTACGTAATACGCAAGGATCCCAAGGAATTTGTCTTGAATGAGAATGGGGAACTCGATTATGTGGCTATCGTCAAGAAAATGTATGAAGAGAGAGCCAATGCGGGTGAATTGGTATTCAAGAATAACTTTTACCTGGAGAGGGGACCTTTCAATATAATTGCGGTAATGAATGAGAGCGTGAGCGATGATCCATACCATGCTGAAGGATTGTTTATCGATCTGTTTGACAATAAACTGCCAGTACTGACCGAGAAAACGGTGAAGCCGGGAGAGCAGGCATTCCTGTTTGATCTCAATCGCATAGAAAACAGAAAGAGACCACAGGTACTGGCTGCTGCTTCGCGTACGGAAAACGAGACCCGAAGCAGGAAAAGCTACTCGTTTACCACCAAAAGTCCGTTGAACACAACCAACGTAATGCGTCTGTTGTTGCCGGCTGAACCAGTAAAGGTTGACATCACGGACAGTAACGGGAACAGGATAGAGGAAGCAACCTGGAGTTGGGATGCTCTCAGCAAGACCTGCCTGCTTGGCTTTGAGAACAATCCCGACGGAGTGAATGTTGCGATAAAATGGTAAAAAGTAATTTCAATCAGTATAAATCATTGAAAAAATAGTTTCTATGGACAAAAAGATAAACAGGCGTACTTTTATCAAGGGCACCGCTCTGGCCGGTATGACGGGAGTAGTTGCAACACATTCGTTTGCAGGAATCTTACCTTCTGAAACATCTACAACAGAAGTCGACAACACGAAAAGAGGACTGTTTTACAACAAAAATGGCAAGTTCAAGATTCTGCAATTAACCGACACACACTACATAGCCGGGAATCCAAAATCGGAAAGAGCGCTAAAGAATGTAAACCAGATGTTGGACCTGGAGAAGCCCGACCTGGTGATTCATACCGGTGACATTATTTTCGGAGAACCGGCCGAACGCTCGGTAAGAGAGATACTTGAACCGATTTCGAAAAGAAAGATCCCTTTTGCTGTCGCCTTTGGGAATCATGATGAGGAGTACGACAAATCTCGTCAGGAGATGCTTGAGATTGTGATGTCAATACCGTACAACATAAATACAAAAACTGAAGGCATCTATGGGGTTAGCAACTGCTTCTTAACGCTCTCTCCTTCGGGAAGCGACAGGATAAGTCGGGTGTTCTATATCTTTGACAGCAATCGCGGAGCCACAATCGAGGATATCCCCAACACCTATGGACACATCCATTTCGATCAAATAGCCTGGTACAGGATGCATAGTGAAAAGTTCACCAAGATTAACGGAGGAACGCCCATTCCATCGCTGGCATTTTTCCATATCCCTCTACCAGAGCACAAGGAAGCATTCAAAGATGAAGAAAGTGGTGTTGTAACGATTGGAACCCGGGGAGAGAATGTTGCCTCTCCGAAAATTAACTCAGGAATGTTTGTATCCATGAAGGAGATGAAGGATATTGAAGCTGTATTTGTTGGACACGATCACAATAGCGATTTTGTAACCTATTGGAAGAAAATGTTCTTCATATATGGTCGGTTTAGCGGGTGCGACAACGTTTATAACGATCTGAAACCAAACGGTGCACGTGTAATCGAATTGACTGAAGGGAAAGAAGGTTTCCGTTCATGGATCCGTTTGTATGGGGGCGAAATCATTCAAGATTTGAATTTTCCAGGTAGTTTTGTGAGGAGAAAATGAAGTTATAAACATCAAACAAGCAAGCATGAAGACAACAGATATTCAATTTAGCCGTCGTAATTTTATCAAAGCAACTGCGGGAGCAGGTATCTATCTGGCATCGGCAAAATACTCGGCAATTTTTGCGAAGAATAATTCCGAACCTCCTGTAAGATTGGCATTCGTAGGGGTTGGAAGTAGGGGGATGTCGATGTTGGAGACAGCGCTTATGCTGGAGGGTGTTGAGATTGTTGCCGTTTGCGATATTGTAGCAGAGAGGGTCGAAAAAGCCCAGCAATTGGTAAAGTCGGCCGGTCAACCCAAGCCTAGAGGTTTTACCGGGAAAGAAGAGTATAAAAAGATTGCCGACCTCCCGAACGTTGACGGTATTTTTACTGCAACCCCATGG
>Ga0208695_1001926_pt1 | contig 16165 bp, 17 predicted proteins | sample AD_UKC111_MetaG_FD_184449 | JGI IMG/M metagenome (GOLD analysis project Ga0208695, IMG submission 184449) | Active sludge microbial communities of municipal wastewater-treating anaerobic digesters from Hong Kong - AD_UKC111_MetaG (SPAdes)... | ecosystem: Engineered > Bioreactor > Anaerobic >... | reverse complement strand
AAGATAACCGCAGCACCCAGAGGGTGCAGGCGCCGCAGCGTTTGAGAGAATATCAGAAAGAGAACAAAGGAAATGCTGGATGCTCTCTACCCCGGCTAGTTTTGCACCACCCCGTACACCACGCGGGCCAGCACGGCCAGCAGCACCAGCCAAATGACGACCGCCGGCAGGGCATAATACCAGCGGGCCGGCTTTTCGCCGCTCAGCGTCCGGTCAGCCTGCAGGCGGGCATCCGCCAGCACCGGCGCAGGGATCCAGCGCACGGCCAGGGTGATGTAGAGCGGCACCAGGATCAGGTCGTCCAGGTAGCCCAGCACGGGGATGAAGTCGGGGATCAGATCAATGGGGCTGAAGGTGCGCGCCACCACGTAGAGCGCGAACAGGCGCAAATACCAGGGCAGGCGCGGATCGCGGCAGGCAAAGTAAAGCGCGTAGGCTTCGCGTTTTAGTCCCCGGGCGCGCCGCTGCAAATCTGCCAGCCGCCCGCCCGCTTTATCCTGCGTCAAGCAACCCGACCCCTTCAGCGTTGAATTCTTCGCAAACGTGCTGAGTGGTGGGATGTTCCATCATGGATTGGAGCACATCCAGCGGCAGGGTAAGGTGAGTGAAGCCCAATTGGCGCGCCGAGACCACATCATCCGGGCTTTTGAGCGAGGCGGCCAGCGGCAGGGTATCGCTGCCCTGCAGCACGTCCGCAAAGGCCTGCATCATCCCAAAGGCATCCTCCAACAGCGCCACCGCGCGGTGATAATAGACGATGGCATATTTCGCGCCGCAGGCGGCGGCCACCATGGCCTGCGAGGCGTCGAAAATAGCCGTCACCGCCACGGCGTAACTGCCGGAAAGCTGCGCGGCGGCTTCGAAGCCGCGCTCGTTGGCAGGGATCTTCAGCACCAGGCGCGGCCCCAGGAGTTCGGCAGCCTGCGCGGCTTCACGGCGCATGCCGTCCAGGTCCGGCGCGGTGAGCTGGTAGAAGATCGGCCCGCGCGGCATGGCTTTCGCCAGCGCTTTCAGCGCAAGGGCAGGCGGCAGCCCGGCAGCGGCCAAAATGCGCGGGTTGGTGGTAATACCAGAAACCCAACCCCAGCGGGCGGCAGTCTGCGCTTCTTCGGGTTGGGCGGAATCGAGGTAAAAAGGCATGTGGCACTCTCCTGGAGGGTAATCATATCCCGGGCAGAGAGGATTGGGAAGGGAAAAAGGGAAGATTTGCCACAGAGGGCAGAGAGGCCGAAGAGAAAAGATTAGCGAGAAAAGAAGAATGACAATGGAAGCATACCCTAAAGAATTCAGGGATTATACCCAAATCGGTGAGATCAAAAAAAATTAAGCCTTTTTTCTGTTTAATTTAGAACCGCTAATGGAAGAATTGTACTGAACTAATTTGTTCCAGTCTATTTCTCCATTCTCCTTACAAAATGTATTGGAAAATTCACTTGTAAAGCGATTGATCCTACTGGAATATAAACGTTCATATTCATCATTCTTTAGCTTTGCGCTGTATCCAAGCGGCTCAATGATTTCAAGATAAAGATTTTCATTCCCCGAGATAAATTCCCAAAATCTCTGTCCACAATACTTTTGATAATCACCTTTATCAGGGTTTGAATCCCTGCCGTAACAGCAACCATTCACTGCAACCACAGTCAAGTGGGAATTGCTTGTGCGTAGCGATTTCGCAGCAGATAGAAAATCCTGCCTCAATTTTTTAATCTGAGAACTATTTCCCCAATTTGGTCCGGATTTAATGCTAACAATATAGCGAATATTGTCCTTATCGAATTCAAGATCGATACCAGCAATGCCCGATTTCCAGCCTCCATACACTCTGCGATTGATAAATATCGCCAACCCCTCCAACCATTCTCCAAAGATAGTCTCTTCATTCGATGAAATATGTGCGTCGACAATGCCCCGCACAATTGTTTCTGATGTCAGCATATTTTTGGCTTTATATAAATAGGGATTCTTACGCTTCAGCACATCCAACAGTTTTAATTTATCGAGCCCATCAAGACGCTGTCTGTGAAATTCCCCTATATGCTCATTGACGTACTTCCTGACATCTTCAAGATTGATTTCGTTCATCCTGCTTACCCCTTTTTTGTCATCATTTCATCCTGAATGCGATTAACCGCCAATTCACAGTATTCCCGATTAATATCGATTCCCAGATAGTTTCGATCTAACCGGCTTGCTGCCACACAAGTTGTTCCCGACCCATTAAAGGGATCCAGCACCATATCACCTGGTTTTGTGAACAGCTTGATAAACCATTCCGGCAAAGCCACCGGGAACACTGCTGAGTGCTGTTGGTTGTAACATTCTGTGGCCATGTGCAATACATTGCTAGGATAAACCATATCCCTGCCTACCCAGTTTGAGATATTTTTACCAAAACCACTGCCAACTTTGGAATTATCCCTTTTTTTATCTGTTTCAGATAATTTCTTCAAGCGCGACTGTGCCCAGTCTCCCACCGGGACCATCACCTCTTCCTGATACATCTTAAAACTTTTCTTTTTTGTGAAATGTAGTAGCCGTTCCCAATTGTCACGAAAACGGTTAGGCCACTTGCCTGGATAACTGTTCTTTTTATGCCACATATATTCTTCGGTCCAGCGCCAGCCGAGTTTACGCATTTCTAAAATTAGATCAATCACGTATGTGTGGCGTTCGCCATCAACAACCCGTTCCTTAATGTTTAAGACAAATGATCCTTCAGGCTTTAGAATTCTTAGAAACTCTTTAGCTTTGGGCATAAACCAAGATACATATTTATCAGGTTTAATTCCGCCATAAGTGGTGCTGCGTTGATCGGCATAAGGCGGAGAGGTGAAAATCAGGTCAATTGAATTGTCTGGAACCGCTTTGAGAACTTGCTCACAGTCTCCATGAATGATCTTATTCACAAATTCATTGGGAAAGAGTGGTTTTATCTCGCCTTGTTCGGTGAAAAGGGGCATTTGAGTACGCGCAAGCTGATATAAACCAGTAGAATCTTTTATCAATCCATGGCGTCGATTATCTATGGAATAAATAGTATAGTATTTTTCAATGTTATTCTCAGTCATAAATTCTCACGTTAACGCAGAATGGATTTATAAGAAAACTTAGGAAAATCATATCATGATCTTAAATTCCATTGAAGAGCAAAACCATTTTACCTATATACCTAATCGGTGATTTCGATGGGAATCTCGAATAAAATGTCGCGGACCCAATCTGCCCTGACCACGTATTTCAAATAGAATTCTTAATGCTCAACACTATTATATTCATTTTTGAGTTCGTTTTTGCGGCGTACTCTTGTTCTGCTTGACATCCTGCAGAGCATAGCGCCGCAGGGCCGCATATTCTACCAGGCAACTAAGTATTCTCTCTGTGTTCTCTGTGGCATTTCCTCCCCCACAGCAGTTATAATGAATGCAGCCGCGCCGGACGGGCGCGGGAACGTTCCTACGGAGGTGAACGAATGGCACACCGCACAACACCTGAAGAACGCGAGATCATCAAGCTGATCGCACGCATGCCCTTTGACGAGGCCCGGCGCAAAGGCTGGAGCGATGCGATCGAAGCTGGCGGGCTGACCGAAGAGCTGGCCGCCGAAATTCACAAGGCGCTGGCCGCGCCGCACGAAGGCGAAGCCGACCCGGCCGCGCGCGTCCGCCTGCTGCCCGAAATCACCCGCCTGGTCAACCGCTGGCGGCTGACGCGGGGCTCAAGCAAGTTTCACAAATAACCCTTCATCCTCACCCCGATGACCCTCGGGGTGAGACCTGTTAAACAACCCATGCTGATTCACAACCTTTCCCAACTGCTGACACTCTCCGGCGGGCCGCAGCGCGGTGATGAACTGGGCCGCCTGAACATCATCCCCAACGGCGCGCTGCTGGTGCGCGGCGAAACCATCGCAGCCGTCGGCCCGGCCGACGAATTGCTGGCGGCCTATCCGCACGAAGCGCGCTTCGACGCCGGCGGCGGGGCGGCCCTGCCCGGCTTTGTTGACCCGCACACCCACCTGATCTGGGCCGGCGACCGCGCCGCCGAGTTCGAGATGCGCCTGGAGGGCAAAACCTACCTGGAGATCCTGGCGGCGGGCGGCGGCATCCTTTCCACCGTGCGCGCCACGCGCGCCGCCGCGCTGGAACAGCTCAAGGCGCAGACGCGCCTGCGCATGCAGACCGCCTTCCGGCACGGCACCACCACCGCCGAGGCCAAGACCGGCTACGGGCTGGAGGCATCCAGCGAACTGCTGCAATTGCAGGCCCTCCTTGAACTGGACGCCGAAGGCCCGCTGGAGCTGGCGCCCACCTACCTGGGCGCGCATGCCATCGCGCCGGAATACAAGGACGATCCCGAAGGCTACACCGATCTGCTGTGCCGCGAGATGCTGCCCGAACTGCGCCGCTGGTGGGATGCGCGCGCCGCCGGCCGCCCGCTGCCCTTTGTTGATATCTTCTGCGAGACCGGCGCCTTCACACTCGAACAGTCGCGCCGGGTGCTGCTGACCGCAAAGTCGCTGGGCTTCCCGCTCAAGATTCACGCCGATGAGTTCGACAACCTGGGCGGGGCCTCCCTGGCGGCTGAGCTGGGCGCGGCTTCGGCCGACCACCTGGTGAAGACCTCGGCGGCCGACATCGCCGCGCTGGCCAAAAGCAGCACGGTGGCGGTGGCGCTGCCCTGCACGCCCTTCGGCCTGGCCGAGCCGCACTACACCCCCGCACGGCAGATCCTGGCAGCGGGCGGGCTGCTGGCGCTGGCCTCGGATCTCAACCCCGGCACGGCCTGGTGCGAGAGCATGCAGTTCGTCATCGCGCTGGCCTGCCGCTACCTCAAGCTGACCCCCGCGCAGGCGGTGGCGGCCGCCACCATCAACGCCGCCGCGGCGGTCGGGCGCAGCGGCCGCATCGGCTCGCTGGAGCCGGGTAAGCAGGCCGACCTGATTGTGCTTTCGGTGCCCGATTACCGCCACCTGGGCTACCGCTTTGGCGGCAACCTGGTGAAGCACGTGGTCAAGAAGGGCCGGGTCTATTCAAATGTTGACGGCGGAATGCTAATCGTTGAATAAGGCACAGCCCTGAACGACAGGCCCTCAAGGGCGTGAAGTGAATAAAATTGATCAACCGCCTGGGATCATTCCGGGCGGCTTTCATAATTGTCACCCTGACATCAATCCATCTATCCCCTCCATCTCTGGATATTTGTTTTCGGATGGAATGATAGTTGACACTATTTTTTTACATTCCCGGGATGGATAATAAAAATGAAAACGATAAGTGTACTGAAATAGTCTATTTGGTCAGAATTATTTATCAAGGAGGCAGGCATGCCCGTCAAGGGACGAATTGTCGTCGATGATGTGTTTTGCAAAGGCTGTGAGCTTTGCGCCAGCGTTTGCCCGCAGAAGGTGATCCAGATGGCGCCGGAACGCATCACCGCCAAGGGGTATCACCCCGCTGAGCTGTTCAAAGAAGGCTGCACCGGCTGTGCCGTGTGCGCCGTGATGTGCCCGGAAGCGGCCATTACCGTGTACCGCGAAGCGCCCCAGGCCCGCGTGGCGGCCGGAGCATAGGAGGCATCCATGGCCCGAGAATTAATGAAAGGCAATGAGGCTATCGCCGAAGCGGCGGTGCGCGTTGGACTGCAAAGCTATTTCGGCTATCCCATCACGCCGCAGACCGAGCTGCTGGAATACCTGTCGCGGCGCATGCCCGAACTGGGCCGCACCTTTGTGCAGGCGGAAAGCGAAGTGGCAGCCATCAATATGATTTACGGTGCGGCCTCCACCGGCGTGCGCTGCATGACCTCCTCCTCCAGCCCTGGCATCAGCCTGATGATGGAAGGTGTTTCTTACATCGCCGCTTCAGAAATTCCCATGGTCTTTATCAATGTGATGCGCGGCGGCCCCGGCCTGGGCAACATTTCGCCCTCGCAGGCCGATTACAACCAGATTGTGCACGGCGGCGGCCACGGCGACTACGAAGTGATTACCCTGGCGCCGGCTTCGGTGCAGGAGATGGTCGATCACATCGTGCTGGCCTTTGACCTGGCCGAAAAGTACAACATGGTCACCTGCGTCCTGTCGGACGGCTCGATCGGCCAGATGATGGAGCCCTGCGAACTGCCCGAAATGCGCCCGCTGCGCAAGGAAAATGAGTATGCCAAGTGGGCCACGCGCGGCAAGCACGGCCGCGCCGAGCGCAACATCATTTCCTCGATCTACCTGAACGTGGCCGACGGTGAGCGCGCCAACTACCGCATGATGAACAAATGGCAGCAGGTCAAGGCCAACGAAGTGCGCTATAAGGATTATTACCTTGACGATGCCGATATCGCCATCGTCGGGTTTGGCTCAGCCGGCCGCATCGCGCTGACCGCGGTGCGCCAGGCGCGTGCCGAGGGCATTAAGGTTGGTTTGCTGCGCCCGATTACCCTCAACCCGTTCCCCGAAGAAGCGCTGGATCAACTGGCTGGCCGCGTGAAGAGCGTTTTGGTGACCGAAATGAACGGCGGCCAGATGCTGCGCGACGTGGAACGCATTGTCCGCGGGCGCGTTCCGGTGGAATTCTACGGACGTCCCGGCGGCGTGGTGCCCTTCCCGGATGAAATCCTGGGCGAGATTCACCGCATGGCTGCCGGAAACCTGCCGCTGGGCGGCGATCCGCAGGTCCGCTGGTTGGAACGCATGGCCAAGAAGAACTAGGGAGGCTGAGGGATGGCAACTTTACAAGCAAATGAACAAATTGTTTACCAGCGGCCCCGGTCGTTAACCAGCGTCAACACCCACTACTGCCCGGGCTGCACGCACGGCGTGGCCCACCGCCTGGTGGCCGAGGTGATTGACGAGATGGGCCTGCAGGACCGCACCGTGGGCGTGGCCTGCGTGGGCTGCTCGGTGTTCGCATACAACTATTTTGATGTCGACTGGGTGCAGGCCCCGCATGGGCGCGCCCCGGCGGTTGCGACGGGCGTCAAGCGCTCGCTGCCGCACGATGCAATCGTCTTCACTTACCAGGGCGACGGCGACCTGGCCTCGATCGGCATGGCCGAAATTGTGCACGCGGCCGCGCGCGGCGAAAACATCACCGTCATCTACCTGAACAACGCCAACTACGGCATGACCGGCGGCCAGATGGCCCCCACCACCCTGCCCGGCCAGAAGACCACCTCTTCGCAGACCGGCCGCGACATCGAACTGCAGGGCTATCCCATCCGCGCAGCCGAACTGCTGGCCAACCTGGACGGCGCCAGCTACGTGGTGCGCCGCAGCCTGCACGACCCAAAGAATATCCGCATGGCCAAGAAGGCCATCCAGACGGCCTTTGAAACCCAGATCCGCGGGTTGGGCTTCTCGCTGGTGGAACTGCTCTCCATCTGCCCGACCAACTGGGGCATGACCCCCGTCGACTCGCTCAAATGGCTGACCGACCACATGGTCTCCTATTACCCGATCGGCGACTTCAAAGTGATCGACGCGCTGCACAAGGAAACCTGCGCGTCCAAGGCGGAGGGATAAGATGCAATACGAATTCATCATCTCTGGTTTTGGCGGCCAGGGCACGCTGTTTGCCGGCCAGATTCTGGCCTACTCGGCGATGGATGCTGGCAAAGAAGTGACCTGGATCCCGTCCTACGGACCCGAAATGCGCGGCGGCACGGCTAACTGCACCGTGATCATCTCCGACGAAGAGATTGGCTCGCCGCTGGTGAAGAACCCCACCGCCGTGATCGCCATGAACCTGCCCTCGCTCGATAAGTACGAGCCGATGATCGCTCCGGGCGGCGTGCTGGTGGTGAACAGCTCGATGGTGGACCGCAATCCGCGCCGCACCGACATCAAGTCGGTGATGGTGCCTGGCAATGAACTGGCCGAACAGATCGCCGAGAAGCGCCTGGCCAACATGGTGCTGCTGGGTGCGCTGCTGGCCAACCTGCCGGTGCTGCCGCTGGAAGCGGTTGAAGCCGGCCTGAAGGCGCATCTGCCCGCCCGCCATCAGCGCTTCCTGCCATCCAACTTTGCCGCGCTCCGCAAGGGCGCCGAATACATCGCCGAACCGGTCAAGTAAGACTCTACCAGAAGAAAACCGCACAACCTCCCGCCTGTTCAGGCGGGAGGTTTGCTTTGCAGGGTTGAAAATGGTATGCCAATATGCTAGGATATATTTGTCATTGTTGCAGTTTCACAGTGGCGGCAGAATCAATACAACTTTTTGGAAGGCCGGACATCGTTCGGCTTTCTTTTTTTCTGACCCCAACCATTTGCCTGGCGGCAGCGTGTTTCTGGCCAGATATCAAGGAGTCCAGGATGGAAAACCAGAATTACCAAACCATCATTGTGGGTTCGGGCGCGGGCGGCGCCGCGCTGGCACGCGAGTTGAGCAGGCGAGGCAGGCCGGTGCTGGTACTGGAGCGGGGAAAGGTTGAGCAAACTGTGGGCACGTTTGCGGACTGCACCCGTTATTACGATGCCAATGCATTGAAAATCCCCAAGAAATCCAAAGAGGGTGTGATCCTGTGGCGGACTTTCATGGCCGGAGGCACAACCATGGCGGCGATGGGCAACATTACGCGCTGCCTGGAAAGCGAGTTGGCTGCATTCGGGCTGGAGTTGGGTGAAGAATTGGCAGAGGCCGAAAAAGATGTGGCGGTTTCGCCTTTGCCTGATGGACGCATCTCGGCTGGAGGTTTGCGCCTGCGCGAGGCAGCACGCCTGTTGGGACACAGTTTTCAGAACATGACCAAATGCATTGACGCGGAGCGCTGCATCAGCTGCGGGCATTGCTCGCTGGGCTGCGCCCGCGGTGCCCGCTGGAGTGCGCTGGCCTACCTGCAGGAGGCCGAACAATTCGGTGCCAAAGTGCTTTACCAGGCCAGGGTGCGGCGCGTGCTGCAGGAAAACGGCCGGGCACGCGCCGTGCAGGTTGATTTTCCTGACGGGCCGGCAGAACTGCATGCCGAAACGATTATCCTGGCGGCGGGTGGCCTGGGCACACCAGTGATTTTGCTAAACTCCGGGGTATTCCAAGCCGGCAGCGGGTTGTTTGCTGACCTGCTGGTGAATACCTACGGCGTGACAGAGGATTTCAATATCATGCATGAGCCGCAAATGGCGCAGGTTGACCTGGAGTACCACCCGGAGCGCGGTTTTATGCTTGCCACGCAAATCAACCATCCCCGCGAGGTGCGTCTGATGGAACTTGGTCCGGCCGGCTATGCTATGCCCACTCATCGGCTGGTTGGGCTGATGACAAAAATTGCTGATGAACCTGCTGGAAAAGTTTTTGCCGATGGGAGCGTTTCAAAGCCGGTGACCGATGCCGACTGGCAAAAGCTGAAGGCAGGCATGCAGATCGCGAAGGAAATTCTGATCAAAGCTGGCGTGCCGTCCAAATCAATCCGTCATTCGGTGCCGCAGGGTGCCCACCTGGGCGGCACGGCAGCCGTTGGACGCGTGGTGGATGAGCACCTGATGACCGAGGTGAAGAACCTGTATGTGTGCGATGCCAGCGTTCTGCCCAAAGCGCCGGGTCTGCCGCCAATTCTCATCCTTGTGGCGCTGGCCAAGCGCCTGGCAAAGCAATTGACAATTCATTAATCCTTCATTGATTCCTCTGTCAGCCCGGTACCTGTCACCTGAGTGGGACGGCTATTGAGGATTCAGACCGACACGCCGGAAAAACGTTTATTTTGTTTGGTGAAAATGTTATAATTTTTTCTCCATTGATCTTCGAATTGACAGAATCAAACCGGCATGGATCAAGAAAAACACCAACAATTTCTCCAACCCCCGATCCTCTGCGGTGATCCTCCTCTCCCGGCGGTGAAACATGACAAAACAGCGCATCGCAATCGCGCGCGGTGACGGAATCGGCCCCGAAATTATGCAGGCAGTCCTTGATATCCTCCAGGCGGCCGGCGCGCCGCTGGAATATGACGAGATTGAAATTGGCCAGCAGGTCTATCAACGCGGCGTGCTTTCCGGTATCCCGGCTGAGGCCTGGGACGTGCTGCAGCGCACCCGCGTGCTGCTCAAGGCGCCCATCACCACCCCGCAGGGCGGCGGCTACAAGAGCATCAACGTCACGCTGCGCAAGGCGCTGGGGCTGTTTGCCAATGTGCGCCCGTGCAAATCCTACCCGCTGTACGCGGCTGCGGCGTTTCCGTCTGTGGATATGGTCATCGTCCGCGAGAACGAAGAGGACCTTTACGCGGGCATCGAACACCGCCAGACGCGCGAGGTGACCCAGTCGCTCAAACTGATCAGCCGCCCGGGCAGCGAGGCAGTCATCCGCTATGCTTTTGAATACGCGCGCGCCTGCGGACGCAAAAAGGTCACCTGCATGAGCAAAGACAACATCATGAAGCTGACCGACGGCCTGTTCCACCGCGTGTTTGATGAGGTGGCGCGCGAGTATCCCGACCTGCAGGCCGAGCACATGATCATTGATATCGGCACGGCGCGCGCCGCCGCCCGGCCCGAAAGCCTGGACGTGGTGGTGACGACAAACCTGTACGGCGACATCCTTTCGGACGTGGCCGCGCAGGTGGCCGGCTCGGTGGGGCTGGCGGGCTCGTCGAACGTGGGACGCCAGGCGGCCATGTTCGAGGCGGTTCACGGCTCGGCGCCGGATATCGCCGGGCAGGGCATTGCCAACCCGAGCGGGCTGCTGCAGGGCGCGGTGCAGATGCTGGTGCACCTGGGGCTGGCTGAAACCGCCGCACAAATTCAAAATGCCTGGCTGCGCACGCTGGAAGATGGTGTGCACACCCGGGATATCTACCGCGAGGGCTTCAGCCGCGAGCTGGTGAGTACGCAGGGCTTCGCTGCGGCGGTCACCGCGCGGCTTGGGCAGCTTCCCCGCCAGCTTGCCCCGGCACGCTTCCAGCCGACTGGCATCCAGGTGAACTTAAGCCCGGCGCCCGCGGTGAACAAGCAACTGGTGGGCGTGGACGTGTTTTTGGATTGGTCCGAAGCCGGGCGCGACCCGGATGTGCTGGGCCTGCGACTGGAACCGTGCGGCACGGCGGATTTGAAATTAAAGATGGTCTCCAACCGCGGCATCAAGGTTTACCCGGATGGACAACCGGGCATCTTCCACAGTGATCACTGGCGCGCGCGCTTCGGCGGCGACGGCAAGGTGAGCGCGGAGGCGGTGCTGGCGCTGCTCGGGCGGGTCAATGCCGCCGGGCTGGAGATCATCAAGACCGAGAACCTGTACACCTTCGACGGCTTGCCGGGTTATTCGGCCGAACTGGGAGAGTGAAGAATTTTGGAATTTAGGTTTTAGATTGAAGAATTGAACCGCCGGAAACGGCGGTTTATTTCTCATGAAAACAGGAAGATGGGCAGCGGTGGGGTGATACAATTCATCTGTATGGACAATTTTGTTAGAAAGCATCGAGGAAAGCATACATATACATGAAGGCGCAAAAAATCTTCATTGCAACCCTGTTGCTGATCCTGTTGGCGGCAGCCCTGGGCGGCTGCTCGGCCGCGGGCCAGGATAAGCTGAATATCTATGCCGACGACGCAAAAATTGCGGCCGAGGGCGACAGCTACACCTTCACGAACCGGGTCGGCGGCGCGGACGAGGATGACACGCTTGACCTGACCTACAGCGGTTTCACCGGCTCCAATTCGGTCTGGACGGTGGAGTTTGCCGAGTCTGGCACGCTCACTCTGCAGTATCAATCGACCGTCAAAGCGGGCGATTTCAAGGTGGTGCTGGTCGGGCCGGAGGCGCAGGTGCTGACGCTGTTTGAAGGCGCGCAATTGGGCGAAAAGACCGCCGACCTGACTGCCGGCAAGTACACCCTCAAGCTGGTGGGGCGGGAGGCCAGCGGGTCGGTGAACCTTGTGCTGGAAGTGGTTGGGAACGCAACCGTGACGAAGCTGGACGAGTAGGGGCGATTCATCCTTACAGGGCAGTCGAATTGCCTTTATCGATTTTTTCAAGCCGGTAAATCCCGGCGCAATTGGAAATCTGAGTATAGGCCGCCGGAATGCCCGCCGCCCGCAGCGCGGGCAGCGCCTCAGCGGCGATCCAGTAGGGTTCTTCGTCCCATCCCTCGCCGGCAGCCTGGCGGAGGGCGCTGAGCGCAAGCGCATCGGGGAACGAAACATCCGCAATCACCAACCGCCCGCCGGGGAGCAGGTGTTCGGCAATCAACCGCGCCGCCAGCGCCACCTTGCCGGGCAGTTCCAGGTGGTGAAAGACGTAGGCCGAGACGATGCAGTCAAAGCGCTGCGCCAGTTCAGGCGGAAAGGGCTGGCGCAGGTCGTGCTCGAAAAAGCGGGCGGCGGGCAGCTTGGCACGCGCGAGTTCAAGCATTTTGGGCGAATAATCCGTGCACCACAGCTCGCAGCCCAGCGCGGCAAAGCGCGCGGCCAGGTTGCCGGTGCCGGTGCCCAGGTCCAGCACGCGCATGCCGGGTGCAGCCTGTGCCTGCCTGACGACCTCGTCCAGCACGCGCGCGTAGCCGGTGAAGGGGAAGCCGTCATCGGTCACGTCTTGATCGTACTGCGCGGCCCATGCGTCAAAGTCCGAAGCGGGGAAGGGGTCTGGAATCATGATGCGCACATCCTGGGGAATGAGATCTGTGAAGTGTACCATAGTCGAAAACCGTGCCGGTGCCCGAGCGCAAGAGATATATAATCAATCCAATCATCCCAGGAGGCGCATATGCCGCAGAAGATATCCCCCGAACGCAAAGCCGAAATTGACGCCGTGCTGGCGCAGGCTGTCAACGCCAGCCTGGCCACCGCCAACCCCGCCACGCTGCAGCCGCACGTGGTGCCGGTGTGGTTCTGGTGGGACGGTGAGCGCATCTGGATCAGCGCGTTTTCGAGCACGCGCAAGGTGAAGGAACTGCTGCTCAACCGGCGCTGCGCCGTGCTGGTGGAGCCGCTGCCTGGCACCAGCCCGCTGCGCGGGGTGCTGCTGGAGGGCGCAGCGGAATTGCTGACGGCGGACCGTGCCGAGGTGGCACGCCTTTCGGAGATCATCTACGCGCGCTACATGCCGCCCGAAGAGCTGGCCGGCCCGGAGCCGCAATCGTGGCTGGTGGACCCGGAGAATACGATCGTTTGCCTGAAACCGCAGAAGCTGGTGGGGTTTTAGGAACCCTTGGCGTAAAAAGAAATTAACCACGAAATACACAAAATAAAGAGCAAAGAAGAAATCCTCGCTCATTCATCACATTGCTTTCTGTAAACGTGTTTCAGGTTTGACGCTAAAAGTGAAAATCTCACTGCTAAAAGCTGCTCCTTGACCCTTTCTTGACGCATCGCGCTGGAATCTTGCCTGCAGCTTGACGGAAATGGGCGTATAAACGCTCCGTACTGTAAATTCTCTGGAGCGTTTTTGTGAATATCAAAGAAGCACATTCCAATATTTTTGAAGAAACCACCGGCCACCAACCCAAGAGTTCGCTGCAAACGATGCTGATTGGGCGGCCGCTGGCCACGGAAGATGCGCCGCACCAGACCATCGGCAAGGTGGTGGGGCTGGCGGTGTTCTCGTCAGATGCGATGTCGTCGGTGGCGTACGGCCCGCAGGAACTGATGATGGTGCTGGTGGCGGCCGGCATGGGCGCGCTGCACCTGGCCCTGCCAATCGTGATCGGCATCGTTGGCTTGCTGACGATCTTGATTTTCTCATACGAGCAGACCATTCATGCCTACCCGGACGGCGGCGGTGCCTACATTGTGGCGCGCGATAACCTGGGCGTGCTGCCCGCGCAAATCGCCGCGGCTGCCCTGCTGACCGATTACATCCTGACCGTGGCCGTGTCCATCTCCTCCGGTGTGGCGCAGATCGTTTCGGCATTCCCTGCGCTGCACACCTACCGCGTGGAAATCGCCGTCGGCATGATCCTGTTTGTCATGCTGATCAACCTGCGCGGCACGAAGGAATCGGGCATCGCCTTTGCCATTCCGACTTACTTTTTCCTGTTGATGATCTTTGGCACGGTGCTTCTCGGCTTTGTGCGCCTGTTGACCGGCACGCTGGGCACGGTGGTGAACCCGCCCGCGCTGGAGCACGACCTGGTCCAGCCGGTGACGCTGTTCCTCATCCTGCGTGCGTTTGCCAACGGCACCTCGTCGGTGACCGGCGTGGAGGCCATTTCCAACGGAGTCACCGCCTTCAGCGAGCCGCGCGCCAAAAACGCCGGAACCACGCTGATCTGGATGGGTGTTATCCTGGGCTCGCTGCTGGTGAGCATCACATATTTAAGCATCCACGTTGGCGCGGTACCGGTGGAGAGCGAGACGATTGTTTCGCAGCTGGCACGCACCGTCTATAACAACCGCGGGATCCTCTACCTGCTGACGATCAGCGCCACCACCATCATCCTGGTGATGGCCGCCAACACCGCCTTTGCCGATTTTCCGCGCCTGAGCGCGCTGGTGGCTGCAGACGGCTTCCTGCCGCGCCAGCTTTCGGCGCGCGGCAGCCGGTTGGTGTTCTCGCGCGGCATCGTTTTGCTGGCGGCAGTGGCTTCGCTGCTGGTGGTGGCTTTCCAGGCCAGCGTCAACAACCTGATCCCTCTGTATGCCATTGGCGTGTTCCTGTCGTTTTCGCTGTCGCAGGGCGGCATGGCACGGCGCTGGTGGAAATCGGGCCATCTGAAAGCGGGTGAAGAGATCGTTGAGCAGGGGTCCGTTGTGCGCTTTGACAAAGGCTGGCTGCACAAGATGATCATCAACGGTTTTGGCGCGCTGTGCACCTCGGTGGTGATGGTGATGTTTGCCGTGACCAAGTTCAAGGATGGTGCATGGGTGGTGATTGTGCTGACCCCGGCGCTGGTGGCCTTCTTCTTCACCATTCACCGGCATTATAAGCGGCTGGCGCAGCAGCTCTCGCTGGAGAACCACAAGCGCAAGACTCACATTCGCCGCAACCGCGTGATCATGCCGGTCAGCGGGGTGCACCGCGGCACGCTGGAGGCGCTGCGCTTTGCCAGCACGCTTTCAGACGATGTGACTGCCGTGCACATCTCTATTGATCCGAAAGAGACGCTCAAGGTTGAGGAGAAGTGGGGCACTTGGGGCGAGGAATACCGCCTGGTGGTGCTGCGCTCGCCGTACCGTCTGTTTATCGAACCTTTATTGGAGTATATTGACCGTCTGTCCGCAGCGGCCGGGCCGGGAGAAGTCATCACAATTGTTGTGCCGCAGTTTGTGCCCAAGCACTGGTGGACGAACTTCCTGCACACGCGCACGGCTGAGGCGCTGCGCAAAGAACTGCTGCACCGCGATAACATCGTCATCACCGAGGTGCCGTACCAGGTGGAGTGAAAGAAGCGATTAGCATTTAGCTGATAGCTGATAGCTGATAGCTGATAGCTGATAGCTGATAATGTGTTGTGTCAAGTCCTGAAATACGTTTACAGGAGATCAGCAACCGTGATTTGCAGAAGATCCTTCGCTGGCGCGCAAGCACAAGTGAGGATCTTCTGATTTTTCATGCGAAGCCGACTGCAGCACATCGCCGGAGGCTGCCACCCCTAGCTGATGCGTGTTCTAAGCGCGAATCATCGGGTAGAATTGCACTAACCTTCCGAATTACTAATCACCTGCTTGCTTTCTACTCATGCACCTCGAAACGCCCCGCCTGATCCTGCGTGAATTCCGCGCCGACGATTTTGACGCGCTGCTGGAAATGGATTCGCGCCCCGAAGCGGTGCGGTATGAGCCGCAAAAAGGTGCGGATGGCGTGCGCGCTTATCTTTCTGAGGCTGAAGAGCAGGCAAAATCAGAACCGCGCACGCGATACCGTTTTGCGGTCACCATCCGTCCCGACGACACAGCGCACGGGTTGGTTGGCCTGGCAATGAACTTTGACATTACCCGCGACTGGGAGATCGGCTGGATGATTCACCCGGATGAGTGGGGCAAAGGTTATGCCAGCGAGGCGGCGCGCCGCGTGCTGGAGTTTGCTTTCTGCGATCTCCATGCGCACCGCGTGATTGCCTTCTGCGATGCTGAGAACCGCGCCTCGGAACGGGTGATGCAGAAGCTGGGCATGCGCCGCGAGGCGCACATGCTGCAAACGCGCCTGCTGCGCGGCGAGTGGCGTGATGAATTGCTTTATGCGATTTTGGAAAGCGAGTGGGCGGCGGCCCGGGCTCAACGGTAGGCACGGTGCTCGTACCAGCCGCT
>Ga0208695_1001916_pt1 | contig 16208 bp, 17 predicted proteins | sample AD_UKC111_MetaG_FD_184449 | JGI IMG/M metagenome (GOLD analysis project Ga0208695, IMG submission 184449) | Active sludge microbial communities of municipal wastewater-treating anaerobic digesters from Hong Kong - AD_UKC111_MetaG (SPAdes)... | ecosystem: Engineered > Bioreactor > Anaerobic >... | reverse complement strand
ATTTTTAAGGTTATAGTTCCCCATTATTCTACCTCGTTTTTCAAGGACAAAATAAGCATAACCTCTCCTTGTCCTATATTCATCTGCTTTGCAATATCAGTCACACTCATGCCCTGAGCTGCATATTCAAAAACCGTTAATTGCTTTTGACTGAGCTTTTCATCAAAAGGCTTATTTAAATCAGAGCCGTCGTTGATTATCTTTTTCTTTTTATTTGCTGTACTGACATTTGGTGCGATAGGGGCGGCAGGCTTATTATCTGCCGGTGTAGTGTTTGCTGCCGGATTATTGAGGTTCTTCAATTCTTCCCTGAAGCTGCTTAATTTCTCTTCAATTTCATGCACTACCATTTCTGATGTGTAATTAAGCTCTGATATTATTTCATCAGCATCTTCTATAACCTTTTTTATCTCCTGCTCTTTAACATCCATGCTGAAATATATATCTTCGCCCCTTATTTTATCAAGGAAAATCATTATTGAAGCAGCCAGTATGACAAATACTCCAACAGCCATTAATACATAGTTAATCATCTGAGCACCTCGTTTATATCCTTATATCTATTCTTGTCAATGGGTTCCTGTTTTTCTTTTTTTCGTTGTCCTCATTATCTTCAGGCTGTCTGTCCTTATGTTCACCCTTCTGTTCACCTTGCCCTCTGTTTTGCTTCCCATCCTTGTTAATCCTGGCTTCTTGTGCCTTTTTCGTTTCAACTATCTGCTGTGTATTTTTATCTTGCTGCTGCTGTTCTTTATGCATATTAATACTAAGGTTATTCTTTTCAAGCTCGTTTTCAGCGTTTTTTGCCTTCTGTACCTCCGGAAGCTTAGGTATAATTGTCTGTAGGTCAACAGGCCGCATAGACATTACAATCACTCCCAATTATTTATCATAAATCATTATAGGAAAGCATTTTTATCTCAGCATTCATTCTGCAAAAAGCAACAAACTTTATCGAATCCTTGATGTACATCATGCTGCTTCCGATTATTATCCTGCTGCCGGGATAAACCACATCATACACCTTTATTTTCCCTTTTGAAAGTTCTTCGAAATAAGTTTCCAATTCGTTCTGCTCGTTTAATATCTGCTCTTGCTTCTGTTGAAGCTGCAGCTTAAGCTGTACGGATTTTGCGAGAAGTACTTTCTTGTCCTCCGGCAGGTCCATATTTTTACTCATTTTCGTCAGAAGGTCAACCGCCTTGCTTGCTTTGTCCAAATTATCGGTAACCTGCTTCAGCTCATTTTTTAGTTCTTCAAATTTATTTCTCATATCAGGGCTGATGCCGACTTCCAGTTCTGTAATTGTCGCCATTGGAGAGCCGACAACCTTTGCTTTTATTTCTTCGCCTACCTTAAAAGTACCGCCAACCAGTAAACCTTTCTTACCGGCTGCCTCCAGCTTCTTTCCGCAGGTAACCTGACTGTGCATTATTGCATCGCTCTGGATATTTCCTCTTACATCTATCTTGCTGTTTTCTATAAACTTGGCTACAAGATCCCCTTCGCAATAGAGTTCTCCTCTGTTCATACCTTGTATTCCTCTATGAAGTATTATATTGCCCTTGGATTTTATCCGGGCTCCTTCAACAACACCATAAACTTCAACATCTCCTTCGGCTTCAATTAAAAAGCCTGTCAGAACATTGCCCATTACTACTACTTTTCCGTTAAACCTTATGTTGCCTGTAGAGTTATCAACATTATTCTTAACTTCATAAACGGAGAAAACATTTACCTTTCCGTCAATGATTTTTACCTCACCGTCAATTGCTGCGGCAAGCTCAAGTCCGTCTTCACTTGTAACAACATTCTTTCCCCTTGGCAAGGCAAGCTTCTTTCCATCCTTGCCGGGAACATCCTCGCCGCATACATTCTTACCGGGTATGCCTTGGGTATGCGGTACAAGGGTTACCAGCTTATCTCCGGCTTTGACATTTTTTATCAGGGACAGCTCATGGTAGTCAATTTTTCCGTCTATATCTATACCTATTGACTTTTCTGTGGAAGTGTCAAAATGGTAAACAAGCTCCGCATCCATCCCCGGCTGCGGTTCTATTCCTTCAGCCACAAGTATTTCTTTGTCATATGTCTTCTGAGAAACCGCTTTCTCAATTGCTTCATCCTTAATATTGAATGTTACATCGCTCTGCTTAAGTGCTTCACGTATTGCATCTATTGTAATTTCTTTGCCGCCGATGGGTTTGCTTATCACAATATAAGCCTTCATCTTGTCCTTTGACACTATTACGAGGCATTCGCTGTCTATCTTCTTCTCCGCCTGGGGTTCGGCTATTTTTATCCAATTTTCAAGATTTCCGATCTCCAGCATTTGCTTTATTTTTGTCAGATCTACGCTCTGAATTCTTCGCAAGTCAATTTTGGTTACAATATCTACTAATGTAACATCTTTATCAGCTTTAATATATACTCCGTCTTCTCTGAAATCAAAATCGATATTTTTGTCGTTTGATTTCATATTCTCATTTAGAATACTGTCAATATTGTTCTCAATTATCTCCAGGGTTTTGCTTTCCCCCTTCGATATCTTCACTTTGAAGTAGGAAGAAAATAAATTCTTTTTGCTTTCCAGAACCTCAATATTGAGTTCTTCCTTTCTGGCATTAAAATGCTCCATTCCTTTTGCTATTATTTTTTCATAATCCTTACCTTCGAGTATGATGTGCTCATTACTCATTAAAAACACCAACCTCTCATTCAAATGCAACCCTTAATTTGTTCTTCAGCCTAATAATTGCTTTTGTGTGAAGTTGTGAAACTCTTGATTCCGAAATATTCAGCAGCTTGCCTATTTCTTTATATGTAAGCTCATCATAGTAGTATAGTGAAACTACCTTTTTTTCTTTATCAGGTAAAGCGCTTATTGCATCTGCAAGTATCTCTTTCATTTCCATATCTTCAATTTCATTTTCAGGAGTATCGGAATGCTTGTCCGCTTCATTGCTGATAATCTCCCTTTTCTGTTCCAGTAAATCATCCAGGGATACTACAGAATAAGTAGTGATACTCTGTATCTTCTTTTGGAAGTCTTCCACTGATAATCCAAAGCTTTCTGCCATCTCCTCATCGGTAGCAGGCCTGCCAAGTCTGCTTTCCAATTCATTGTATGATTTTTCCAATTCTTTGGATTTTTGTCTTACCGAACGGGGAAGCCAGTCTATTTCCCTCAAGTGATCTAGAATAGCACCTCTTATTCTAAGCTGTGCATAAGTTTCAAACTTAACTCCTCTTGCAATATCATATTTGTCAATTGCATCTATTAATCCAAATATGCCATAGCTGACAAGGTCATCAAACTCTACATTGCTTCCATAACTTGAATATAGTCTCCCGGCAACATATTTAACTATATATGTATATTTAAGTATAAGCTCCTCTCGAATGTCTGCAGCTTTTGTCCTGGAATATACTTCCCAAATATTGGTCATTTCGGTTGTTACCTCCGTATAGCAGTATAAGTTAATCCATGTTACTATTACTGTATTTGCTCATATCGGCAGGATTAACTTCGACAAATTCATTGTCACTGTCATAATTAATTGTTTCCAGTGCTTCATCTCCACCTTTATCTTGGATATGTATGCTCATTCTGAAATACTCAAGAAAATTTAAAACAGTTTTTGTTATTAAGGAACCAAATATACCAAATACTATGGTAACAGCCATGCATCTTATCATCAGTACAGAAAAATCAACATTGTTGTATATGCCCAGTGTTACATTCACAATAAGTGCGGTTATAACTATTAAAATCGGTATGAAATCAGACATTTTCATATTGAAACCCCACATTCATAATACCGGACTTATCTAAATTTGCTTCGTTCCATAGCCTATGGTTTTTATTAATAATATACCAGTTTCTGAATATAATTCAATAGTACGGCCATAGTTTCCTCCGGTATCTTCTGCAACAAGCGGAATATTCAACAGTTTAAGAGTTTCCTTTGTTGCTGTGACATTTCTTAAACCTATTCTCATTACTTCGCTAGTATCATTGAAATTGAACATCTGTGCCCCTCCGGCTATCTTACTGACAAGCTTGTTCCGTTTTGCTCCGATTTTTATCATCTCCGTCATTAGTTTTTCAATACCTTTGTCTGCGAACTTTGCTTCATTGCTGTTGTTCTTTATCTGAGCACTGCTGGGAAGCATAATATGCACCAGTCCTGCAATCTTTGTTGAAGGGTCATACAGGCAGATGCCTACACAAGAACCAAGCCCTAGGGTAGTAAGTACTCCCGGGCAAAATGTCGTATTCAAATCTGCCATTCCAACCTTAATTATATCGACCATACTAAAATACTCCCAAGCTCTTAAGAAGAATCTCAAAGGAATCCTCGTCAGGTATTAAAAAGAAATTGCTCTTTACATGGTATGTACCCTCAAATAAGTCAGTCTCAATAAGCATTACCCTGTCGCCAACCTGTCCGAAAAGTATTACAGGTACGCTTATTATTGCTCCTGCCATATCCATCGCCAGAGAAGGCACAGACATAGTCAGGTTCAAATTTGTTAAAGTTGACAACGAGGACAGATAGGAACCGGAAAGTATGTTCCCCACTTCCTGCAATGCCGATAAATCCATTTCATCAAGGTCATCTTCATTGTCATTTCTGCCCATAAGCAAGTTTGCAAGCATTTTTGCAGATTTTTTGTCAATCAGGACCATAATGCTCCCGGTAATATCCCCGTTTACTTTAAAATAAATTCCTATTACCTCCGTCTCGGGCCCTCCGACTAACTCTGCAACATTTTTAAACTCAAGGATATTTACCTTGGGAACGTCCATATCAATTCTCTTTGATATCATCTTTGACAAGGCTGTTGCTGCATTTCCGGCACCTATGTTTCCGATTTCCTTTAAAACATCAATTTGCAGACTGTTTAGTTCATCAATTGATATTCCCATTTTATTCACCCTTTTTAAACTGCCGGATTAGTGACTATTTTCACAATATCCAGCAATATGATAAGCCTTTCACCTACTTTACCTATACCGGAAATAAAACCTTGATCCACGCTCCCAATACCATCCGGTGCTTCTTCTATCGCATCGCTGCTTATCTCAACTACTTCGGAGGAATAGTCGGCAATAAATCCTACAATGATATCATCCACTGATACTATAATTATCCGGGTATTGTTGTTGTCTTCTCCTTCGGCCAGGTTGAATCTTTTACGCAGGTCAATTACCGGTATTACTTCTCCTCTTAGGTTAATAACGCCTCTCACATAATGAGCGGCATTTGGAACCCTTGTAATACTCATCATTTCTTTGATTTCTTTAACCCTTAGGATATCAATTCCATATTCCTCATTATCCAATTTGAATACGACAAATTGCCGTGCAAATGTTGCTGTTTCCAAAACAAGCACCTCCTTATATCAGTGAATTTGAATCAATAATCATTGCAACCTGTCCATCCCCAAGTATAGTTGCACCTGCTATGTTTCTAATACCGGACAAGAACTTACCAAGAGTTTTTATGACTATTTCCTGCTGTCCCAAAAGGCTGTCCACAATAAATGCAGCATTCTTTTCGCCTTTTTTTACAACAACGGCAGTCAGTTCTTCGCTGTCATCACTGGTCTCATTCTGAACACCAAGCATCTTTGCAATTCTAACTATCGGCAGAACATTTCCCCTGTTCAATACTACATCTTGTCCATGCACATTTCTGATTGTTGATGCTTCAATAACAATTATGTCCCTTATTACATTAAGAGGTATTGCGAATTTCTCTTCACCGATATTTACCAGCAGTGCCTGAATAATTGCGAGAGTTAAAGGCAACCTGATAATAAATTTGCTTCCTTTGCCCTTATAGTTCTCAACTTCAACCAATCCGTTAAGAGCTTCAATTTTAGTCTTGACAACATCCAGCCCTACACCTCTGCCGGAAAGGCCTGAAACCTTGTCTGCAGTACTGAAACCGGGTTTGAAAAGCAGATCAATTGCACTTTTCTCATCCAGGTCATCTGCATCACTGCTTGACAAAAGGCCTCTTTCTACTGCCTTTCTTTTAATCTTCTCAATGTTTATTCCTGCTCCATCATCTTCCACTTCTATAACAACGCTGTTGCCGTCCTGATATGCTCTCAGGTTGACTGTTCCGTTAGCCGGCTTGTTATTCTTTATTCTTTCTTCTTTTTCTTCAATCCCATGATCGATGGAGTTCCTTATCAGGTGTATAAGGGGGTCTCCTATTTCGTCTATAACAGTCCTGTCCAGTTCTGTCTCTTCACCCGACATGTTAAGGATAATATCCTTGGAAAGGCCTTTTGAAAGGTCCCTTACCATCCTGGGGAACCTGTTGAACACTCTTTCTATAGGAACCATTCTTACTTTCATAACTGCATCATGAAGGCTTGTAGTAATCCTTTCAAGATATTCTACAGCTTCTGTCATATCCTGATTCCTTGAATCAGTTCCAACTCCCTCAAGTCTGGTTTTTATAATTATCAGTTCGCTTACCAGGTTCATAAGCTTGTCCAGCCTGTCGATATCCACCCTTACGGTCTTTCCCATTCTGGCCTTTTTACCTTGCGTGTCATCTACATTATCTTTTTCTTCTATTAATGACTTAAATGTCTCCTTTTCTTCAGTACTAACCCCGGTCATATCTTTTTTGTCCTGCTCTGCAGAAACTTCAATCTTTTCAAATATGACTTCAGTTACTTCGGAAATGGATTCAAGCTCTTTCTTAATCAACGCCTCAGGCTCTTTGGCAATTATTGCAATGGTAAATTCGTTATCGAATTTTTCGTCTTCAATATCTTCAACCTTCGGCTCAGACTTGAAAATCTCTGCATATCTTTCAACTGTTTGAAATACCAGAAAGGCTCTTGCCGATTTCAGCATGCAATCCTTGGCCAGCACCACAGTAATTTTATATACTCCCAGGTTCTGCTGTACAGCCTTTTTGATTATATTGTCATCATACTGATTAAACTTCATTTTGCTTTCATGAAGGTCTTTATTAATGACTGTCTCATTCGCTTCTGTTTCAGGCTTTTTCGCCAGCATACCATTAAGGCCTGCAATAATTGAATTTACATTATCGCTGCTTTCTTGTCCGGTAGCGGATATGGTATTTATGGAATTACTAAGATAATCAAGGCACTCAAACAAGATGTCAATCATAGAGGAATTTACTTCAATATTGCCGTTTCTAATTGCATCCAGCACGTTTTCCATCTGGTGAGTAAGGTTAGCAATTCCTGTAAATCCCATTGTACCGGCCATACCCTTTAATGTATGAGCAACTCTGAAAATCTCATTAAGTGTTTTCATATCACCAGGGTTCGTTTCCAGGCTCAATAGGTTTTGATTTAGTTCCTGCAAGTGTTCCAAGGATTCTTCAATAAATATTTCCAGGTACTGATTCACGTCCAAAGTATTACACCCCCATGCTTTTTAATATTTCTCCCGTAATCCCGTGTAAAGGAGCTATAGTATCGATAGCGCCTGTATTAACTGCTGATTTAGGCATTCCGTAAACCACGCAGGTTCTTTCATCCTGTGCAATTGTTTTTCCTCCTGATTTCTTTATTTCCAAAATTCCATCACTTCCGTCATTTCCCATACCTGTCAAAATGACCGCAATAATGTTGTTATGCCCTGTTTCAGCCACTGACTTCATCATAACGCTTACTGAAGGCCTGTGCCCATTTTCCGGTGCTTCTTTGTTCAGAAGGATTTTGTACTTATTATCTTTATAGCTTTTTATAAGCATATGATGGCTGCCCGGAGCGATATAAGCCCAACCGGACGCTAACACATCACCGTCCTCTGCCTCCTTTACATTTATCATGGACAAGCTATCCAACCTGTTTGCAAGGGATTTTGTAAAGCCCGGAGGCATATGCTGTACTATAAGTATTGCGGCAGGTATATCCTCAGGAAGTTTTGTCACAATTTCCTGCAGCGCTTTGGGCCCTCCTGTGGAAGAACCTATGGCTACAATGTATTCCGGATTTCCGTCAGATCTGCTTTTGTACTTAACCTTCCTGTCAATAGAAGGCAGCTTGTATTCTGATTTTATCTGATGGAAATACGTTGTCTTTGACCTGCAAATGGATTTTATTTTATTGATTAACTCTTCTCTTATCTGTTCCGCATCAAACTCCATAAATGTACGGACCGGTTTTACAACATAATCAAGGGCACCCAGTTCGAATGCTTTAATTGCAGCTTCTCCGCCTTCATAGCTCAGATTGGACAAAATTATAACCTTTGGTACAGGCTTAAGCTTCATAAGCTCAGTAAGAGTCTCAAGTCCATTCATTACCGGCATTTCAATATCCAGCGTTATAATATCCGGTTTCAACAGTATTGCTTTTTCCAACCCTTCTTTGCCATTTCTTGCCGTGCCTGCTACTTCAATATCCCCATCACCCTTAAGCATGTCTGAAATCACTACTCTCATAAATGCGGAATCGTCTATGATAAGTACTCTAATCTTTTCTTCATCCTGGGTAATCATATTATATTAATCCCTTCTTAATTAATCTACGTTGTTCTTCAAATATAAACTTATTAATTGCATTTCTGTCTGCCATATTCAAATCTACATACTGTACTCCGTAAGAATAAGGAGCCCTGTAGCTTTCATTAAGGATACGCCGTACGATTACTCCCAGCACAACCTTCGTTATGCCATTGAGGTCTAAGGTGAACTCCAGTATTTCATTTTCATTGAAATGTTCTCTTGAACTGAACATCAGCCCTCCTGCACTAATGTCCTGCATATTACATTTAAAGCTTTCGCCATACTTTTTCTCTTTAAGGTCAAGCACAGGCCTAGCCTCAATTTCTCTGAATATTTTCAGCCTGTAATAATCTCTCCTCTGAATTTTGCTTATTTCGGAAATTGCTTTCAGCCTCAGAAGAGGTATGCTCCCAAAAAGCTTATCATGCAGTACCGTTCTGAGCTCATAAATTGCATCCTCTTTCACTGAGATAAGCTTCAGAAGAGAGCCTTGTTTTATATGCACATTCCGTGTCTTATGAATCGGTATCAATATATCGATGTATCCTGCTTCATGAATACCAACCACCTGACTGACAAATTCCTGTACTTCTCCTACTGCATTCATATAATTTATTTGTACCTTATCTCCTATTAAAAAATATTTCTTTAAATCTTTCATGATAATTCTCCTTATGAATTATTAGTGCAAATCATAGTGCATACAATTAAAGCAATTGACAAGCAGAGAATTCAATTGAATAGGCTGGTTAGTTTGTTTATAAACATTTTTATTCCTGAAACCGAGCTGGGATTCAATTCTTTATTACACATAAGAGTTAAAGCAATATCATTCATATTCTTTGATGCCTCACTTCTGGCAAAGCTTATCACGAAGGGCTGCTGAATCTTGACTGCCTTTGTAACACAAATATCATTCAGTATGTAGCCGAGTTTTTGCAGTTTTACTCCAAGAAATTTCTGTGTTACAACATTAAGCTTGTCAAGAATGTTGAAAGCCTCAGCTGCATTATCTGCTCTATTCACAACAACCTTTATATTTTTTGCTTTATCCTTATGGGTAATTGTTTTTATCAGAGCATAAGCATCCGTTATGGAGGTGGGCTCCGGCGTAGTTACCAATATGACTTCCCGCGCCGCATGCACAAAGCTTATAACGTTTTCCGAAAGCCCTGCTCCCGTGTCAATAAGTATTATATCAGCCTCTTCATCCAGTTTCCCAAGCTTCATCAGCAAATCCACCAACTGAGTTCTGTTCAGTTTCACAAGCTCTTGAACTCCTGAACCTCCTGACACGAATTTTACTCCGTCATAACCTTCTTCAAGTATTTCAAGTATGTTCTTATTGCTGTTTATTACATCCGACAAATTATATTTGGACATTTTGCCCATAACAACATCTACGTTAGCAAGGCCCAGGTCCGCATCGATTATTACCACCCTCATGCCCATCTGAGCAAATTTTATGGCAAGATTAACCGTAAAGTTGGTTTTTCCGACGCCTCCTTTACCGCTGGTTACTGCAATCACTCTTGAACCAGGTTTATCTGTAAGCATGCCTGTTCTTTTTTCATCATCCTTGTAATTCTTTATGCTGCTAATTATTTCTCTTAATCTCTCAGCTTGATCTTTCATATAGCTTATCTCCCAACAAACAGTTTATTATCTTCCCATTATCGGCAATTTCAATGTCATCAGGCACACTTTGTCCGGTGGTGATATATGAAATCGGCTTCTTTGTGATATAAGCAACATTTAATATCACTCCGAAGGCTGAGGTTTCATCCAGTTTTGTAAAAAGAAGCTTATAATCATCCAGAAAACTGTAATTCTTTATTATTTCTATGCAATCAGAGAACTTGGTGGTTGCACTGATTACCATATATACTTCATAGTTGATGCTTGACTTTATAAGAGTTTTTAACTCCATAAGCTGATATTTATCTTTATGGCTTCTGCCAGCAGTATCAACAAGTATCAGATCCTTATCAGCATAGTTTTCTATGGCATTAAGAATCTCTCCCGGAGTGTATATTATGGATAGGGGTACTCCGATTATTTCACTATAGGTTTTAAGCTGCTCAACTGCTGCTATTCTATAAGTATCCGAAGTAATAAGCCCTACTCTTTTTTTCTCGTTCAGAACCATATTGGCTGCCAGTTTTGCAAGAGTAGTTGTTTTCCCTACACCTGTAGGCCCTATGACTATAATGACCTTTTTCCCTCCCGCAAATGAAAATGGTTCCGGTTCTTTTACGTACTTCATCAATATATTATAAACGGTATTTCTGACAATTGCGTCGCTCTGCTGTTTTTCAGAGTCCAGGGTCTCCATAAGCTTCTCTTTTATCTCATTTATGATCACCTTGTCAACTTCATTGTCCCCAAGGGTTTTTAGATACTTCTTCACTACATCTGATAATTTGCTATTCTCATAATCCACCTTTACGGCGTCATAAACCTTGTTGAGCATGTTCTTAAGCTCCATGAAGTCCTGTTGTATAAGCTCTTTATCATCTATATGAGTATGTTTTTTGGGATTGTCCTTTGTTGAATTCTTCTGGGCCTGCAAATTCTCATTAAGTTCTTTTATAAATTCATGTGTTTCAATAGTATGCTCATTCTTGGCATTATTTGTCCTAGCCCCTGAAGAGATGTCATTATCTATTGTTGCAACTACTTCAATTAGAGGCTTTGAAAACAAACCTGCCAGTCCTTTTTTTCTTATCTTCCTTGTGTTAAGTATTATTGCGTCTCTTCCCAAGTCGGATTTTACTTTTTGCATTGCTTCCTGGGCTGTTTCCCCAACATATCTTTTTACTTTCATTATATACTCACCACCCCTACGGATTGTATCTCAACCATTGGATCCAGCTCATTATATGACAGCACTACAAGTCCCGGAGCAACCTGTTCGGTCAGTCTCTTGAAGTACAGTCTTACAACAGGCGAAGCCAGTATTATGGGTTGTTCTCCCATTGATGCCAGCTTCTGCATCTCCTTAAGAAGATTGTTGATTATACGCTGTGCTGCATTTGGTTCAAGGTTCAAATATGAACCGTATTCTGTCTGCTGCACTGAATCCATTATGGTTTGTTCAAGAGCCGCATCCAAGGTTATTACCTTGGCCTGCATTTCAGCAATAAAGCGTTTGGTAATATTTCTTCTCATTGATTGCCTTACATATTCTGTAAGCATGTCGGTGTCTTTTGTCATAGGTGCATAATCCGCAAGGGTCTCCATAATGGTAACCATATCCCTTATGGATACGCCTTCCTTCAGCAGGTTGGCAAGAACCTTCTGAATGTCGCCGATGCTAAGCTGCTTGGGAATAACATCTTCCACCAGTGCCGGATAGTTTTCTCTTACATTATCAATAATTCTTTGAACATCCTGCCTGCCTAATAGTTCATGAGCGTGATTCCTTATGATTTCTGTAAGATGTGTGGCAATTACAGAAGGCGGATCCACCACTGTATATCCCATCATCTCTGCCCTCTCCTTCTGGTTTTCGCTAATCCACACCGCCGGCAGCCCAAAAGCCGGTTCCGTGGTCTTTATTCCATCCAATTCACCGTCAGCAGTGCCGGGGTTCATTGCCAGATAATTATCGAACATAAGTTCTCCGCTTGCTACTTCAATACCTTTTATTTTTATTACATAATCATTTGGTTTAAGTTGTATATTGTCTCTCAGCCTAATGACCGGTACTATCAAGCCCAAGTCAAGAGCACACTGTCTTCTGATCATTACAACCCTGTCCAGCAGGTCCCCGCCCTGATTCACATCCGCCAAAGGTATAATCCCGTATCCGAACTCGAGTTCTATCGGATCCACCTGAAGCAGCGACATAACATTCTCAGGTTTTCTGATCTCTTCGACTTCAACATCCTGGGCTTTCATTTCCTCTTCCTTCTGTGCTGCCTTTATAGTCTTTCTGAGTGTGTTTCCTATAAACGCCAGAAAACATGCCATTATGATATTCGGTATAGGAGGCAATCCGGTGAATGCCAGTATAAACAATACCCCTGATGCGATATAAAGTATTTTGGGTTCTGATAAAAGCTGTGCTATGATATCAGTTCCCAGGTCTGAATTTGAAGCCGCCCTTGTCACAACCATGCCTGCAGCAATTGAAACAAGCAGTGCCGGAATCTGTGTAACCAAACCATCTCCTATAGTCAGATTTGTAAATTTTGAAAGAGATTCGGTAAATCTCAAATTCATTTGCAGCATTCCAATTGCAAAACCGCCTACAATGTTTATTACAGTAATTATTATACCTGCAATGGCGTCACCCTTTACAAACTTGCTGGCACCGTCCATAGCTCCGTAAAAGTCAGCTTCCTGCTGTATTGCCTTTCTTCTTTCCTTAGCTTCCATTTCATTTATCAAGCCCGAATTCAAATCTGCGTCTATGGCCATTTGCTTGCCCGGCATTGCATCCAGCGTAAATCTTGCGGAAACCTCGGAAACCCTCTCAGCACCCTTTGTAATTACTATGTATTGTACTATAACAAGAATAAGAAACATTATAAAACCAACTATAGGATTGCTGCCAGTTACAAAGTTGCCAAAGGCATTTACCACTTCCCCTGCATATCCCTGGCCTAATATCAGCCTGGTTGTGGAGAAATTAAGGCATAATCGGAACAGCGTCGTAATCAGCAGTATTGTCGGAAATATCGAAAATTGCAGCGATTCCTTTATATACATGGATAACAGGAAAATAACCAGTGACAATGAAATATTCAATGTAAGCAGTATGTCAATCAAAATAGTAGGAACCGGTATTACTATAAGAATTATTAAAGCTACAATTAAAACTGCTATTACATCACTATATCTGCCCATACATAGGTCTCCTTCTATTTGTCATTCAAACTGTATACATATGCCAGTACCTCTGCCACAGCCTTGTACAATTCACTGGGTATCTGTTCGCCTATTTCTACGCTTTTATATAAGGCTTGAGCAAGGGGTTTGTTCTCTACTATCGGTACATTGTTCTGTTTTGCCATATCTTTGATTTTTTCTGCAATAAGGTCTTTTCCCTTTGCTATTACCACCGGGGCTTCCGAAGCACCCTCTTCGTATTTGATGGCAATGGCAAAATGTGTAGGGTTTGTTATTATTACATCAGCAGATGGAACCTCTGCCATCATTCTTCTCAGTGAAAGCTGCCTCTGCTTTTCTTTAATTTTTGATTTTATTTGAGGATTGCCTTCAGTAAGCTTGTATTCGTCTTTTATCTCCTGTTTTGACATCCTTATCTCTTTTTCAAAATTCCATTTCTGAAAGGCATAATCAAAAAGCGAGAGGATAAGAAGCACCACAGCAGCCCTAATACCGACGCTGATAATTGTATTCCCGATGAATACCATTGTACTTTCAACATTCATATTCAGCAATTCAGGAATTACCTTGTAATTATCAACGAGATAATCATAAATGATAAACCCGATAATTCCGATTTTCAAAATAGATTTCAGTAATTCCACAAAAGCGTTTTTTGAAAACAGCCTCTTGAAGCCTTCAACGGGATTAATTTTATTTATATTCGGCATTAAGGGCTTCGCAGTTAATACAGAGCCAATCTGAACATAGTTCACTATAATTACGCAAAGAGCAATGATCAGTAGTATTGGTGCAAGAATCTTTGCAAATATTAACAGGTTTTGAAGAAATATAAGCATAATTTCATTAGTGGTAAACTTGGAGTCAATATCCTTGGGGAAACTCAGGAAATCCCTTACTGCGAATATCAAATCACCGAATATATACTTAGAAAGAAGCCTAATGCTCCAGAATGAAATCAACAGTACTACTGCCGTCACTAACTCCCTGCTCCTTGGAATCTGGCCCTTCTGCCGCAGCTCCTGTCTTCTCTTCGGGGTTGCAGGTTCGGTCTTTTCTCCGAACAGCTGCAGATTTATCTTAAAATAAGCATAATCTCTCATCCCTTAGCCATACTCCTTATTATCAAGTAGACATAGCCATACATCCTGTCAAAGGCAACAGTGATTATCCGTATAAACACAGGAATCATTATGTAAAGTGTAATAAGGCCGATACCAATTCTCAAGGGGAGGCCTACAATGAATACATTCATCTGAGGAACAGTTCTTGAGAGTATCCCAAGGGCTACCTCGGCAAGCAGAGTAGCAGCCAATACCGGAATGCTTATTTTGAACCCTATAAGGAATACCTCGGCAAAAATAGCAGCAATATTATTTGTCATAGCTTCTGTAAAAGCAAAGCCGTTAATAGGCAAAACACTATAGCTCTTGTATAATGCTGCCAGCAGTACATGATGCCCGTCAATTGCCAGAAAAAGTATTGTGGTCATAATATAGATAAAGTTTCCTACCAAAGGAACCTGAGTATTCGTGGTCGGGTCAAGAACATTCACCATTCCGAAGCCAACCTGCATGTCAATTATCTGTCCTGCCAGATAAAGGGCTGAAAAAACCATAAAGCTTACAAATCCAATAATTATTCCCACCAGAAATTCCTTGGCTGCAATAGCTGAAAAGCTGAATAGGTTGGAATATTCAACCCGGACATCTCCCAGCAAAGGAACCATTATGTAAGAACAGAAAAATGCAAGCCCAATTTTTAAATATGCCGGCATCTCTCTCCTTCCAAATACCGGTGTTATTACGAAAAGAGAGGTCATTCTTATAAATACCAGCAACAGTACCAGGAACCTATCGACCAAAACAACACTAATGCTATCCATAATCATTTAATATAAACAGGAATATTCTCGAACAGCCTTACGGTAAACTCATACATTATGTTCATCATCCATGGGCCAAAGACCAGCATAGTCAAGGAAACAGCTATTATCTTCGGTATAAATGATAAAGTAGGTTCTTGTATCTGTGTAGTTGCCTGCACTATGCTTACTATAAGGCCGACCAGAAGCCCCAAACCCAGTATTGGCGCTGAAACCAGCAAAACAGACTTTATTGCTTCCTGTGCAACATCAATTACTATTCCTTGATCCATAGACTACACCTCAACTAATTAAATCCCATAATCAGAGACCTTACAATCAGATTCCAGCCGTCAACCATTACAAAGAGTAATATTTTAAAAGGCATTGAAATCATAATCGGCGGCAGCATCATCATGCCCATTGACATAAGTGTGCTTGATACAATCATATCTATCATCAAAAAAGGTATATATAAGAAAAAACCAATCTCAAAGGCTGTTTTAAGCTCGCTTATAATAAATGCCGGTATAAGCGCAGAGGTTGGTATATCGATCTTGGCCAAGGGTTGTTTCACCTGGCTCAGATTTAGGAACAATGCAAGATCCTTTTCTCTTGTATACTTAAACATAAAATCGCGTACAGGCTCTACAGCCTTTTCAATTGCAGCCTCTTGTGTAATCTCACCATTTGTAAACGGCGTAAATGCATTTTCATTGATTTCTGTTATTACCGGTGACATTATAAAGAAGGTCAGAAATAGTGCCAGTCCTATAAGCACTTGATTGGGCGGCATCTGCTGCGTACCCAGGGCATTTCTCGTAAATGAAAGAACAATTATTATCCTGGTAAAAGAAGTTAGCATAATCAGTATTGACGGCGCAAGGGAAACAATAGTAAGTATAAAAAGTATCTGCATGCTCAGTGCTACATCCTGAGGGCTTTCGGCAGTTTCTATATCAAGTCCTATT
>Ga0208695_1001915_pt1 | contig 16217 bp, 12 predicted proteins | sample AD_UKC111_MetaG_FD_184449 | JGI IMG/M metagenome (GOLD analysis project Ga0208695, IMG submission 184449) | Active sludge microbial communities of municipal wastewater-treating anaerobic digesters from Hong Kong - AD_UKC111_MetaG (SPAdes)... | ecosystem: Engineered > Bioreactor > Anaerobic >... | reverse complement strand
TTCGAAGTAGTCTTTGAAGCTGCCTCTGAAGATAATTTCCAGTGAGTTTTTGGAAATAAAGGTCGAATCATTAGGGTTTGTAACTGGAAATTTCTTAACTTAAACCCTCCAAAAACTATTATACGAGGTAATTGATATGTTAGATTTAACACCTAAGGAGTATATCGAAAGAAGTGCCTTGACAATAAATCCTGCGAAGACTTGTCAGCCTGTAGGAGCTATGTATGCAGCACTTGGGGTTCATAGATGTCTTCCTCACAGTCACGGATCGCAAGGCTGCTGTGCATACCATAGAAAGTTCCTTACAAGGAATTTCAGAGATCCTGTAATGGCTTCCACAAGCTCCTTTACAGAAGGTGCATCGGTTTTCGGAGGTGGAACAAACTTAAAAACTGCTATTAAAAATGTTTTTTCAATATATAATCCTGATATTATTGCCATACACACAACATGTTTGTCGGAGACCATAGGTGACGATATTCCTGCCTTTGTTGCACAGGCACAAATTCCTGAAGGAAAGCTGGTTATTCATGCAAATACACCCAGTTATCAGGGATCACACATAACAGGTTTTTCCAACATGGTAAAGGCCATGATAAAGTATTTAGCGGTTAATAGCAATAAGCCCAACGGAAAGATTACAATCCTGCCAGGGTTCGTAAATCCCGGGGATATGAGGGAAATAAAAAGAATAATGAAGGCTTTTGATCAGGAGTATATTATGCTTCCCGATACAAGCGGTGTTCTTGATGCTCCCATGACCGGAAAATATGAAATGTATCCAAAGGGCGGTACAAAAGTAGATGAAATAATTGATTCAGGAAATTCCATAGCTTCAATTGCATTAGGAAGCTTTGCTTCAAGCGATGCAGGATATGAGCTTGAAAAGAAATGCAAGGTTGAAACAAAAGTGCTGAAGACTCCAATTGGAATAAAGGCAACCGACGAATTTGTTATGGCGGTTTCAAAGCTAACGGGCAAGCAGGTTCCGGCTGAGCTGGAGGAAGAAAGAGGACAGCTGGTTGATATAATGGTGGATTGCCATTACCATTATCACGGCAAAACAGTTGCCATATTCGGTGATCCGGATCTGGTTATTGCACTTACGGAATTCGCATTGAGTCTTGGAATGGTTCCAAAATATGTTTTAACCGGAACACCGGGAGATGCATTTGAAGCACAGGTGAAATATATGTTGGAAGAAGCAGGTATAGAAGGAAAGGTAAAAGCCCTTGGAGATTTGTTTACACTTCATCAATGGATTAAGCAAGAGCCTGTAGATCTTATTATGGGAACAACTTATGGAAAGTATATAGCCCGTGCTGAAGATATCCCGTTTGTGAGGATCGGATTCCCGATACTGGATAGAAGTGTTCATTCTTATTTACCGATAGTAGGATATAAAGGTGCAATGAGAGTTATTGAGATGATTAGCAACACTTTACTTGACAGACAGGATAGAGATGCGGCAGATGAAGATTTAGAGCTCATTCTGTAAACGTACCCCTTCTTTTTAATCCTCACTTTTACCAATCGCAATCACGCAAAGACGCATAAAATCGATTTTCTGTTGCATCACAACACACCAAAGACGTTCATCAAGGCCCTTTGGGGCATTGAGGTTCCAAGAATGGGCCGTTCTGTCTCACGGTAAAAGTGAGGATATTATCATTGTTAAAATTTAGAAACTGGCTGAAAGGGGTAATAAATATGAAAAGTATATTATCTAATGACATATTGGAAGAAAGAAAAAAGTCAATATTCTGCAATTCAGAGTTGAAAATCAATTTAAAATGTGAGTCCAACAGCGTTGCCGGTTCTATCAGCCAGCGTGCTTGTGTATATTGCGGTGCAAGGGTGGTACTAAATCCAATAACCGATGCTTACCATTTGGTACATGGCCCCATTGGCTGTGCCAGTTATACCTGGGATATCAGGGGAAGCCTTAGCAGTGGGCCTGAAACTTACAGGAACAGCTTTTCAACTGATTTAAGAGAGGAAAATGTTATTTTCGGAGGAGAGAAAAAGCTTGAAGCAGCAATTGATGAAATTGTAGAGAAGTTCTCACCAAAGCTTATATTTGTTTATGCAACATGTATTGTTGGAGTAATAGGTGATGATATAGAAGCGGTCTGCAAAAATGCAGAAAAGAAGTACTCAATCAAAGTTATACCCGTTCAATCAAGCGGGTTTGCAGGAAATAAATCAATGGGGTATAAGGCAGCTTGCAGAGCACTATTAAAGTTAATGGGAGAACCAGTGTCTCAAAAGATCAATGGTGTCAATTTCTTAGGAGATTTCAATCTTGCAGGTGAGATGTGGATAATAAAAAAATACTTAAAGCAGGCAGGGATAGATATAGTTGCAAAGGTTACAGGGGATTCTGCCTGTAATGAAATTATGAATGCTCCCAAAGCATCTTTAAATATAGTTCAATGTGCCGGATCAATGACATTTCTTGCAGAAGAAATGCAGAAAAAATACGGTATACCATATATAAAAGTCAGCTTTTTCGGTATCGAAGATACCAAAATATCATTAATGAATATCGCAAATATGATCGGAAATAAGGAAACTTCAGATAGAGTAAAGAAATTGGTTTTTGTTGAGGAGCTTAAAATAAGAGATGAGCTTTCCCGCTGCAGAGAAAGGGTCAAAGGTAAAAGAGCCGCCATCTATGTAGGAGGAGGATTTAAGGCAATATCCCTCATAAAACAGTTTAAGGACCTTGGAATAAAAACCGTCATGGTAGGAACACAGACCGGAAGAAAAGAGGAATATGAAATTATAAGAAGCATAGCAAGCAGCGATACCGTTGTACTCGACGATACAAACCCGGCGGAGCTTGAAAAGTTTATAAAGGAAAAAGGAGCGGATGTACTGGTTGGCGGAGTTAAGGAAAGGCCCTTGGCTTACAAGCTGGGAATTGCATTTTGCGACCATAACCACGAAAGAAAGCATCCGTTATGCGGATTTGAAGGTGCAATAAATTTTGCAAAAGAGATTGATAGTACGGTAAATAGTCCTGTATGGAATTTTGTTTAATATCAAGCGGTTTTATATAGAATTGGGGTGGATAACATGACTGGCAGAAATTTTGTAAACTTAAACATGAATCCTTGCAAGATGTGCATGCCAATGGGTGCAGCATTAGCATTTAAAGGCATTGAAAACAGCATACTGCTGCTTCATGGCTCACAAGGCTGCAGCACTTATATAAGAAGGCATATGACAGGTCACTATAATGAACCTATTGATATAGGCTCTTCCTCGTTAAGTGAAGAGGGTACTGTTTATGGCGGTGAGAGCAACCTTAAAAAGGGATTAAGAAACATCATCAAGGTGTATAACCCCGATATAATCGGTGTTGCAACAACATGCCTCGCAGAAACAATAGGGGAAGATATAAAAAGAATGGTAACGGAATTTAAACAGGAGGAAGGCATAAAGAAACTTAAAATTGTGCCTGTACCCACACCGGGATACAGCGGATCCCAGTTTGAAGGATATTTTTCAGCTCTTAAAGCTATGGTTGTGGAGCTTGCTGAAAACAACAGGCCCAATGGAAAAGTCAATGTAATTGTAAGCAACCTGAACCCGGGTGATGTGAGGAATATAAAAGAAATGCTTGAAGCATTCAGGATATCCTATACAATGTTTCCGGATGTGTCTGAAACATTGGATGCTCCTTACAGCAAGGATTATAAGCGTATACCCCCCGGGGGTACCAAAATAAATGACATAGTTAATATGCCTGGAGCATCTGCCACTATTGAAATAGGCTGTACAATCAACAAGGATTTGTCGCCGGGTCAATACCTCCAGGATAAATGGGGTGTAAAGCTTTATAGGTGTCCCATACCAATAGGAATTGAAAGTACCGATTTGTTTTTAAGCATTCTTTCAGAAATAAAAGGAAAGCCTGTACCTGAGAAGTTTTTAAAGGAAAAGGGCAGACTCATAGACGGAATGATAGACTCGCATAAATTCAATTCTGAGGGAAGGGCTGTAATTTTTGGCGAACCTGAGATTGTATATTCAATAGGCAAACTCTGCTTCGAAAACGGTATTATGCCTGTATTGCTCGCAACAGGCTCTCAAAATAAGGCTATAAGTCAGCTGACTCCTCCCAAGAACTATGATGAGAAACCGCTGGTAATTGATGACACTGATTTTGATACTATCAGGGATAAAGCTGTAAGCTTAAATGCCAATATACTTATTGGAAATTCCGATGGTAAGGTGATTACTGAAAAAGACGGAATTCCCCTTGTGAGAGTAGGGTTTCCCGTACATGACAGAGTAGGGGCCCAGAGACAGGTAATAACCGGTTATAATGGAACATTGAGGCTCCTTGATGAAATTACAAATACACTTATTGAAAATAAATACAGTAAATACAGAAAAAGCATGTACAATAAGTACTATGACAATAAGGAGACGGAAAGAGTCTCAATTGACGAAAAGACTTTATCACATCCATGTTTCAGCGGAGAGTGCCGTAATGCCAGAATGCATATTCCTGTAGCTCCGGCATGTAACATATCCTGTAACTACTGCAATAGAAAATATGACTGCCAGAATGAAAGCAGACCGGGCGTGACAAGTAAGGTTTTAACCCCTGAGGAGGCTTTGGAAAAATTCCTCTATGTGAAGCAAAAATTACAAAATCTTAAGGTAATAGGAATTGCAGGACCGGGAGATGCATTGGCAAACTTTGAAGAAACAAAAAAATCCCTTGAATTGATAAGGTCGGTTGACCCCGATATAACATTTTGCCTATCAACCAACGGGTTGATGCTCATGTATTATGCCGACGAAATAATCAGGTTGGGTGTAACCCATGTTACCATCACAATTAATGCAATAGACCCTAAAATAGGTGCACAAATTTACAGGCATGTAAATTTCATGGGAGCCAAGCTTAAAGGTGAAGAGGCAGCAAGAGTTCTTATAGCAAACCAGCTTGCAGGTCTAAGATATTTATCCTCAAGAGGTATCGTATGTAAAGTAAACATTGTAATGATAAAGGGTGTAAATGACAATCACATTGAGTCTGTTGTAAAAAAGGTGAAAGAGCACGGTGCGTTTATGACAAATATAATGCCCCTCATACCGGCATCAGGCAGTGTTTTTGAAAACATGCCCATGACCAGCAACAAAGAGCTTAATGAACTTAGAAAAAAATGCAATATACACATAAAACAAATGTATCACTGCAAGCAGTGCAGAGCCGATGCTATAGGGGCTTTAGACAACGATATGACAATGGAATTCAAAAATTTCGATTGCTCTGCAGGATGCGGTGAAAATGCAAAAGAGAATAAAAAGAGGGAATATTTATTTGCAGTAGCATCAAAGACAAATGTGTATGTGGATCAGCATTTCGGCCATTCTGAAGGCTTTTATATATACGAATATAGCGAGTCGGGAGTAAAGCTTATTGAACGGCGAATGATAAGCAAGTATTGCACAAGCAGCGAAGATTGCGACAGTGATTCAAAAATTCAATCTATTATTAAAACTATTTCTGATTGCAATGCAGTGATTGTAATGAGAATAGGATATCAACCGTCAAAAGAGCTTGAAAAGGCAGGTATTAAAGTGATTCAAACCTGCGAAAGAATTGAAGAGGCTGTAAAAAATGCAGTGGAGGAGGAGAAAAGTTATGCAAAAGCCTAAGTATCATGTATTTGTTTGCTCAAGTTCAAGAATTACAGGACAGCAGAAGGGATATTGTTTTTCAAAGGATTCGGTTTCCATAATACAAAAGTTTATGGAAGAAATTGAAGAGAGGGAATTGGGCGGAGATATTTTGGTTACCAATACGGGATGTCTCGGAATATGCAACAAAGGGCCCATAGTAATTGTATACCCCGATGGTGTCTGGTATAAGGTAACTGTTGATGATGTTACCGAAATTGTAGAAGAGCATCTTGAAAACGGAAGGGTAGTAAGTAGACTGGAAATCTAGACATGATTTGAATGGAAGTAGTATGAATATGGTTATGGGAATGAGGGGTGTAAGTTATGGCGTTGTTTTTGGGAAATAGCAGAATATTGAAAATAATCGACAGAACACTGCCGGAGATTTTTGCATATAAAAATAAGCTTAACGCAAACGACATATTGAATTTTTTTCATATATTCAAAACAATGGGTATAGACCTTTTTGAAGTGGACTCTGCTGTTATAAAAAAGATTGATAAAATGCCAAAGGGAATAGATTTTATTTACAGGGCAAACTCTGAGTATGAGCTTGAAGAGTGTATAAGAAAGGGTATCAAATACTGCGTTGTTAAGTGGATAAAAATGTTAAACCCTTATTTCTGCGATATCATATTAAAAAACCATTTGTCGGTAACTGTTGAGTATAAAGTCGAAAGCATACAGGATATTTATAAGTTGGATAAGATGTATGGTATGGGTAAATTGAGAGCAAAAGGCAAACTTAGAATCAAAGGACTTGACAGAGTAGTTTCCCATGAGTGGATAGAAGCTTTAGAGAGCATAAGTAAAAAGTATAATTTAGATATTGATATTTGCCCCGATAACACTTACAGCTTAGCATCAGCTATATCAATTGAAGGAATAATGGGTGGAATGAACACCATTACAGGATCATTTATGGGATATGGAAGAGGGAAAGGTTTTGCTGCCATAGAAGAGGTTTTGATGGCGATTAAACTGCATATGAATTCCAAAGCAAATATTGATCTTAGCAAATTACCTCAATTGAAAAAAGTTTTCTGCCGTATGACGGACATGGTGGTACCGGATAATAAGGCAGTTGTAGGAGATGATATATTCAAGTATGAATCGGGTATACATGCAGACGGAATAGAAAAGGACCCATCAACATATGAGCCTTTTAATCCAAAGGAGGTAGGCTTAAAAAGAGAGCTTGTTATAGGTAAGCATTCCGGTAAAAAATCAGTATGCAAGAAGCTTAAAGAGCTTGGTCAGGAAGCTGATGAAGCCAATATATGTACCATATTGGATATGATAAGGAGCAAAAGTATTGAAATGAAAAGAGAATTGAGCGATAATGAGTTAAAGGATATTTTGTTATGCAGCAAAGTTGTATGAAATGATATTGTATTAAATGATATGGTATGAAATGATATGGTGAATTCAATGGGAGGGTACTATGTTAAGGATAGTGGACACCACATTAAGGGATGGAGAACAAAAAGCGGGTGTGGCCCTTAGCATTGATGAGAAAGTACAAATTGCAAAGCTTCTTGATAAAGCTGGGATCTACCAGATAGAAGCCGGTGTTCCTGCAATGGGTGGAGATGAAAAAGAGAGCATAAGACGTATTGTGGAGCTTGGACTTAAAAGCAAAATTTCCACATGGAACAGGATTAATATAAGCGATATTGAGCACTCTGTGGAATGTCGGCCGGATATAATACATATATCTGCTCCTACTTCCGATATTCAAATAAAATCAAAACTGAGAAAGGAAAGAAGCTGGGTCATAGATACTCTTAAAAGATGCTTGTGCTTTGCTCTTGAAAAGGGATTTGAGGTGACTGTGGGGCTTGAAGATGCATCAAGAGCGGACTTCGGCTTTCTTCTTGATGTTATTTCAGAGGCTTCTAAAGAGGGGGCTAAAAGGGTTAGGTATGCTGATACCGTAGGCATATGTTACAGGCAGAAAGTATTTGAAGAAATATCGGCTATACGGACAAAGATCGGAGTGGATGTTGAATTTCATGCACATAATGATCTCGGTATGGCTGTTGCCAATTCCATATCGGCATATATGGCAGGTGCAGACTTTATAGATTGTACAATGGGTGGTATAGGCGAGAGGGCCGGAAATTGTAATTATGCGGAGTTCGTGGAAGCAGCGAAGGGATGTCTTGATGAATGGAACGATGTTAATATAAAGAATTTTATAGAGGTACAAAACAGTGTTATGAGCATTATTTATAAGAAGTAATTTGCTTTAAAATATTTGATTCTACATTAAATGCGATATTAATGTTACATTTCGTATAAGATTAATGTCATATATTAATAACGTATTTAATATAATTTATTATCTGATAAAATATTCATATGGTCATCTCTTTATTTGGTATTATTGTATTGTTTTGGTTAATGATATTAATATTCCATAATAAAGAGGATTTTGTATTTTATTTGTCTAATATTGTTTTTTCAAGGTTTAAAGTGAAATTCCATTTTTATGAATTTTCGCGGCTATGCCGTGATATGATAGAAACGTTTGAAATAATAACAGGAGGGTTCCTTATGGTGATAAAAGTAAAAAATCTGGTTAAAAGATACGGTGATTTAACTGCCCTGGATCATTTGAATCTGGAAGTAAATGAAGGCGAAATATTCGGGCTTTTAGGTCCTAATGGGTCAGGTAAAACCACGGCAATTAACTGTATTTTATCCCTTCTTAAATTTGACGAGGGCACCATAGAAATTTACGGCAGACCCATGTCTCCCGATGCTTATGATATTAAACGCAATATTGGCGTAATTATGCAGAATGTTGCTGTTTTTGAGGAATTAACCGTTGTAGAAAACATTAATTATTTTTGCGGATTGTATGTTTCAGACAAAGACAAGCGTAGGAAGCTTGTAGATGAAGCCATAGATTTTGTGGGCCTCAACGATTTCAGAAAGTTTTACCCAAAGAAGCTAAGCGGAGGCTTGCTTAGAAGATTAAATATAGCTTGTGGCATTGCCCATAAGCCAAAGCTGATTATATTGGATGAACCCACTGTTGCAGTTGACCCTCAAAGCAGAAACAATATATTGGAAGGTATCTTGAGGCTTAATAAAGCCGGAAGTACAATAGTATATACTTCGCATTATATGGAAGAGGTGGAGCAGATATGTACCAGAATAGCTATTATGGACAAAGGAAAAATAATTGCCACCGGGACCAATGATGAACTTAAAGGAATGATAAATTCGGGAGAAAAAATAACTGTAGAAATAATTAAAATCGATGACAGAATTTTAGAAGATATCAGGAGTCTTCCCAACATAGTATCTGTTGAGCTTAATGGCAATTTGCTTGTTGCAAAATCAGACAGAGGTAAAAATAATCTTCTGCCTTTGCTGGATTATTTAAAATCTAAAGATATTGCATTCGGAAAGATTTATTCCGAGCCGCCTACCCTAAACGATGTGTTCCTTGAGATAACGGGAAAAGAACTAAGGGATTAGACGGGAGAATGGGATTAAAATTTGGTTCACAGGAGGATAGAAATGATTTTTCATAACTATTTGTACAGGCTGAAATGTATTGTAAGAGATAGGACCATGATGTTTTGGTCAATGCTGTTTCCCATACTCCTTGCTACACTATTCAATATGGCTTTTTCAAATATTTCAAGTGCTGAAATCTTTTCAAAAATAAAGATTGGAGTAGTTGATAATGCTGAATATGGGGAAAACACATTTTTTGTAAATTCTCTTAAGTCAGTCTCAGGTGAAGGAGAAAGAGATTTATTTGAAGTGAAATATATATCGAAGGATGAAGGGGATAAACTCCTTGAGGACGGTAAAATTGAAGGCTATATATACTTTGATGACGGAATAAAACTTGTTGTCAAGAAATCAGGCATGAATCAAACTGTGTTAAAAGGTTTTGTAGACGATTACAATCAGACTTTATCTACCATAAAGACAATATACGGCAAAAACCCTTCAATGGACCAGAGTAAGCTTATGAGCAGCATTTCAAACAGGATTGACTATCTTAAAGAAGTGCCTGTCTCCAAATCTTCTCCCGACAGCATTGTAACATACTTTTATGCTCTGATTGCAATGGCTTGTCTGTACGGGGGATTTTTAGGATTGAAGGAGGTTATGGCTATTCAGGCTGATATGACAGCTCAGGGAGCCAGGGTAAATATGGCACCGGTACACAAGCTAAAACTTTTTGCCTCTTCAATGCTTGCTGCAGCTACAATTCAGCTCATTATAATTTTCATATTAATAGCTTATTTGGTTTTGTTATTGAAAATAAACTTCGGAAGCCAACTAGGCTATATACTGCTTACTTGTATTATGGGCTCAATCACTGGAGTCAGTTTCGGTACTTTTATCGCCGTAATAGTTAAAAAAAGTGAAGGTGTAAAAATAGGAGTGATGATTGGGGTTACCATGCTTATGTCCTTTTTCTCAGGCATGATGTATGACAAAATAAAATATATCATAAGTACCAATATTCCGATTCTGTCTTATTTAAATCCTGTAAGCTTGATAGCGGACTGCTTTTATTCACTGTATTATTATGATACTCATACGAAATTTTTTATTGACATAATATTGTTGTGCGGGCACAATATTATTTTTGGATTGGTCACATACTCTGTTATAAGGAGGCAGAAATATGCAAGTCTTTAAGGTATATTTTAAAGTTATTTATAAGAATATGATACAAATTGCCATATATCTTATGGTATTCTTATTTTTCCTGATAGTTCTTGCCAATACTTATAACAGCCCAGAAAATACAAACTATGCGGAAATTAAAGTAAATATGGCTTTCATAAACTATGATAAAGATTCAAAAATTGTAGAAGGCCTAAAAGATTATATAAGCAGTAAAGCTAATATAGTCAGTATTGAGGATGATGTCCAAAAGCTTCAGGATGCTTTGTTTTTCAGAGAGGTTGAGTATATTGTTAAGGTTCCTGAAGGCTTTACTAAAAGTCTTTTAAATGAAGGTTCAATAACACTTGATAAAACATCATTGCCGGAATCAGCCAGTGGAATATATATGGATAGCATAATCAATAAATATCTAAATACGGTAAAAACGTATGCAAGCACTCTGCCGGACTTATCCCATGAAGAGCTTACAAGAAGTGTTCATAATGATATGGACCAAAATGCGGAGGTTGTTCTAAACAGCTATTCAAAAGAAGCGTCTGAAAGTGAGAAGTGCTCGTATTATTTTAACTATTTGGCATATTCCTTGCTTTCAATATTGATTTTAGGCATTTCTGCCGTTATGATTGTATTTAATCAATCTGACTTGAAAAAGCGAAATCTTTGCTCACCAGTAAGACTAAGGACTATGTATTTTCAAATAATAATGGGAAGCTTGATTTTTACATTGGTTATATGGTTTATATTGGTGCTGGCAAGCTTTATCATGTATGGCAGTTACATGTTTACAACAAAGGGTATACTATTTATAATAAATTCACTGATATTTGCCGTGGTGTCCCTAAGTATTGGATATTTAACGGGTAATGCAATAAAGAACAAAAATGTAATGTCTGCAGTTACTAATGTAGTCGTCCTTGGAACCAGCTTTATAAGCGGGGTTTTTGTGCCCCAGGCTCTCCTTGGGGATACTGTGAAAGCAATTGCAAGCTTTACACCGAATTATTGGTATGTAAAATCCAACAATACCATTGCAGGTATGGTGAATGTTAATATGGAAAACCTTTCACCCATATTTGTAAATATGCTCATAATGATGGGATTTGCGGCAGTTATGCTGGTGATGACTATGTTTGTTGTAAGGAGAAATAGGATGAGCAACAGCTAAGTAGATTGATGGAAGGAATATTTTTACAGGAGGTGGTACTTGTGAAAGAAAAAAATATCAAATGGCTTTATGAAGAATTGCCTGTTCTTATATCAAAGGGCATATTGACGCAGGAAACTGCAGAAGAAATAAGAAAATATTATGGGGAAGCAGATGAAAGAAACTGGCTTAAAATAATGATTGCCATATTCGGGACGCTTGGTGCCATACTTATTGGCGGAGGAATTATTCTAATATTCGCTAAAAATTGGGATACACTGTCTGTTGGGGCTAGAACAGTTTTGTCATTAACGCCTCTTATTATTTCGCAGCTAATTGGCCTTTATGTTGTTTTGAAAAAGAGCGGTTCAATGGCCTGGAAAGAAGGAATATCAGTATTTATAGCCCTTTCTGTAGGGGCGGCAATATCCCTTATCGGTCAGACTTATAATATATCGGGAGATAGAACATCTTTCACAATTACATGGATGCTTTTAATAGTACCTCTTGTCTATATCTTTGATGCCTTTACTCCTTCTTTGATTTATCTTGCAGGTATTACGTTTTGGGCGGGTTTTGAGCAATCTGAAGGAGGCCATGCAGCTTTATACTGGGTCTTTCTAGGAATCCTGGTGCCTTATATTATAAAAGCATTTAAAAATACCGGTTCAAATCGCTCTGTATTGGTATTGTGGGCTTTATGTTTAAACCTGTGTGTATCCCTCGGTATAGTGCTTGAGAAAGTATTACCGGGTCTGTGGATTATTATTTATAGCAGCTTCTTCACCGTATTGTTTCTGGTGGAAAGAACATATCGCCATAAAACAGATTCATTGGGACAGCAGCCGTTTAACGTTATGGGAACAATGGGTATATTGGTTATTTCGATACTATTAACCTTCGAAGGGTTTTGGGATAGTATCGGATGGCATGAGTACAGGCATGATACAAGATTTAATGAACTGGCAGGTATAGTTGACTATATTCTTGTGGCATTGCTGCTTTCAGGAGCAGTCTATCTGTTTTTGAAAAACTTAAATACTAGAAATTCTAAAAATAATAAAAATTCCATAACCCTTGTTTATGGATTTGCAGCGCTGCTGTCGGTGATATGCTATCTTTTAGCATCGGTATATCGGGATGGTTCAATACCTGTCGTATTGTACAATGCATATGTATTTGTAATGGGAGTTTATACAATAGTTTACGGAATAAGAAATAAGCATATGGGAGTAACCAATGGAGGTCTGCTTATAATTTCGATGCTTATAATAGTACGTTTCTTTGATACCGACATGCCGTTTATGGTAAAGGGCTTATCCTTTATAATGGTGGGTATTGGATTTATCGTTTCCAATGTAATGCTGATTAAAAAGCAAAAGGAAGTGAATTCTCATGAATAAAAATATTAAGGTAATATTGTTTATAGTACTTTCACTTATACAGTTAGCTATTCCTGTACAGATGATATTAGGCAAGGAATATGTACTGAAAAATGGTGAAGTTTTTAAATTCCGAATTGAGCCTATTGATCCTGTTGACTATTTCCGAGGGAATTATCTGATTATTAATTTTAATGATAATAAAATACCTGTAGATAATAGCAAGGATTACACAATAAATCAAACAGTGTACGCAATTGTAGAGAATTATAGTGATGGCTTTGCACATTTTACTGCTGTATCGCCATCGGTGCCTGAAAGTGGATATTATGTAAAAACAAAGGTTTTATATACGGATGGAGAAGCGGTTTATATTAAAATTCCATTTGAGAGATATTATATGGATGAAAGCAAGGCTAAATTGGCTGAGGAGGAATATAACAAAAGCCTTAGAGACGAAAAGGATGTCTATGCAACTGTGAGAATACATAATGGGGATGCTGTTGTTGACGGGCTTTATATAGATGGATACAGTATTGAGGATTATTTGAGGAATCAATGATTGCTTTTTAAGATAATTCATCTGCAATATAGCATCTTATAGTATAATAAATATAAAAACCTATGGAGTCGTATTTTATGAAGGCTGAAAGTATATATAATCCACAGCTTGACACTGCATTTAACTATATCATGTACACAAATACAAATGTTTTCCTAACAGGAAAAGCCGGTACAGGAAAAACAACTTTTTTGCATAAGATAAAACAAGTTTCTCCGAAGAGGATGATTGTAGTTGCACCTACGGGAGTTGCAGCAGTTAATGCAGGAGGAGCAACAATACACTCATTTTTTCAGTTGCCTTTTGGACCTTTTATTCCTTCAGATAGTGATTTGTCAACATCGGAAAACTCACCAGAGAGAAGCATTCAGAAATTTAACAGGGATAAGAGGAACATTTTAAGAAGCATTGATTTGTTGATAATTGATGAGATAAGCATGGTTCGTGCCGATGTATTAGATGGAATTGATGATGTTCTCCGTAGATACAAGGACAGGAGCAAGCCTTTCGGAGGTGTTCAATTGCTCATGATTGGGGATATTGCTCAGCTTGCACCTGTTGTCAAAAACGACGAGTGGAATATTTTAAAACAATGGTATGATTCCATATATTTTTTTAGCAGCAAAGCATTGCAACAAACCAATTTTATTACTATCGAGCTTAAGCATATTTATAGACAATCGGATATGGGATTTATAAATTTATTGAATAAAGTAAGAGATAATGATCTTGATTCGGAAGTTCTGGAGCAGTTGAATGAACGCTATAACGAAGAGTTTTCAAAAAATATTCCTGAAGGGTTTATTGTTCTTACTACTCATAATCAGCAGGCACAGGTTATCAACCAACAAAAGCTTAAACAGATTAATGAAAAAGAAATCCGTTTTAATGCCTCGACAGAGGGGGATTTTCCAGAATATTCTTATCCCACAGAATATGAATTGATATTAAAAAAAGGGGCCCAGGTGATGTTTGTTAAAAACGACTATTCGGGTCAGAAGCTTTTTTATAACGGCAAAATAGGTATAATTGAAAAATTTGAAGGTGAAACCATTTATGTTAAATGCCAGGGAGAAGAAAATTCTATTCCCGTAGATAAAGTTCAATGGCAGAATAATAAATATACAATCAATGAAGAGACAAAGGAAATTCAAGAAGAGATAGCAGGTACTTTTACACAGTACCCCTTAAAGCTTGCATGGGCAATTACCATCCACAAGAGCCAGGGACTGACATTCGACAAAGCGGTAATTGATGCAAATGCGGCCTTTGCCCATGGACAGGTATATGTGGCATTAAGCCGCTGCAAAACATTAGAAGGATTGGTTTTAAGCTCCAAGATAACTTCAAAAAGCATTGTAAGAGACTTGGCTATACGAAGTTTCTTAATGAATGTTGAACAAAACCAGCCTGGGGTGGAGGATTTTGAAAGAGCAAAATATGAATATCAAAGAGACCTCATTTTTGACCTTTATGATTTTGGTTCCATAAGAAGCCAGCTTTGGTATTCTATGAAGCTGTACAATGAAAATGAGGGAAGCTTGCATATTGATGTGAAAGAAAATATTGAAAAAATGATATCTACAACTGAAGAGTTGATAGTAATATCGGATAAGTTTAAAAGCCAGATAATCCGTCATTTGGAATCAGAACCTGATATAGATAGAAACATGCAATTAAATGAACGAATAATGAAATCAGGTAAGTACTATGAAGAAAAAATAGAGTTGGAGTTTATAAAAGTCCTTGGAAGCACAACCCTTGAAAGTGATAATAAGACTGTCAAAAAGAGTATTGAGAGTGCACTGGAAAAATTGGAGAAAAGTCTGCTGGTGAAAAGTGCTTGCTTTAAGACTTGTCAGAACGGGTTTAGTGTAAGCGGCTACCTTATGGCACGTGCTAAAGCTTCAATTGAGAAATTACCCAAAAAGGTATCTCCAAAATCTGAGGATGCAGCACCTAAAAACATTGAACATCCGGAATTGTTTATAGCACTTAGAAAATGGCGCCTGCAAAAAGCTTTAGAGCATAATACCCAAGCATTTGTGATATTACATCAAAAATGCCTCATTAGTATTGTTAATGAACTGCCTTCTACACTTGCGGAGCTGAAAAAAATAAAGGGAATTGGCAAGCAAAAATTAAAAGCTTTTGGAGAAGAAATTCTAGAAATAATTAATTTATATTGTAACGAAAAAAACATCAAACGGGATAATTCCTCAGACGAAGATGATTCCCAAATAACGGGTTCGGTGGATTCCGATACTGAAATAGAGACAAAGACCAGCACTCAGGAATACAGCTTTGAACTTTTCAAGAGTGGTATGAGCATTGAGCAAATTGCTTTAGAGAGGAATTTGAAAATATCTACAATTGAAAAACATTTATCAAAATTTGTTGCCAGGGGCGAGTTGGGAATTTCGGAGTTGATAGAACAATCTAAAATGGACCTGATTGTGTCAGCCTTTAAAAAGCACGGTACAGATTTATTGAAGCCTGTAAAAGAGGAATTGGGAGATGATGTGACATATGGTGAATTGAAACTTGTTAAAGCTTATCTTAAGTCTGGGAAGCCTGCTAATGATTTTTTTTAATTCGTAACCGACTAATAACTCGGTGTATAGACTCCTTTACAAGGCCATGAGATAATACCCTAAAAAGTAATTTAGAGTATTTCAAGTTTTTCGACTCTAAATTAAAACTCTAAAAAGTGAGGGATATTTGCATGGATGTACAGAAAGTTTCTAATGAGTAT
>Ga0208695_1001912_pt1 | contig 16220 bp, 13 predicted proteins | sample AD_UKC111_MetaG_FD_184449 | JGI IMG/M metagenome (GOLD analysis project Ga0208695, IMG submission 184449) | Active sludge microbial communities of municipal wastewater-treating anaerobic digesters from Hong Kong - AD_UKC111_MetaG (SPAdes)... | ecosystem: Engineered > Bioreactor > Anaerobic >... | reverse complement strand
GCCTTGTATTCTTCTGTATACTGTCTTGTAACCCTCTTTACATTTCCTGACATGATTGACCTCCATTTTTCTTACTTTTAGCCTATTTGTTCTAAGTATTCATGTCAAGTATTATTATACAACATCAAATCTACTTTGCTAAAATATTTTACCGACCCATATGTTGGTGTTATCTCTCAAGGAAGAGAAGTTATGAATGTAGAGCAAATATGGAAAACAGGTAAGCCAACTGGAAAGGAATTTATTGAATACTTAGATAATCCAGTAACTATAGCTAATATTCCATTGTGTTTAAAGGAACACACAAAAATAATTCCTGCATTTGAAGGGGATATTCAAGTTGCTTTTGTGGATACAGTATTAGTAGAAGACCCGTATAAAAAAATGATAAAAAGTAAACTTCCAACAACTATAAAGGAAAAAATCGGAAGTAATATTCCTTGTCCTTGTGGGAGTGGAAAAAAGTATAAAAAGTGCTGTGGCAGATAAGTTCTTGAACTTCCTATCTTCCATATAACTAGTAATTTTTGATTACATATTGCAATTGTAATAGTTGATTGGCTCCGAAGGTGTTTGGAAATACCGAGACAGTTTTTTTAAAAACTGATCTGCTGTGGCCTTTAAAATATATATATTTTGTGATTTCTCCAATGGCTCTAAAAATTACTTACAGAGCAGGAAGGGAATACGATAGTAGATATTATTGTATTCCCTTCCTGCTCTGGCTCTGCAAGTCACCGCAAAGACACTTCGCAAGCTGCTTTAAAGCCCCCTCCGAAGACTCTTTAAGCATGGCTTCGTCAGCGGTTCTAAAGAATGGGGGGCAAAAGACCTGGGATTCCGCTTCGTGAGTAGCTATAAAGCAGCTTCGGAGAAACGCTTATCAACTTCTTTAAATCAGGTGTATATTATTTGGAAAAAGTATCCGATAAAGTTGTTATAAGATAGCTACGAGTTATAAGGATTAGTATGGATTGTATTTTGTATTTTAAAAATATGAATAGAAAAGGTGATGATTTTGTCAGAACAATTGCAAACTAACAATAATTCTTTTACCATGATTTTACGTGCAGCTATGAATGTACCAGGTGTTCAAATTCGTAGGAACGAATTTTTGTATAAAGAGTTATCAAAACATTATTCGAATGAAATAGTGACTAAAGCAATTGATACAACGCCAGCTAATGCAGGAATTACAGTTCAGGAAATTGAGAAAATTGCAAACTCATGCATTAATTTTGAAACAAATAAAGTATCACTCATTTCAGCTGCAACAGGTATTCCAGGAGGATTTGCTATGTTTGGAACTGTTCCGGCAGATATAGCACAATATTTTGCACATATTGTCAGAGTACTTCAAAAGTTAATTTATTTATATGGATGGAAAGAGTTGATATTTAGCGAGAAAGAAGTAGATGATGAAACAATCAATTTATTAACGCTATTTGTTGGTATTATGTTTGGTGTTAATGCAGCTAACAATGCAATCACAAAGATAGCACAAAGTGCAGCAAAAAAAGCAGAAACTACAATTGCTAACAAAGCGTTAACAAAAGGTGTATTATATCCTGTTGTGAAGAAAGTTGCAGCTATTTTAGGGGTTAAGGTGACTAAAGATTCTTTTGCAAAAGTTGTTAGTAAGGTTGTTCCTGTAATTGGAGGCATTGCATCAGGTGCACTTACCTATGCTTCTTTTAAGCCTTCAGCAATAAGATTGAAAAAGTATTTGAAAGAATTACCTCTAGCAGACCCAAATGCATGCCAAGATAATTGTGGTGAACAAATAATTGATGTTGATTTTGAAGTTAAAAGCTGACGAATGTGCAATATGAGCAGCTTTAAAGCGGCTTCAGAGAAATTCTATCGACTTCAAAAGTTCAATATCTTAACTGGAAAAAATCATTATAATTTTTGTGATTTTATTATGCTACTTTATCATTTCGCTTCAATTTATATAGGTATGGAAATTATTACATAAAAATTCGGTGTGATAGTTGTGTCATAGCGTTCCGGCATTAATTCTACATGTTGAACTTTTTTGAAATTGGAAATTCTACAAATATTTACTTTCGTTGCATAAGGAAATAAGGAAAGCCGGAATTGCTCCTGGCCCCCTGATATTCTCTGCTGGTTTCCAGAGTAAAATTACCAACAGAGATTTCCATTATACCAATTTATAAACATCACAAAAAGTAGTCGGCGGACTACTGATATTCTCTGCTGGTTTCCAGAAAAAAATTTTTTTATATAGCAAAGACTGGGAAATCCCAGCCTTTATAATTTTGAAATACAATTAACTATTTACTAAGACCATCCGTGAATATCAACTTTTAAAGGTGAATATTCAATCAATGTATTTACTAATTTACCATAACTTAAATCATTATAATCTCCATAATTAAAATTATACTTTTTTTCGTTAATTAAAATAACTACTTCCCATCCTCCTAATTCGAACATCTTTTGTAAATCAAAATTATCATTTTCTATATCTTCTATAAGCTTTTTAATGTTTATTTGTTCAATTCCCGAAAGTAGTTTATTTTTACTTTCTAAACGCTCCAGAAAATTAGAGTCACTAATGTCATCACTTTTCCTATTACCTACCATAACCTCAAGAATACCATTAGAATTAATATCAAAAAAATAAGTTTCGCTATTTACTCCTTCAGGAAATATCCACATCTTAAAAGGTATTAGATTACTATAATTAGTTTTATTATCATGCATTGTAATTTGATCCTCCGCTTTTTTGTTATTTTCAACATAAACAGTAACAACTGTGTATCCCAAAAAATACGTTACAAAGATTAGTAATATTATAGCAATAAATATCACTAATCTATTACTCATTAATATGCTCCTCTTCTATTCAGACCTTGTTCTACCCTTAAATCATTTTCTGTGACGTCGTCTCCTGTATTTCCTAAAAGACCAACTGTGGCCAATTCTTCACCCCTAACAGTTTGGGTTATTGTATTACCATTTGAATCTGTATATGTGTTACTTGCCTTTGTATTTAAATCAATTGTAACTCCTCGCATTGCCCTATCAGCATGAATCATTTCATGACCCAGTCCAATTCTATTTGGTCTTTTTGCCGGTCCAACAAGTCCTGTGCTTGGATCAATTGTTTTTATATCTGGGTTCGAAGTTGGATCAAAATATACTGTTGGATTATCTCCACCTCCGCCTACGGCATTTACAGGATTAAGGCCGCAGGTATTTCCTTTGCCTGGTGTAGCAATTTGAATCGTACAAGTTTTGTCACTATTTGCCATGCGTTCAATTAGCTTATCCCCCTGCGGTGTCTTTGATGTTGCATCTGCTGGAGTCTCAATAACAACATACCCATCTTTATCTACAACCAACTTATGTGAAGTTAATCCTTGAATTTCATTTAATACCTGAGTTCTCTGGGCTGGGTCCGAAGGTAACTTAATTCCGCCAGTACCTTTTTTAGAAGCTGCCACAGGTACACTTACAGGTGTAGGTGTACTTCCAGTTACGTTATCTTTTGTTTCACCACAGTACCCACTTGGGTCATAATACTTTACAGGGTTATTTTTTACATACGAATACAGGTTTAATCCATCGCCTCTATAGGTATCTTCTTGTGTAAACCTTCCAACTACAGGATTGTAGAATCTTGCTCTCAAATAGTATTGTCCTGTAACCTGATCATACTGCTCACCAGCATATCTAAATCTATTTTGTACCTTCTCAACAGCCTCAACAGTATTGCCAAATGCATCATACTGATACCGATTGACCACTGCACCGGCAGCATCCACAAGCCCTACTACATCACCATGGGCATTGTTGAGGTAATAGTAGCTGTCCTTATTATCCTTCTGTGCTAGCAACTCATGGCCCCTAATTATTGCTGCCTTTAGGCCATAATCTGCATCGACCTCGGTTACTACTTCTCTTCCACTGAATATGAACCTGCTGACCTTGCCGTTCTCGTACAGTTCATACCTTAAGCCTTCTGCATCATACCTATTCCTTATATACCCTCCTTCTGCTGTTCTTACACTTTCGGTACGGTTAAAGCAGTCGTAGGTATATCTTGTTGTTCCCCTTCTTCCTTCCTCTTCTAAGAGGTTGCCCTGCGGGTCATAACGATAAGAGGTCTGCATTCCTCCTTCTATCTTCTCTATCAGTCGGTTTCTGTTATCATAATTATACCTTGTGGTTACACCCTTCATTGTCCTGTTTATACGGTTTCCTACGAAATCGTACTCAAAGCTTTCCTCACCTTCAGGATATATCGCTTTTGACAATCGGTTTAACCTATCATATATATATCGGGTTGTCTCACCGTTTTCGGTGCGTTCAACCTGATTTCCATTTACATCATAGACATAACTATGGCTGAATATCTCTTCTCCGTCTTTATTTCTTGCTATAATTTCTGTGAGATTTTTATCCTCATCATAACTATATTTTACATTTACGCCATTAGCATAGATTATTGACGCTATCGTATTGTCGGGATTGTACCGGTATTCGGCTTCTTTTTGATTTCTATCCCATACCTCTTCAATTCTTCCTAAAAGGTCATATTTATATGTGGTCTGTCTTTTTGTAATATCCTTTAGTTCTACTATTTTGTTGTTCTTGTCATATTTATATTCAATTAAAGGCTTTCCGTTTAATTTCTTTGATTTTAAATTCATATTGGGGGTATAATCATAGGTATATACCACACCACCACTTGACGCTGATTTAAGGGTGCCGTCTACATAATAGCTGAATTCTTCCCTTGTTCCGGTTGCCAAGTCTCTTCTCAACACCAGATTGTCACCGATATCGTAAATATATTCGGTTATTCTTCTATTTCTGTCAATTTTACGTGCCACTCGTCCCTGATGGTCATATTTATATGCAAGTTTATCTCCTGCAGGGTCAATTATCTGCGACAATACATTCAAACTGTTGTAATCATATACTGTGGTATTTCCATTTCCATCAGTGGAACTTGTTATGTTTCCAGCATAGTCGTAGGTGTATTTCTCTACACTTCCATCGGCTTTGTTGATTTCTTCTATCCTTCCCCATAGGTCAAGCTTGTAATGGGTAAAGTTGCCTTCTCCATCTCTTATTCCCGTTATGTTGCCCATGGCATCATAGGTGTACTGCTGTGCCGGCATACCCGACTTCAAAGAACCCGGCGTATATATTTCCTTTACTCTTCCGCCAAGGTCATAGCTGAATTTAGCACCATTTCTTGTTGCATCGAATCTCTCAACAAGTTCTCCTGCATCATTATATATATTCTTTTGCACCAACACTCCAAGAGCATTAGTTATCTCTACCAGTCTGTTTAAACCATCATACTTATAGTTTGTTCCTAAACCGTCATCTTCATCTTGGTTATAGTTTTCAGGGCTTACACGCTTTATCACATTTCCTGCTTCATCATAGAAGAGTCTTGTAATACCGCCCTCTTTATCGATTATTCTGATAGGCCTGTTCATGCTGTCGTAATCGTATTTTATGGAATTACCGTTGCAGTCGGTTTCCTTTATTACGTTTCCTGCACTATCGTATTGGAAATATGTCTCTCTTCCCTTTATAGTTTTACCGTTCTCTACAACTTTAGTAATTCTGTCGGCAGCATCATAGGACAACTCTGTAGTATAACCTTCCGGTGTAGTTACCTTTATGATATTACCGTTTGAATCATAATCATAGATAGTCTGGACAATAGCTTTTCCTTCTATCTTCTGTGCTAAATCGTCACCATCTATCTCTTCAATCTTTTTTGAAAGCAGACCGCGACTGTTATATTGATAGCGAATTGTCTTTGTCTTTTTGTCATTTATTTTAATTCTTTCGTAAATCCTGTTTCCAAGACAATCATAGTTAAACTCTGCCTCGCCTCCCGTTGTATCGGAAACTTTGATCATCCTTCCAAGCTTGTCATAGGTATAGTCTATGGTATTCAAAACGCTTGGGGAAGCTTCCTCGGTAACATATTCCGGAGAAATTCTCTCCTTGATTCTTCTTCCAGCAAGGTCATATTCATACTGGGTCACATTGTAAAGAATCATACCGGACTTTTCTTCCACAGGCACCCTTTTTTCAAGCAGCCAACCGGCACAGTTATATTTAAAGAGAGTACAATAACCCTTTGCATTTTTCTCTTTGATTATTCTGCCCTCGGCATCATACTCAAATTCTTTAGTAACTGCCCCACAAGATATGATCTTTTTCAACCTGTTCAATTCATCATATTCATACTGTGTGGAAGGCACCTCATCAGTACTATTTCCTTCTTTAACCGGGCCCGTCGTTTTAATTACATTTCCTACAGAATCGTATTCCACCCTTGTTTCACCACCGGTTGGATATACGGTTTTAATTTTTCTGTTGCTGTCATCATAAATATATTGGATGCCTATGCCGTCACCCGACTGTGCTTCGTAATAATTTGGATTTATCTCTTTTATAAGATTGCCATGTATGTCGTATTTTACGGCAAGGACATTATTAAACGGATCTATCGTTTCAATTAGCCTATCCATGGCATCATATCGGTAATGATAGCAATCTCCGCTTTTATGTCCTTTAGGGAGTATCTTTTTGATAAGATTCCCCATTTTGTCGTATTCCATTTTTGTTACATTGCCTTCTGCATCGATTATGCTTGTCTTTTTATTTATCTCATTATACTCAAACTTCACTGTTCCGTAAGACGTCGAGATAGAAATCATTCTTCCGGCTTTATCATAAGCGTAAAGGAATACATTACCCTCTGCATCTATTACCTTTGTGGGTTTGTCAATATCTATGTGTTCATATTCAAATGTTGTAGTATTATTTTCGGAATCGGTTCTCGAAATTAGTCTGCCATCACTGTCATAGGCATATTTTTTTACAGCATATTTACCTTCATCAAACTTAACATGCTCTTCTACAAGGTTACCCCTGTTATCGTAGGTAAATACCTTCTCTGTCAAAAACAAAATTCATTATTTTTGTGGAATGTCACTATACAAAACCACAGCTTGGAAATATTTTGCTGAAATAATTTATCTGGTTCTGGATGGCATAGCAAATAAAAATTTATCCTGATAAAAAAATAAAAAGTTCTTGACAGGCTCAGGAAATGGCGTTAAATTCCGCTCCGGCTTATGGAGCGGTTCAGTTCCATGAGACAACATTATTTGATTATAGGAAGGTGTTATTTATGGTTACGAGATTTTCAGATGTACATACTTCATGGCTTGATACTGCCGATACTCCACAGATTAAGTTGCAGGGTGCTTATTTGGAGCGTATGGGGTTTCATGTAGGCATGAATATCAAGATTGAAGTTGAGAAAGGACGGATTGTTATTACTCCTATGGAAGATGTAGAAGAAGGTGAAGCGGTTTGAAACGTAGATATTGCAGGAAGTATGGGTATTATGCCCATTACTTCCGTTTCACTTTTTGGCTGATTGGTTTTTTTAAAAGTAAATATTGATTTATAAATCAAACGAACATAAGTTTGTTTTTTTTATTGACTTCATGTTACACGTGTTATATTATATATGTTATATAGATGGATAAGGAGTGATTTGTTTGGCAAGAGGAAAGTCAGGAAGAATTGTTTTAGAAGTAGACCCGAATATTAAAAGAAAGCTTTATTTAGCTTTAGAGCAGAATCAGATTACTTTAAAAGATTGGTTTTTAGAAACTGCAAATATATATATTTCTGATAATACGACTTCTTTGATTAATAAACATGATTTGGTTGCCGAAAAGAGCAACAATAAGTATTTGATTGAGAGGGTAAAAAAATGAATTTTATAATAAATGAAACTGCAAAAAAATTGAGGGGTGGGTATTATACTCCTATAGAATTGGCAAACTTTATCAGCCAGTGGGTTATTGGAATTAACACAAAAAGCATTTTAGAACCTAGTTGTGGAGATGGTATATTTTTAGAAACAATAAATAGCCTGTGTAATAATTTTGAACATAAAACAGAATTTTTAGGGTTAGAACTTGAACAAGAAGAAGCCGCCAAAGCCTATGAACGTGCTAATTATTGTCATAATTTGAATTCTAATATTATTAATGACGACTTTTTAAGTTGGGCAATAGGAAATCTTGACCAAGAGCCAATGTTTGATGCTGTAGTTGGAAATCCGCCATTTATTAGATATCAGTATCTACCGGACATAATGCAAGACGAAGCAGAAACTATATTTAAATTTCTTAATATCAAGTTTACAAAGCACACAAATGCGTGGGTTCCCTTTGTACTGGCTTCTTTACATATGTTAAAACCAGGCGGAAGGTTTGGAATGGTAGTTCCTGCTGAAATTCTGCATGTTATACATGCTCAATCTGTACGCTCATATATAAGTAATGTATGTAGTAAAATATTGATATTTGACCCAGAGGATATTTGGTTTGAGGATACTTTACAGGGTGCAGTAATACTTCTTGCTGAAAAGAAAAAAGACCCAAATAGTAAATCTCAAGGATTATCAATAATTCAAACAAAGGGGCTTGATTTTACACAAACCAATCCATTTGAATATTTTAATAATGCAAATTACACTAATGGAGATACTTTGAAAGGCAAGTGGACATATGCCCTATTGTCAAAAAATGAGTTTAGTGTCTATAAGTCATTATTGAAAAATAGCTTTATATCAAAATTTGCTGACATTGCTGATGTTGATGTCGGAATAGTTACAGGTGCTAATAATTTCTTTTTGGTAAATGATGAAATAGTGCAAATGTATGATTTAAGCTCATATGCTCATCCAATGTTTGGAAGGAGTGAACATTGTCCCGGAATTGTTTATGATATTAACCAACATTCAAAAAATGCACAAAAGTCATTGCCAACTAATTTTATATGGTTTGATTCTAATGAAAACTTTTCAGACTTACAAAAACAGTATATAAGTTTAGGGGAATCCCAAGGATTACATACTCGTTATAAATGCAGAATCAGAAAGCCTTGGTATAAAGTTCCTTCTGTGTATGCTACTCCTTTATGTATGTTAAAAAGGTCGCATGATATTCCAAGATTAATTGTAAATAGGTTGAATGCCTATACAACTGATACTGCATATAGAATAAAAATGCTTAAACCTGAAATAAATCCTGATTTGTTAGCATATTCATTTATTAATAGTTTGACAGCCCTCAGTGCAGAGTTGGAAGGACGGCATTATGGCGGTGGTGTCCTTGAATTAGTTCCATCAGAAATTGAAAAATTACTTATACCCATTTCTAGTAAAATAACTCCATTTGTTGACGAGCTTGATTCTCAAATAAGAACTTTGAAAACTGAAGATATTCTTAGTTTACAAGATAGAAATGTATTGGCAAATGTAGGGCTTTCACCAAATGAAATTATTACACTTCAAAATGCGTGGTTCAGATTGAAAAATAGAAGGCAGCGAGTTAAAAATTAATAAAAAGCAAGCAACAATGTACTAATATAACATGGTTGCTTGCTTTTTTTATTCTATTTCCATAATAAAATAGGAATATTCATTTTCAGGCTTATAAATACGAAGTAGCTGTCCCAAAAGATCACTTCGAGCAATAACATGTTTAGCATCTCCCCAGTGTATCTGTGTTACAGAGTTGTTTTGTTCATAGGTTTTGGAATCAGTTCTTGTATTATGGGAAAGCTTTAATTTATAAATTCCATAACTTATACCTTTTATTATTATTTCGAATTTTGCATAAGCTCTTTCATAATGAGAAGTCCTTGGATTTGTATCTCTAACCCATTTTAAATTATTAAATATTTCTTCTCTAAAGTAATGCCGTTGGTCGATGTTTTCCATGCTACCTTTCTTTAAATACATTGAACCTGTAGGATTTGTATTGCTTCCACTGGGAATATTTAAATCACGTTCTTTAAGTGGTCCACTTTCCCATAACAGAATCCATTGATGAGTTTTATGTTGTTGTAAAACAACAGTTTTTGCCCTTTTCTTTGGAACTGATGATTCAATTTCTATCCTACGTGTTTTTAACTTCATCCTTGGCACAAATTCAGGACTCTTTGAAGTACTCTTTAATGAAGTAGATGGGTTGGGGGATGAGCGTTCATCAAATAGTCTACCTTCTCTAAAAACTTTTATAACTTCTTTAGCGGAACTAATTTGTGTTACATTGTTCGGAAATTCGGAAGCCAATGTATTGATTGAATTAATTATTTGATTCAGTAAATGCTCGTCCTCTGTATTACTTCGGTACAAGTGTAATAGGGTGCTGGCTTCAATGTTATCTAAAAAACCGCCCGATGTTGCATTTGCACTTCCAACAATAACTTTAGCTTCAGTATCACTGTATGAAAGAAAAATTTTAGGGTGAAAAATAAAGGAATTTGTTCCTGTATCAACAAGATAAGGCTTTATACCGTTTTTAACCAATTCCATAATAGCTTGAACTGAGGTAACACCATTTCTTATACCAACGTAAATATCTGTAATATTGTAAAAAGGCTTTAAATCTTCTTCCAGTAATAGCAATCCTCTTTTTTTCATAAAAGCAACACTAAATATAACCTTTTTTATATCTGGTAACTTAAGAATTTCTTCAATAAATTGGATGTGGCTTTTTTCATTAATTCCTTGCAGTAAATAATTTATTTTTGCCAATTCTTATCACCCCCGTTTCGGTGCAATTTATATGTTTTTTTATTGTGGATTTTATAAGGTACAAAACTTTTCCATTTTATAATACCATGCTATTTATTAAAAATAAATATTAAAGCAAAATGATAGGATATTTTAGATTTATAGATTTATAAGCCAAGGGATTAATAAAAAAACAGAAAGCCCACAAGGTAAAATATACCATGTAGGCTTTGATAGTCTTAACATTTACAAATATTGCTCAATACTTTCTCTTTGGGACTCCGATAAAATACCTTGGCACAACTTCCAATTATAGTTATTTATATTCTCATCATCTATAAAAAAGTATGCCCTAATATCTTCATCTATTTCTCCAATTTCAATAATTTGATCTTTTATAAAATCGACATTATATTGCCTAATATCTGCACCATAAAAAACATATGCTGTCCAGTTTATAACGTCATTTGGAATTTGCCAACCTTTTTGATATAATTCAGCCGTTTCTTGCTGTATAGAGTATTTTAAGAAACTTACTCTATATTTATCAATCACTTTTTCTATAGCTGGGAAATTGCTTTTATCACATTCAATCCATCCTCTAACAGATACATAGTGTCCCATTACCTTCCTCCTAAACCAGTTATTACTTTCACACCTTTGCTTTTCAAGTAATTTTGTACTTCTTTACTAACTCCATATTTAAACCAATATTCAGGAGTTTTTCCTACTTGGTTAGCGTAATCTACTGTTGCTTTTATTTGATTACGGGTACTCTTACTTAAAAAGTTTTTAGGCTTATTAATAGCTGTCATTGAGCGTTTTACTTGGATTACTTGGGTATCTGTTACAATATCAATCTTATCTTTGGGCAGGGCCTCCATCGCGTCAAAAAATTTTCGTCGCACATGTGCCCAGCAACCTACTACAGTAATATTTTCGGGCAGCTTGCAATATCCCTTATATCCGTCTGCATGCAAATATCCCGAAAATCCTTTTAGAAATTCTTCCGGATGAATATGCTTTCTGTCAGGCTGGTAGTCATAAAGTATTATCTGTTGTTTTGCCTCATCGCTCGTTCTGAACAGCCACATGTAACTTTTCGACTGTGCCGCCTTCCCAGGTTCTTTTAGCACCTGCACAACTGTTTCGTCTGCATGAAGTACCTCATGATCACACAGCTCCCTCTTCATTTCCTCATATATCGGTTCCAACCAGTCCTCACAGGCTTTAATGAGCCAATTTGACATTGTCTGCCTTGAAATCAGAATGCCGTTTTGCTTCCATTCCTGTTCCTGACGATATAATGGCGATGCCATCATAAATTTTTGTGTCGCTATATGCGCAATTGTCTCGGGAGAAGCAAAGCTTCCCTTTATGGCCGGTTCAGGCATATCTGCCTTAACAATGGGAGTACGATCTGAAGTTTTTTCACAGTTCCGGCATGAATAAACATGCCTAATATGACGAACAATTACCGCTTTCGCCGGAATAATCTTTAACTCATCACGGGTTTCTCTTCCCATTGTATGCACTTCACCACCACAATCCGAACAGACACGTTCACTTTCCGGCAGTTCGTGCTCTATTATCTCGACAGGCAAGTCCTCCGGCAACTTGTCCGTTGTTAGACGCGTTCTTTTACGATGATGAGACTTTACCTCCGTCAATGATGGTTCAGGTACTGTTAAATTGGCTATTGTTTCTGCTTCATTGAATAGATTTATTTGAAGTGCATTCGATTGTTCACTTGATACGCCAAATTGCCTATGCTTTGCAATGCGGATTTGTTCCATGAACCAGTTTACTTGATGTTCTAATTCAGCAATTCTGCGCTCCTTCTCTTCAATTATACTAAGTAATTTTTCAACTGTTATCTCTCGTGTATTTACGTGGTAATTATACCATAATAACCCATGCAAAATCCAGTTTTCAATGCATTAATGTTTCATGAAATTTGACGCTCTAAAACTTCCTTACGTCTAAGCTTTTTTTCCAATCTGGCACTGTCAATCAGACAACCTAATTCATTTACATCAAGAAGCATTGTGGTGGAATCTCCTTCCGTTGGCCAACGAAATCTCCCTCGTTCCAATCGCTTAAAGTCCAGCCAAAACCCATCTCCATCCCATTCCAGAATTTTCATCCTGTTTCTATCTCTGTTACAGAACACAAACAGTGCATCCTCAAATGGGTCAAGGCAAAAACTCTCTTGCACAAGTGCTATCAAGCCATTGATTGATTTCCTCATATCCGTATATCTGCAGCAAAGATACACAGGTTTTTCATTCCATCTTATCATAGGGACATCAACACCTGGCAAACTTTTTTCAACAATTCTAAGTCTGTTTCCGTGTTTACAGTGACATTACAGTCATTAATTTAATTTCAAGTGTAGCTTTTGCGAAGTGCACCGGTTTCGATGCAAGCTGCATCCATCCGCTTGGTACTTCAGTTTTGGACTCTTTTATTTCTTCAAGCACTGTACACTTTGCTTCAGTGACTTTCTTCTGCCAATAATAGTATGTAGCTTTGCTTACTCCATTCGTTTGGCAAAATTCTTTGATACTTTGCCCATTTTCAAGCCGGGTTTGTATTAATCCCGCCCACTTAGATATTTGTTGTTCAGATGTTGCTTTTTGTATGTCCATACAATCACTCCTTCAATCATTTTTACAGTGATTGTATCAACTACGCAATCATTCTACTATGTGATAATCTATTTTACGCTTACGCTTTTATTTACAATCTATATATTTAACTATTGAAATTGCAAATTTTATTCTAAAAATCTTCCTTCCATTTTAATTCTTTCTATCTTGCTCAAATCCTCTATTGTAGGCTCCTTTTTTTCATTTATTAACTCACCTTGTACATTCCACTCTTTAAATGCTTTTATAACACTAACTTCACATTCTGCACAATAGGTCATTATTCCTTCTTCATTCCATTTAATTATCTTTCCATCAATAAGCCCATTTTTCATATCATAATATGTCTTTAGTTTTCCATTATGATAAAACTCTACGGTTTGAATATCTTCTATACCATCAACATAGAATGAATATGACTCAATTTCTCCATTCTCAAATACTGTATACCCTATCCCGTTATATGGTATATAAGTATCCATTTCTACATAAAGGCCTGTCAAAGGGTCATATCCTATCTCAGTAATACAATTCTTTCCTTTATTTAAAATTTCTTCTTTAGACAATATATTCATCAAAATCACCTTTTTATTAGAATATTAAATCAGGAAATCTTTTCGCATAATAATCTCTTTCTACTTCTAAAACTTCTTCGAGCACATCAGATTCTAATGTAATATGCTTACAATGAGGACATCTAGGCATTGGTCTTCCAGGTATCGCAAGATCATTATTATTTAACTTAACTGAATTTACTACATTAATAATTGTATCATTTGGATTCTGATTAAACTTTTCTGGTGACTCTTTATATAACTTATCTATATACGCTTGAGTAATATCGCTTCTTGCAATATTGTTTTCCATGCAAAATTGATCTAACATAGATTCGTTTAGTGTGAGACATTCTGCATGGGACCCTGCCCCATGTGTCTTATCTTTATATACTTCATATATTTTGCTATCCATATTCTCAATTCTATTTTTTACATATGGATGGTATATAATTTTTCCTTCGGTTACTTCCAATTTTGTCATATTTCTTGCATAATAATATTTGTTTGTTTTTACATTATAACTTGTAGAAAATGCTGGTTTTAACTGATTCATAGACAAAGTTCTATTCTTATTTTCTAAATCTTTTGCTTCTTCTGTCCATTCTGCTAATTTTGCTTGAGTTTCATTCCGTAGATTGTTATATATTTCGGTTCTATCATCATTATATACATTATTTTTACTTTCACAAGAATACCCACTAGGGTCAACATACTTAACAGGATTATTCGCTACATAAGCGTACAGATTTAGTCCATCGCCTCTGTATGTATCCTCCTGCGTAAACCTTCCTATTACAGGGTTATAAAACCTTGCCCTTAGGTAGTACTGTCCTGTTACAGGGTCAAACTGTTCTCCGGCATACCTAAATCTGTTCTGTACCTTCTCAACTGCTTCAACGGTATTACCGAAGGCATCATATCTATACCTGTTTACTACATCACCTCTCCCATCCACCAATGCTGTTACATCGCCATGGGCATTGTTGACATAATAATAACTCTTCCCAGTCACTTCCTTATGTGCAAGAAGCTCATGCCCCCTTATGGTTGAATGCTTTAAACTCCATCCATCATCCAACTCAGATACAATATCCCTTCCGCTGAACACAAACCTGCTGACATTTCCGTTTTCCTGGACTTCATACCTTAAGCCTTCAGGGTCATAGACATTCTTAATAAACCCGCCTGTTGCACTCTGCACTGATGTGGTTCTGTTGAAGCAGTCGTATGTGTATTTGGTAACTCCGCTTCTGCCACTTTCCTGTATCAAGTTACCATGGGAGTCATACTTATAAAGAGTATGTGCTCCTCCCTCAACCTTCTCTACCAGTCTGTTTCGCTTGTCATAGCTGTATTCTTCCTTTATGTTTCCCTTTATCCTTAATATTCTGTTCCCTGCAAAGTCATATTTGAACGTTTCTTCCATATCGGGATAAACAACTTTTTCCAGCCTGTTAAGCTTATCGTAGAAGAAGTTTGTAACTTTACCGTTCTCAATTCTCTCAATCTGGTTTCCATTATTGTCATAGGAATACTTGTGGGATATTATTTCTTCACCGTCTTTATTCCTCGACACTATGGAGGTTATGTTTTTATCCTCATCATAGCTGTATTCCACTATTGTACCATTGCCATAGCATATTGAGGCTATTGTGTTATCGAGGTTATATGTATAAGTAGCCTCTTTCTGTGACGCATCCCATACCTCCGACAGCCTTCCTAGCTCATCATATTTGTAGGTAGTTACTTTTCCCAAAATATCCTTAAGCTCTATAAGGTTGCCGTCCCTGTCATACCTGTAATTCAATACGGGCTTTCCGTTTGCTCTTTTGGACTTGAGTTTTAAACCGGGGGTATATTCATAGTGGTAACTAACAGCATCATTTACAGCCGACTTAAGGGTTCCGTCTAAGTTGTAGACATATTCCTCACGATAGCCCGATGCCATATCCCTTTTAAGTACTATGTTGTCATCCTCATTATATATAAATTCAGTTATTTTTCTATTCCTGTCTACCTTTCGAGCTACTCTTCCCTGCAAATCATATTTGAATGTTATGGTGTCTCCTACCGGGTCTATAATCTGTGAAAGCTTGTTTAAGCTGTTGAACATATACTCGGTGGCATTTCCGTTTCCGTCAACAGAACATACAATATTGCCGGCATGGTCATAGCTGTATTTTTCTATGCTTCCGTCAGCCTTTTCTATTTCTGTTACTCTTCCCCATAAATCAAGCTTATGTTGGGTCAGGTTGCCTTCGCCGTCTTTAATTCCCGTTATATTGCCCATTGCATCATATGTGTACTGCTGTGATGCAATGCCCTTCAGCTTTGCTCCGGGTGTCGATATTTCCTTCAGCCTGCCGCCTATGTCATATTTGTATTCTGCCGCCTGCATTGTCG
>Ga0208695_1001911_pt1 | contig 16221 bp, 16 predicted proteins | sample AD_UKC111_MetaG_FD_184449 | JGI IMG/M metagenome (GOLD analysis project Ga0208695, IMG submission 184449) | Active sludge microbial communities of municipal wastewater-treating anaerobic digesters from Hong Kong - AD_UKC111_MetaG (SPAdes)... | ecosystem: Engineered > Bioreactor > Anaerobic >... | reverse complement strand
TGCTGCTCGTGCTCCTGACCGCATTCGGCGTTCAAACAGTGACAACAGGCTTCGTGGGCGGCACGTCCGGCGCGTTCTTCGGTGCACTGGTCATGACTCCGCTGGTGCTGTGGATCTCCAGCCGTGACTACGGCGCGCCGTCGCAGATCACGTTCCTGCCCGCGTTCTGGCTGCTCGTGCCGGGCGTTTCGGGTCTGATCGGCCTCACCGAAGCGGCGGATGCCGGACTCAGCGGCTTGGGCGTGGCCCTGACGACCGTGCTCTCGATCGCCCTCGGCGTGCTCATCGGAACGGCCCTGTACCGTGGCTTCAGCGAGATCGGTCCACGTCGACCGGATGACCCGTGATCTCGAACAGCACCGGAAGGGGTACACCGTGGTGATCGCCCGCTTCGAGGAGCTCGACTTCCAGCCGACGCCGATGGGCGACCTGATGTTGCGGCGACGCACCGACGCACAACTCGGCGTGGACATCTTCGAGGTGAAGCTCGGCGAGGAGTTCCTCATGTCGAGCCTGTTCACCGTCGCCGAGGAGGAACTCGCGACTCTCGGCCTGGCTTCGGCCGACGGCGACGTCCTGACGGTGCTCGTCGGCGGCCTGGGTCTCGGCTACACCGCGATCGCGGCTCTGCGCGACCCACGGGTGGGCGCCATGACGGTGATCGACACGATGCCCGCGGTGATCGACTGGCATCGGCGCGGCCTGCTTCCGGTGTCGGATGCGCTCACCAGCGACCCGCGCACCCGCCTCGTTCTCGACGACTTCTTCGCCGTCATGCGCCGCGAGCCCGAAGTCGGCGCCATCTACGACGCCATCCTGCTCGACGTCGACCACTCGCCCCGTCATCAGCTGGATGCCAGCCACGCCGACCTCTACACCGAACCCGGCCTGCGCGCGCTCGCCCGCCACCTCACCGACGGGGGAGTCTTCGCCCTGTGGTCGGATGACCCGCCCGATGACGACTTCATGGTGACCCTGTCGAGCGTCTTCTCCGAAGCTCGCGCGCACTTGGTCGACTTCGACAACCCGCTCACCGGTGGCATGTCGTCGAACACGGTGTACGTCGCGCGGTGACGAAGGTCTAGGACCGGAGTGGGGCGCGCGAATCTCCATTCTGCTCCCCCAACTCAGGACAAATGTTCGGCGTCTTTACTAATGTCCTGAGTTCCGGGAACGATTCAGACTGGTCACTCGCGTGGGCGAGGCGCTCAGGCCTCACTCCTGGGGCGGCGGGGCCGCGCCCACTAGCGCCAGTCGTCGACCCCGTAGTCCCAGCCGGTGTAGCTCTCCGCGAGGTAGCGCTGTGCGTGCAGCGAGTCGGTGAGGAGCGCCAGTTCGCCGAGCCCGCGGCGCTTGTCGAACTCCGTGGCATCCGGGGTGATGTGAAGCATGGTGGTCATCCAGTAGGAGAAGTGCTGGGCCTTCCAGATGCGCTTGAGGGCGTTCTCGGGGTAGGCGGCCATGAGTTCCTCGGAGCCGGTTGCGAAGAACGAGCGCAGCGCCTGGTTGAGCCAGAGCACGTCGCTGAAGGCGAGGTTCATGCCCTTCGCGCCGGTTGGCGGCACCGTGTGGGCGGCGTCACCCATGAGGAACACGCGGCCCTTGCGCAGCTCGTGGGCGACGAAGCTGCGGAATCGCAGCACGTCCTTGCGGAAGATCGGTCCCTGCTTGAGCATGGTGCCCTCGATGCCGGCCTGCAGCTTGTCCCAGATCTCGGCGTCGCTGACGGTCGTCGGGTCGGTGAGCGGGTCGCACTGGAAGTACATGCGCTGGATGTGCTGGTCGCGGGTGGAGATGAGCACGAAGCCCTCGTCGGAGCGCGAGTAGATCAGCTCGGGCGCGCTCGGCGGCGCCTCGACCAGCACGCCGTACCAGGCGAACGGGTACTCGCGGTAGTAGCCGCCCTGCTGCGATCCGACGACGGGGATGCGCGCGATCGAGCCCGACCCGTCGGCGCCGACCACAACATCCGCGACGATCTCGAAGGGTTCGCCCGCGGCGGTGGTGCCGACGATGCGCGGCTTGTCGCTCTCGGCGTCCTCGACGGATGTCGCGGTGTGCTCGAACAGCGGCGTGACGCCGTCTCGAATGCGCGCGGCGATGAGGTCTTTGAGCACCTCGTGCTGCGGGTAGAGGTACACCGACTTGCCGACGAGCTCCTGGAAGTCGAAGCGGTGCGCCCGGCCATCGAAGTGGAACTCGACGCCGTCGTGCTTCATGCCCTCGCGGTAGATGCGATCGGAGACGCCCGACTCGGCGAGCACCTCGGCGGCCGGAGACTCGACGATGCCCGCCTTGACGGTGCCCTCGATGTCTTCGCGACTGCGCGCGTCGATGACGACGGAGTCGATGCCGGCCTTGCGGAGCAGGTGGGCGAGCAGCAGTCCGGCGGGGCCAGCCCCGAGAATGCCGACCTGGGTGCGAATGGAGTTGGTCATGGCACCATTCAGGGCTATCGCTCGAACCGTGGCAATGCGAAACTTCCATGAGATGGAAGTTCTCGATCGCGCGATGCTGGTTCTCGGATGCTTCGGCCCCGAGGCCAATGCGCTGACCCTTACCCAGATCAGCGAGCGCACCGGACTCGCGCTCTCGACCTGCCATCGGATCGTGGCATCCCTCGTCGCGGGCGGATTCCTCGATCGCGGCGGCGACCGCAGGTACCGCGTCGGCACAACGCTCTGGACCATCGCCCAGCACGGGCCACTCAGCGACCGGCTCCGCGAAAGCGCTCTGCCCGCGTTGGCACGCCTATATGAGGAGACCGGGGAGAACATCACCCTGGCCGTGCTCGACAACGGCCAGGCGCTGTATGTCGAGCGGCTCATGGGCGAGCGCAGCATCCCGACGGTGAGCCGGGCCGGAGGTCACCTGCCCCTGCACACCACGGGCGTCGGCAAGGTGCTGCTCGCGTACCAGTCGACCGAGTACATCGAGCGGTATCTCTCCGAGCCGCTCGCGCGCCCGACCCGCGACTCGATCGACCAGCCCGACCGTCTGCGACGGGACCTCGCCGAGGTGCGCCAGCGAGGCTACTCGATCACCCGACAGGAGATGACCGTCGGCAGCGGATCCATCGCCGTGCCGATCCTCGTCGACGGCCAGTGCGTTGCGGCGGTCGGAGTCATCGTGCACCTCGCCCGCCTCGACGTGAACCGTCTGGTCGGCACCCTCAATCGGGCCGCAGCGACGATCGTCACCGAGCTGGGACGGCTGAAGTGAGCGCCGGGTACACTCCGGGCATGAGTGAGAAGGGCGCGGCAGCCCAGGATGCGCCCGGGCCGAGCGTCACCGGCCGCGCGCTCGCGGTGCTCGACTCGTTCGACCAGACTCACCGCCGCCAGTCGCTCGCGGCGATCTCCCGTCGCACCGGGCTGCCGCTGACCACCGTGCACCGCCTCGTGCACGAGCTCGAGCGCCACGGCGCGCTGGCGCGGGGTGCCGACGGCGACTACGAGATCGGCAGCAAGATCTGGCGCCTCGGCACGCTGGCGTCGGTGCACGTCGAACTGCGCGAGGTGGCGCTGCCCTACATGGAGGACGTCTACCAGCTCGCCAATGACGCCGTGCAGATCGCGGTGCTCGACGGCCTGCGCATCCTCGTCGTCGACCGCATCGCGGGCTCGCGCAGCATCGAGGTGCTCTCGAAGCCCGGCTCGCGTCTGCCCCTGCATGCCACCGGGGTCGGCAAGGTGCTGCTTGCCTACGGAGGCCAAGACCTTCAGGATGCGGTGCTCGGCTCTCTAGACCGCTACACCGACAGCACGATCACCGATGCACCGACGCTGAAGGCCCAGTTGCTCACGATCCGCTCACAGGGCTTCGCGGTCACGCGGGAGGAGCTCGCGCCGGGTGCCACGTCGGTGGCGGTACCGCTGCGCGGTAAGGGCGGCACGGTGATCGCGGCCCTCGGGGTGGTCTCGTCCAGCGACAACGCCGAGATCTCGCGCATGGTGCCGGTGCTGCAGGTGACGGCGGCGGCGCTGAGCAAGAAGCTCGCGCAGTCGGGGCTGGGCGAGGCATCCCGGCTCGGGTGAACTGGCCTTCCGCTGAGCGGAATATGCCCTAGTCTCGTCGGGCGTCATGCCGTTGTCTGGGTGGGCACCCTGCTGCCCACTTCGAAGGAGAACCATGGCGCGCGTCGTCCGAGGCACCCCCCGCACCCCGCTCGAGATCGTCGACGGTCTCGCCGAGCTGGGGGTTGCGACAGTGCACGAGGCGCAGGGGCGCATCGGTCTGCTGAATGTGCGGCTGCGCCCGATCTTCCCCGCGAAGATCGCCGGCACCGCGCTGACCGCTGAGGTCGCACCCGGTGACAACTGGTCGATCCACGTCGCCGTCGAGCAGGCGAAGCCCGGCGACATCCTCGTGGTCACCCCGACGAGCCCGTGCGAGGACGGCTACCTCGGCGACCTGCTCGCAGACTCCCTGCTGGCCCACGGTGTGCGGGGCCTCGTGATCGACGCGGGCGTGCGGGATGTCGCGACCCTCACCGAGATGGGCTTTCCCGTCTGGTCGAAGAACATCGGAGCTCAGGGCACGGTCAAGTTCACGCCCGGCAACGTGCAGACGCCGATCGTGATCGCCGAGCAGCTCGTGAACCCCGGCGACGTGATCGTGGCCGACATCGACGGCGTCGTCGTGGTGCGCCGTGAAGACGCGGAGGCCGTGCTCGCCAAGGGGCGCGAGCGCGAGGCCAACGAGACCGCGAAGCGCGAGCGCCTGCGTGCCGGAGAGCTCGGCCTCGACATCTACGGCATGCGCGACAAGCTCGCTGCTGCCGGCCTCGTCTATGTTGACTACAGGCCCGAGGACTACGCCGGATGACGATGACCAACTCGCAGCGGTCCGTGCCGGGCACCCTCATGCGTGGCGGCACGTCCAAGGGGCTGTACTTCCTGGCCGACGATCTGCCGCACGACCGCGCAGCGCGTGACCAGTTTCTGCTCGCGGCGATGGGTTCGCCCGACGTGCGCGAGATCGATGGACTCGGCGGCGGGCATCCGCTCACCTCGAAGGTGGCCGTCGTCAGCCGCTCGGATCGCGAGGGCATCGACGTCGACTACCTGTTCCTTCAGGTGTGGCCCGACCGCGCCGAGGTCAGCGACCAGCAGAACTGCGGCAACATCCTCGCCGGTGTCGGTCCGTTCGCGATCGAGCGCGGACTCGTCGCCCCCAGCGGTGACCTCACCCCCGTCGCGATCTTCATGGTGAACACCGACTCGAAGGCGACCGCGTTCGTCGAGACTCCCGGCGGCGTCGTGAACTACGCCGGCACCGCGCGCATCGACGGCGTGCCCGGCACGCACGCCCCGATCATGATCAACTTCGAGGATGTCGCCGGCTCCAGCTGCGGCGCCCTGCTGCCCACGGGCAACGCCGTCGACACCGTACTCGGCGTCGATGTCACCTGCATCGACAACGGGATGCCCGTGGTCTGCCTCGCAGCGTCAGACTTCGGCATCACGGGCTACGAGACCCCGGCCGAGCTCGAGGCCAACGAGGAGCTGAAGGCCCGCGTCGAGGCTATCCGCCTCGCGGTCGGCCCGATGATGAACCTCGGCGACGTCACGAACAAGACAGTGCCGAAGATGAGCCTGCTCGCCCCTGCGCGGGACGGCGGACTCGTCGCCACCCGCACGTTCATTCCGCACCGGGTGCACGAAGCCATCGGGGTGCTGGGCGCCGTGTCCGTGGCGACTGCCTGCATGATCGACGGCAGTGTTGCGGCGCGCATCGCCGGGCTGTCGACGGCTGCCACCGACCTCGTGGTCGAAGTCGAGCATCCGACCGGCTTCTTCACCGTGCAGATGGAGGTCGACCGCTCGTCGGGCGAACTCGTCGTCACCAAGTCCGCGCTGCTGCGCACCGCCCGCATGCTCATGTCGGGCGACATCTACGTCATCGATTCCGGAGAAGCCGCATGATCATCGACATCCACGGTCACTACACGACCGCGCCCGAGGCCCACAACCAGTGGCGCATCGACCAGTTGGCCGCGTACGCCGCCGGCCAGCCGAGCCCCGCCTACCCCGAGATCTCGGATGACACGATCCGGGCCTCGATCGAGGAGAACCAGCTCAAGCTGATCACCGAGCGCGGCAGCGACCTCACCATCTTCTCTCCGCGCGCGTCGGCCATGGGACACCACGAGGGCGACCAGCGCATCAGCCTCGAGTGGACGGTGGCCTGCAACAACCTCATCAAGCGCGTCGTCGACCTCTTCCCCGACACGTTCGTGGGCGTCGGCCAGTTGCCGCAGTCGCCGGGCTCCGACCTCACCGCGACCATCGCGGAGCTCGAGCGCGTCGTCAACGAGCTCGGCTTCATCGGCGTGAACCTGAACCCCGACCCCAGCGGTGGTCTCTGGCAGACCGTTCCGCTGACGGACAAGTTCTGGTACCCGCTCTACGAGAAGATGGTCGAGCTCGACGTGCCCGCGATGGTGCACGTGTCGGCGAGTTGCAACCCCAACTTCCACGCCACCGGCGCGCACTACATGAACGCGGACACCACCGCCTTCATGCAGCTCATCCAGGGCGACCTGTTCGCAGACTTCCCGACGCTGCGCCTGATCATCCCGCACGGCGGCGGCGCGGTGCCGTACCACTGGGGTCGCTACCGGGGTCTGGCCGACATGCTCAAGCAGCCCGACCTCTCGACCCACCTGATGAACAACGTGTTCTTCGACACCTGCGTCTACCACCAGCCGGGCATCGATCTGCTCGTGAAGGTCATCGACAACAAGAACATCCTGTTCGGTTCGGAGATGATCGGCGCCGTGCGCGGCATCGACCCGACGACCGGCCAGTACTTCGACGACACGAAGCGCTACATCGACGCGGCGCAGATCAGCGACGCCCAGAAGGCGAGCATCTTCGAGAGCAACGCGCGTGCGGTGTTCCCGCGGCTCGATGCGATCCTCGCGGAGCGAGGCCGATGAGCGCCGCCGCCCCCGCCTTCGTCAAGGACGCTGACTGGCTCGACTGGGATCCGACCCCCACCAAGCCCGCCTTCGTCGTGCCCGCTGGCTCGGTCGATGCGCACTGCCACGTGTTCGGCCCGGGAGACATCTTCCCCTTCGCGCCCGAGCGCAAGTACACGCCGTGCGACGCGCGCCGAGAGCAGCTGTTCGCGCTGCGTGACTTCCTCGGCTTCGACAAGAACGTCGTTGTGCAGGCCACCTGCCACGGCGCCGACAACTCGGCGCTGCTCGACGTGCTCGAGCACTCCGAGGATCGCGCTCGCGGAGTCGTCACCGTCAAGCCCGACATCGAGGCTCGCGAGCTCGCCCGCATGGACGACCTCGGCGTGCGCGGCGTGCGCTTCAACTACGTCAAGCGCCTGGTCGACCCGAAGCCCGACGACTACTACCGTGCGATCGTCGACAAGATCCGCCCGCTCGGCTGGCACGTGGTGCTGTACTTCGAACCCGCCGATCTCGCCGAGAAGCGCGACTTCTTCGCGAGCCTCGGGGTGCCGATCGTCGTCGATCACATGGGCCGTCCCGACGTGACCAAGCCTGTCGACGGACCCGAGTTCGCCGCCTACCTCGACTTCGCTCGCACAGCGGATGTCTGGACCAAGGTCAGCTGCCCCGACCGCCTCACCGTGTCGGGCTCGCCCCACTACGTAGACGTGGTCCCCTTCGCGAGGGCGATCGTCGAGGAGTTCAGCGACCGGGTGCTCTGGGGCACCGATTGGCCGCATCCGAACATGAAGAAGGAGATGCCGGATGACGGCATCCTCGTCGACTACGTGCCGTCTGTCGCGACGACGGTCGCCCTCCAGGAGAAGCTCCTGGTCACCAACCCCACCACCCTCTACTGGAGCTGACCATGACGAAACCGGATTTCCACCAGTTCGACGACATCCCCGGCACGACGATCTTCACGATCGAGAAGGCCCGCGAGGGCTTCGCGCTCAACCAGTTCTGCATGAGCCTGCGCAAGGCGGAGAACCGGGAGCGCTTCCTCGCCGACAACCGCGCCTACCTCGACGAGTGGGACATGACCGAGGAGCAGAAGCAGGCCGTGATCGACCGCGACTTCCAGGCGATGCTCGACCACGGCGGCAACGTCTACTTCCTGTCGAAGATCTTCGCCTCTGAGGGTCTGTCCTACGTGCAGGCCGTCAGCACGATGACCGACATGAACGTCGAGCAGTACCAGGCGATGATGCTGGCCGGCGGCCGCAACGTCGAAGGCTGGCGCAGCAAGAAAGAGCGAGGAGAAGCCTGATGGCACGCATCACCGCTGGGGTCAGCACCAGCCACGTTCCCGCCGTCGGCGCGGCGGTCGACATGGGTCGCACCGAGGAGCCGTACTGGAAGCCGATGTTCGAGGGCTACGAGTTCTCCAAGAAGTGGATGGCAGACCACACCCCGGATGTCGCGATCATCGTCTACAACGACCACGCGTCGTACTTCGGCATGGAGATCATGCCGACCTTCGCGATGGGCATCGCCGACTCGTTCGCGATCTGCGATGAGGGCTACGGACCGCGGCCCGTGCCCGTGGTCGAGGGCGCGCCGGAGTTGGCGACGCACCTGGCGGCATCCCTGATCCTCGACGACTTCGACATGACCGTGCTCAACGTGCTCGAGGTCGACCACGGTCTCACCGTGCCGATGTCGCTCATGTTCGGCACCCCCGACAAGTGGCCCACCAAGGTGATCCCCCTGCCGGTCAACGTGGTCATGTACCCGCAGCCGTCGGGCGAGCGATGCCTGTCGCTCGGTAAGGCGATCCGTCGGGCCGTGCAGCAGTTCGATGAGGACCTCGACGTGCAGATCTGGGGCACGGGCGGCATGAGCCACCAGATCCAGGGGGCCCGGGCCGGCCTCATCAACCTGCCGTGGGACATCCAGTTCATGGACGACCTCATCAACCAGCCCGAGGTACTGCAGTACAAGCCGCACCTCGAGTACATGATCGAGGCCGGCTCCGAGGGCGTCGAGCTCATCATGTGGCTCATCATGCGCGGCGCGCTCGGTGGCCAGGTCGACGAGGTCTACCGTTTCAACCACGTGCCGGCCTCGAACACCTCGGTCGGCCACCTCATCCTGACCCCGAAGGAGATCTGAGCGTGAAGGTCAACCTCGCGGTCGTGGGCCTTGGTGCCTTCGGCCAGAAGCACCTCGATGCCCTCGCCCAGATCCCGGACGCGGTCATCCACTCGGTGGCACATTCGAAGATGGATGTCGCGCAGGAGGTCGCCGCAAAGTACGGCGCCGCGCACGCCTTCACCGACTACACGGCGCTGCTCGCCCAGCCCGACCTCGACGGCGTGCTGCTCGCGACCCCCACCCAGATGCACCACGCGCAGACGATCGAGGCACTGCGGGCGGGCAAGCACGTGATGGTCGAGATCCCGATGGCCGACTCGCTCGCGGGCGTGCAGGAGATCGTCGACGTACAGGCCGAGACGGGCCGCATCGCGATGGCCGGTCACACCCGCCGCTTCAACCCGTCGCACCAGTACCTGCACAAGAAGATCGTCGCCGGCGAGTTCGCCATCCAGCAGATGGACGTGCAGACCTACTTCTTCCGCCGCACCAACATGAACGCTCTCGGCCAGCCGCGCTCGTGGACCGATCACCTGCTCTGGCACCACGCCGCCCACACTGTCGACCTGTTCCAGTACCAGACCGGGGAGCGGATCGTGAAAGCCAACGCGATCCAGGGGCCGAAGCATCCCGAGCTCGGCATCGCCATGGACATGTCGATCCAGCTGAAGACCGAGACCGGCAAGATCTGCACGCTGAGTCTCTCGTTCAACAACGACGGGCCGCTCGGCACCTTCTTCCGCTACATCGGCGACACCGGCACCTACATCGCCCGCTACGACGACCTCGTCACGGGCAAGGAGGAGCCGATCGACGTGTCACACGTAGACGTGTCGATGAACGGGATCGAGCTGCAGGACCGCGAGTTCGTGGCCGCGATCGTCGAAGGCCGTGAGCCCAACTCGAGCGTCGCCCAGGTGCTGCCCTGCTACGTGGTGCTCGACGAACTGCAGCAGCAGCTCGAGTACTGACCGCCGCTGGTTGAGTAGCCGACGAAGTCGGCGTATCGAAACCGGCGATGTGGCTGGTTGAGTAGCCGACGAAGTCGGCGTATCGAAACCGCAGGACAGGTTTCGATACGCGCTTCGCGCTACTCAACCGGCGATGGTGTGGTTTCGATACGCGCTTCGCGCTACTCAACCGGCCTTGCTGTAGGGGATCTTCTTGCTGTGCAGGATGCGCGAGTAGGTGAGCGCTACGCCGTCGACCATGGTCGACTGGTAGCCGACCTCGTTCAGCATCTCGGTGACATCCATCATCTCGATCTGGCGGCGCTTGACGTGCTGGGCGGTGCCGGTGAGGTAGCGCTTGGCCGTCTCGGGTGAGCTCGAGTCGAACTCGCGCAGGATCTCCTCGTAGGCCCACTGCTGCAGTCCCATGCTCTCGGCCGCCCACAGGGTGTCGATGAGCACGGCCGCCATGCCCTTGGCGAGGATGCTCCGCAGCAGCTTGCGGGCCGCCGCCTCTCCCGGCACGTCCGAGACGTACTCGAGGTTCATGCCGTACGGCTCGAGAAGGTCCACGAAACGTCGCGCTCCCGGTCCCGCGACCCCCATGGGCACCTTCTCGGCGAGCCCGGGGACCGGCTTCATGATGGCCACATCGGCGAAGGCGCCGTCGCCGAATAGCCCTGCGAGCGCCTTCTTCAGGGCGGGCGTTCCGGTGTTGAGGTCGGCGTAGACCGTGTCGGTTCCGAGCAGGGGAGCGACCTGCTCGGCCACCTTCTTGGCGGCGGTCGACGAGTTGATCGAGATGACGATGTCGGCGCCGGTGACGACTGTGGCGACATCCGGTGCGAGGGGTACTGGTGGTGTTTCAGGAACGACGGGGTCGAACCCGATGACGTCGGCACCCGCCGCCTGCAGCCCGGCCGCGATCAGCGATCCTGCTTCGCCCAGCCCGATGACACCGATTCGCACACGAGAGCTCATGCACCCATTCTCCCGCGGCGCGAGGGTCAGCGGTCGAACAGCCGCGCCTGCGCCTCGGTGTGGTGGCCGCCGACGGCGGGGGTGATGTCGGTGAGCCGATGCACCTGCTCGGTGCTGAGCGTCACATCGAGTGCACCGAGGTCCTCCTCGAGGTGATCGACGCGGATCGTTCCGGGGATCGGCGACCAGTCGTCGCCCTGCGCGAGCAGCCAGGCGAGCGAGACCTGCGCCGGTGTCGCGCCGACCTCGCCGCCGATCTCGGCGATCTCCTCCACGATGGTGACGTTGGATTCGATGGCCCCCGGCAGGAATCGCGGATTCGTCAGCCGCCAGTCGGTCTCCTCGAGCTGGTCCCGGGTGCGCAGGGTGCCCGCGAGCAGGCCGCGGTTGAGCGGCGAGTAGGGCACGAAGCCGATGCCGAGCTCACGCAGCAGATCGAGCGTGCCGTCGTCGGCGTCCCGGCTCCAGAGCGAGTACTCCGACTGCAACGCGGCGATCGGATGCACGGCGTGCGCACGACGGATCGTCTCACGCCCCGCCTCCGAGAGTCCGATGTGGCGAATCTTGCCCTCGGCGATGAGTTCACTCAGCGTGCCGATGACATCCTCGATGGGCACCGCCGGGTCGACGCGGTGCTGGTAGTAGAGGTCGATGTGGTCGGTCTGCAGGCGTGTGAGCGAACCCTCGACGGCGATCCGGATGCTCGCGGCCGAGCTATCCACCGGGCCGGCGTTGCCGACGTGCGACATCAGTCCGAACTTGGTGGCCAGTACGACCGAGTCGCGACGGCCGACCAGCGCGCGACCGACGAGCTCCTCGTTGGTGAACGGGCCGTACAGCTCGGCGGTGTCGATGTGCGTGACGCCGAGCTCGAGCGCCCGATGGATCGTGCGGATCGAGGATGCCTCGTCCCGGCTGTGCCCCGTGTAGAGGTGCGACATCCCCATGCAACCGAGACCGATGCGCGACACTGTGAGATCGCCGAGACGTGTGTGCTGCATGTGTGAACTCCCGATCATCAGACTACCGGGAGCCCACCACCAGCTAGATGAACAGCGTCGTCGTTGACTCCGCCGCCTCCCCGAGGAAGGTCGCGACTCCACCCAATTCCACCCCGTCGATCAGGTCGGACTCGGCGATGCCCAGCAGATCCATGGTCATGGTGCAGCCGATGATGCGCGCGCCGCCCGCTTGTGCCGAGGCGATCAGTTCGGGCAACGAGTGCACCCCGTTCTTCTTCATGACGCCCTTGATCATGGCCGTACCCGCGCCCATCATGTTCATCTGCGAGAGCGTGAGCTTCTCTGCCCCGCGCGGCATCATGGCGCCGAACATCGCGTCGAGTGCGCTGCGGTCGCGCTTCGGCGGATCGGAGCGACGGAGGGCATTGAGACCCCAGAAGGTGAAGAACATCGAGACCTCCTCGCCCATGGCGAGAGCGCCATTGGCGATGATGAACGCAGCGATGAGCTTGTCCAGATCACCGTCGAAGACGACGAACGACAGCTTGGGTGCCGCGGATGCCACGGCGACGGCGGTGCCGCTGGTCGCGACCTGCGCACCGCCCTTGCGCATCGTGGCAACGTAACCCGCACCCTCGGGAACGAGCTGGAGCAGTTCGTGGCCGTTGCGCTTGGCCCATGCCGGGCCATCCAGTGCGAAGCCGGGGTCTGAGACGTGCACGACGATGTCGTCACCGGCGCCGAGTGTTTTCATGGTGTCGGCGAGTTTCATGATCGGGCCAGGGCAGGCAAGACCGGAGCAATCCAGATCGACCGAGACGCCGGTGCCACTGCGGACGACGTCGCGCTGGGCTGCCGCTGCAACCACGTCGACCGCCTCAGCGTAGGCGATCACCGCGGGTGTGGGCTCGGCCGTGTCGGGCGCGAGTTCGTGCCACGCCCGGAAGGTCTCCGAACCTCCGGAGAGGGTCGCAACGGAGGTGAACCCTCGCTGCACGAGAATCCGATAGGCGAGGTAGCTGCGGAAACCGACAGAGCAGTAGAGACGCAGCGGCTCGTCGCGATTCCAGAGCTCACTGGCATCCCGGATCGTCGCGAGCGGCACATTCTCGGCGCCGGAGACGTGCCAGACGGAGAACTCCTCGGCGGTGCGCACGTCGATGATGCGAGCCCCGTCTGTGGCGTGCGGATAGTCCTGGGCATACCAGAGCTCGAGGTCGCCGAGCAGAACATTGCTCGCGACGAACCCGGCCATGTTCACCGGGTCCTTGGCCGAGCCGAACGGCGGCGCATAGGCGAGCTCGAGTTCTTCGAGATCCCACACTGTGAGTTCCGCCCGCAGCGCCGTTGCCAGAACGTCGAGGCGCTTGTCGACTCCGTCGAAGCCGGCGACCTGGCCACCGAGGATTCGCCCGGTGTCTGGCGCGAACAAGAGCTTCATGTTCATCATCGCCGTGCCCGGGTAGTAGCCGGCATGCCCGGAGGGGTGAACGTGCACGGCCCGGTAGTCGATGCCTGCGGCGATCAGTTGGCGTTCGGTCGCACCCGTTCCACCCGCGACCATGTCGAAGACCTTGACGATAGACGTGCCTTGAGTGGACTTGTACTCGGTGCTGCGGCCGCAGATGTTTTCCGCGGCCACTCGGGCCTCACGGTTGGCGGGCCCCGCCAGCGGGGCGAGCCCGGACCCGGGCAGCACGGTGTTGGGGGTCTCGACCGAGTCCCCGGCGGCCCAGATGTGCGGGTCGGAGGTGCGCATGTGAGTGTCGACCGCGATACCGCCGTGAGCGCCGAGGTCGAGTCCGGCATCCGTCGCCAGGTGCGTCGACGGTCGCACACCAGCGGACAGGATGACGAGGTCGGCGCCCAGCACCGTGGAGTTCTTCAGTTCGACGTTCAGGCCACCGCCGGCTCGCGCGGCGAACGCCGCGGCCGCGGTGGAAAGGTGCAGCCCGACGCCCCGGCTGCGCAGGTGTCGTTCCACCGGCACCGAGATCTCGTGGTCGAGCGGCGGCAGGATCTGGTCGGCCATCTCGACGACATCGACTGTGGCGCCACGGTGCCTGAGGTTCTCCGCCATCTCGAGGCCGATGTAGCCGGCGCCGATGACGACACAGTGCACGTCGGACGGGTTGGTGGCAGCGTTGAGCGCGGCATCCAACTCGGTCTTGATGACATCCATGTCGCCGATGCGTCGAAGCACGTGGATGCCCGGCAGATCGATCCCCGGCAGTGGCGGCCTGATCGGCTCAGCTCCCGCGCACAAGGCAAGTGCGTCGTAGCTCTCCACGTATTCGCGTCCCGTGGCCAGCTCCCGCACCGAAACTGTGCGCTTCTTGCGATCGATCGCAATCACCTCGTTGCCGACGCGTACGTCAATGTCGAGCGACTCGCGAAGGCTCTCGGGTGTCTGCAGAAGCAATCGCGAGCGATCGGCTATCACTTCGCCGATGTGGTACGGCAGGCCGCAGTTGGCGAAAGACACGTGGTGTCCACGCTCGAGCACGATGATCTCTGCCCGCTCGTCCAGCCTGCGCGCTCGAGCGGCGAGCGAGGCCCCTGCGGCGACTCCACCGACAACGACGATCTTCATTTCATTGCCTCCCAGCCGGCGGCGACGTCCCGAACTCGGAGCGCCGCGCGTCCGTTGATTTCACGGTATTCGGGGGCGGCCGCGCGCAGAACGGTCTTTGGTCCCGTGGAGTGTGGGTTAGAACGACGCGCGGAGTTTGCGGCCGTTGAAGGGCTTTCCCACGAGCGGCGCGAAGATGCAGAAGTCCAGCGCGCCGGCGAGGAACACGACAAGACCGACGGCGGCGAGGATGAACCACCATCCGCCCAGGGCCACTCCTATCCCCAGAAGGGCGAGTCCGGCGATGCCGCGGGTCCAGCGGCCAGCGGTGGATCCGAGGAACTTGATGATTGCCATGAGAGATCTCCTTCGTGAATGATGAGACTCTCAACATACCCACGGGGGTATGCTGCCCAGCAGGACCAAGGTCCCGCGGTGATCAAGCGGGCCGTGCTCCCGCCGCGGGCAGGATGACGCCGTCGATGACCGACATCAGGAACTCCCGGTCCACCGCCTTGCGAAGCATGAGTGTGCGGTACGACGTCATGGCCGGGCCGATCATGCACAGCCGCTCGATGTCGGCATCCGCGGGGATCTCGCCACGGTCGATCGCGCGCTGGAAGAAGATGCGGTTCGCTGCCGCGCGCGGAGCGACTAGGGCGTCGTAGGCGGCATCCGCCAGTTCGGGACTACGGGTGAGCATCGACACGATGCCGGCCATCACCTTGAGTTTGCGCTCGCTGTCACGGATGCTCGGCGGCTTGATCATCGCCACGAGGTCGCCGCGCAGGGTTCCGGTGTCTGGCAGGGAGGAGAGATCGACGTCCTTGTACTTCATGCACGCGACGGCGTCGAGCACGAGCTCGGGCTTGGATGGCCACCGGCGATAGACGGTCGCCTTGCCGGCCTTCGCGCGGGCGGCGACCATGTCGATGGTCATGCCGTCGTAGCCGGTCTCGGCCAAGACGTCGAGGGTGGCATCCAGAATCGTGCCGTCGAGGCTGGGGTCGCGCTTGCGGCCGAGCTTGGGGGCGACGTCGAGGTCGGTCTGCGTCATCGCGCCACCACCCCTTTCGTCGCAGTCCAGACTACCAACAAGTTAATTACTGAACAACTGATATCCGGAACTCCTCGGTACCGTATATAGTAGCGGTCATGTCTGAAGCGTCTGTTCCCGCGTCCCCCGTCAGCCGTCGCCGCTGGCTGACTCTCGTCGTCGTGGGCCTGGCCCAGCTGATGGTCGTGCTCGACGGCACCGTCGTGAACATCGCGCTGCCGTCGGCCCAGGCCGACCTCGGATTCTCCGACGGTGAGCGCCAGTGGATCATCACCGCCTACTCCCTCGCCTTCGGCAGCCTGCTGCTGCTCGGCGGGCGCCTCTCCGACCTGATCGGGCGCAAGCGCACCTTCATCATCGGCCTCATCGGCTTCGCGATCGCCTCCGCCCTCGGTGGCGCCGCAGGCTCGTTCGAGCTGCTGGTGGCGGCGCGGGCGTTGCAGGGTGCGTTCGGTGCACTCCTCGCCCCCACGGCGCTGGCCGTGCTGACGACGACCTTCATCATCCCGAAGGAGCGCGCTCGCGCGTTCGGTGTCTTCGGTGCGATCGCGGGTGCTGGCGGAGCGGTCGGCCTCCTGCTGGGCGGCTACCTCACCGAGACGCTCGACTGGCGCTGGAACCTCTACATCAAC
>Ga0208695_1001906_pt1 | contig 16233 bp, 18 predicted proteins | sample AD_UKC111_MetaG_FD_184449 | JGI IMG/M metagenome (GOLD analysis project Ga0208695, IMG submission 184449) | Active sludge microbial communities of municipal wastewater-treating anaerobic digesters from Hong Kong - AD_UKC111_MetaG (SPAdes)... | ecosystem: Engineered > Bioreactor > Anaerobic >... | reverse complement strand
CTAGGATGCTTACCGTTGAGGACAAAAAATTCTGCTTGGGCGACCCTATGCTTTTATATATGACTGGTAAGCATCCTAATGTTCCGATTATGACAGGAAATACTCCTGATGAGTTCATGAACGGTATTTATGCCGAGTCGGAGAAGGATTATAAAAACAAAGCAAAACAAATTTTTGGAGATAATGCGGACAGGTTTCTTAGCTTTGATGAGGCATGGCGGTTTAAAGAAAATATAGGCTATGCCGCTGTTGACTCGCTGGAATGCACTACAAAAAGTATACTTCTAAAAAATCAGGAGCATGGTGGCACGAAAGAATGCTATTATTATAAATTTAAACCGGATATTCCGGGATGGGATAACCCCGGAGCATTTCATTCCTCAGAGCTATGGTTTTTCTTTGAAACTCTTGCAAAATGCTGGAGGCCGTTTACGGGACATCATTATGACTTGGCCCGCAAGATGTGCAACTATTGGACAAATTTTGTGAAATCAGGAAATCCTAACGGGTTTGACAACGACGGAACTCCACTTCCGGAATGGAAACCATATACAAAAGAAGCTTCGTGTCAAATGCTGTTTGAATCAGATGGGCCAAAACTCTGTCAAAAGTCGGAATCGGAATTTATGAAATTTCTTATAGAAAAAATAAGCGGCGATATTTTAAATTCAAAACAAATGAAGTAGTAGCCAACAGGAAGGAATGATTATTAAAATGAACACCAAACAAGTATATAATCCATATCTTCCGTCATGGGAGTATATTCCCGACGGAGAACCCCATATATTCGGTGACAGGGTATACGTTTATGGCTCGCATGACTTTTTTAACGGCTATGTGTTCTGCATGGGGGATTATGTATGCTGGTCAGCTCCAATTAATGATTTATCTGACTGGAAATACGAGGGAGTCATATATAAAAAGACAGACGATCCTCTTAACAAGGACGGAAAGATGTGCCTTTATGCACCTGACGTTACATTGGGACCAGATGGAAGATATTATCTTTATTATGTCCTTGACAGAGTTTCGGTTGTGTCGGTTGCAGTATGCGATACCCCTGCAGGGAAATATGAATTTTACGGCTATGTACATGATAAAGACGGGAACAGACTTGGTGAGCGCGACGGTGATCAGCCGCAGTTTGATCCGGGAGTGATTACCGAAAACGGCGTAACCTATATGTATACAGGCTTTTGCAGCAGAGGCGACAAGAGCAGGAAGGGTGCAATGGCAACGGTACTCGGCAAGGATATGCTTACCATTGAGGAAGAGCCTGTAATTATCGTTCCCGGATGTGAATACAGTGACGGAAGTGAATTTGAGGGACACGAATTTTTTGAGGCGCCCTCTATAAGAAAAGTCGGAAATAAGTATTATTTCGTTTATTCGTCAATATTAATGCATGAGCTTTGCTATGCCACAAGCGATTATCCAACAAAGGACTTTAAGTATGGCGGAGTTATTGTGAGCAACAGTGATATGAATATTGACAGCTATAAGCCTGCAGAAAAGCCTATGGCATACGGCGCAAACAATCATGGCGGCATGGTGAATATTGGGGAAGATTGGTATATTTTCTATCACCGTCATACAAACGGAACATGGTTCAGCCGTCAGGGCTGTGCCGAAAAGATAACAATTCTCCCAGATGGAAGAATCCCTCAGGTTGAAATAACCTCATGCGGTCTGAACGGAAAACCTCTTGAGGGGAAAGGATTTTATCCTGCATATATAGCCTGCAATCTCTTTACAGATGTAGAATCAGTATATATCAACGACGAGGGCCACTTCCCCAAAATAACTCAGGACGGAGCAGACGGGGACGAGAAAGACGGCTATATAGCAAATATTAAGGATACCGCAACTGCCGGCTTTAAATATTTCGACTGTAAGGGAGTTTCTGAAATCAGCATCTTTACCAGAGGCTATGCCGATGGAAAATTTGAGGTAAAAACAGCGTGGAATGGCTGTGTCCTTGCGGAAATACCAATAGCAAATTCAAACGTTTGGGAAAAATACAGCAGCAAAATAACTATTCCTGATGGAATACAGGCGCTTTATTTAACTTATAGGGGCTCTGGAAAAGCACAGCTAAAGGGCTTTGAACTTGCATAACAATTCGAGTATTAAAAATCAAAGCAAAATAATAGCTTTAAGGTAATCTTGAACATTTATAAATTCCTTTTTTACAACAAACCAAAACATGGTATCACTGCACTTTGCAATGATACCATGTTTTCTTTGCTTATCCGTCGTATTAGTAATATATCCAAACTATTTCTTTTTAACAGAAAGCCAGATTTCACTGTAATAATTTTCATCCTGAATGCCGTTCTTATAGTTCTCTGCAGGTGAATACATTTCTATGGTATATCTCTCACCAAGCTCATAATCCTTGCAGTTAGGAAGCCATTCTGACCATATCTTGGTGTTGACGTCCTGCATAGCTTTCGGCATTGCACCCTTGCAGGAAAAAACTGCCCATGTGCTTTTGGGAACAGTATGGCACACAAACCCATCGGGAATCTCATTCCACGGAATATAGTTATCGGCAATCAAATATTCAAACTCTTTTCCGTTGTTAATCTGATCAACGTTAACACCGAACATTCCGCAAACCGTTTTGTTCTTGCCTGTTTTGTAGTGTTCCTCCCAAAACTTAGGTATCTCCGCATAAGCGTTATCATACGAAAGCTTCTTTGATACTCCGATAACGGTAAATGCTGCCTTTTCAACAATTTTGTAATCCATAGTAAAACCGCCCTCCAATGTAAATTTGATTTTGAGCGGAGCAAACGACTTAATCATTGCTCCCTCTTTTCGTACAGCAGACGGAGTAACGCCGTGAAAGCGTGTAAAAGCTTTAGTGAAGCTGTCCGGAGAATCGTAGCCGTACTTTACAGCGATATCGATAATTTTATTGTCCGTCGAAACAAGCTCGCCAGCGGCAAGCGTGAGCCTGCGAAGACGGATATACTCACCGACCGTGAAGCCGCACAGCATTGCAAATGCCTTCTGAAAATAAAAGCACGACACACAGGCCTGCTTTGCAATATCCTCAGCATTCAGCTCACCGTCGAGATTATCCTCAATATAGCGCACAGCATTGCCCATTCCCTCAACCCAGTTCATAGCTTCCTCCTTGTCTGTGCATTAATGATACCATAGAGCGGACGATTATGCCCGATTTTTCTTGCAAAGTTTTGTCCCGTTACCGAGCTGCTGATTATAGACTGCAAGCAGAATTACAAAGCTGAATAATTCTTCAAGCTGCTTTCAAGCCTGCGCCTCATTTCAGAGGCGGCTTCTTTCGGTGAAATAATCGTACAGTATTCCCCGTAAGATGAGGCATAGCTGCATATTGAGTTTATATCCGGCATTAAAATGTTACAGATAAAATCACCGTTTTCGTCAGTTTCAAAATCACTTATTTCATCATAGACACGAAAAGCCATTTTTGATAAAATTTTCAGCTTAGCTGTAATATATGAGCTTATGTCAATTTCCTGTCCGTTAAGAATATTATCAGGTGCTTCCATGTCGAAATGCTCGTCCGTCAGCGAAAGCTCGGAAATTCTCCTTATCTTAAAAAAGCGGCAGTCCTTACGCATTCTGCACCAGCCGTAAAGATACCAAGACGACCCCTTGAAAACAAGCTTCAGCGGCAGAACCTCACGCAGGAGCTTTTCCGCCTTTGCGCTTGCATATAGAAAAGTTACCGCACGCTTTTCCATTACGGCAGTCTTGATTTTCTCAAAATACTCAGCTTCGTTTCTGAAATATCCCCATGAGGAAAAATCCACCTCAATCCAGTCGGAATTTTTCTTGCCGAGCATACTGTTAAGCTTGTTCAGTGCAGTGTCGCCTTTAGACAAACTGACAGCGCTAAATGCTTTAACCGAAGAAAGTATATCGATTTTTTCCTGCTCTGTTAGAACCGCCTTGTTCAGGATAAAATCCGGAAGAAGAGAAATTCCTCCGCCCTTTCCCTTGCTCATATAGACAGGAATTCCTGCCTGTGAAAGCGTTTCAACATCACGGTATATAGTCCTTGCGGAAACCTCAAAGCGTTCGGCAAGCTCTGAAGCGGTTACCGTCGGATTTTCAAGAAGTATGTATACTATTTCAAATAAACGGTTTATCTGCATGATTCCTGCCTTTTAAAAATAAAAATATCATTCTCGGCATTGTAGAAATATCCTGCCAAAAGCAGGGTGTTTCTTGAAGCGGCGTTTTCCTTTTCCGGCTTAACAATTATCTTAACAGCATTTGTTTCTTCAAAAATCTTTTCGGTAAGGAGCCTAAGCAGCTGTGTTCCAAAGCCTTTGCCGAGGTACTCTTTTTCGCCAATCAGGTAATCTATGCTGTAGGTATCTTTTATATCGGCGGTCCCATGCCAGTCCTCACCGCTTTGGGAATATTCATAATACTGACAAAAGCCTATCGGCTTGCTGTTATCCGTAACTATAAAATGATGAACGAAAGCAAAATCTTCACAGGAAACCTCTTTAAGCCATTCTTCCGTTTCGGTATACCATTTTTTTATGTAATCCTTGTTAAGCCATTCCGTAAACAGCGGTATATCCGTTTCCGAAAAATCACGCAGATTAAGCATAAATTGTCACTTCCTTATAACAACAGACTATGTTTTATCTTTTCAATAATAATTATGTTATGTTACCGAGCCGCAAATAATAGATTAAAGCAGAATTACAAAGCGGAATGCCTGCAGGTGCATACCTGCTAAAAATGGTATGCATTTTTTCTGCATACCATTGACATTTTCGCTTATTTGATGTATAATACAATTTACAGTAATTATATAAGAATATAACTACCCAATTTACATTATTATCATAACACATTTTTATCGATTTGTCAAGAGGTTTTAAAAAATTTTTTTGGAGGTAATTAGCGTGAAAACAGAACAAATAGCAGAAAGGAATGGTTATTATTATGAGCTTTGAACTAACCCCTAAGTTTACCGGCGGTAAGCTTATCAACGCTAATCTAAAGGCTGAAATTCTTGCGACTAACGAAAAATCAGCGGAATATGGTCTTGTTCTGACGGAACAGGACGCCGCTATGCTTGTTCAGACGGGAAAGGAAACTATTGCCCTGCAGGACAGAATTGAAATCGGCAAAAGCATTACTGTTAAGCTGATAGAAAAATTTATGCAGAGCACCTATATTTCTCAGAATGATTACGCTGACACAATTGCGGCTCTCCTTGACGTTTTTTACGAGGCTAAGGAGGAAAGCGGCGATAGTCTGACCGATGATGAGGTTATCGGCATAATGTTTGACTTTTTTGAAAAGGAAAGCGGCGGAAGCATTGAGGTTCTGCAAACCCGTGACATGGATTATCTTTGCCGTAAAATACGCTATGCGGCTGATGGAATAGCGGAAGATTAGCAGAAAGGAAGGAATGTTGAAATGTCTGATATTATCATGCATCTGCCGTTTTCGGAAAGCGATACCGATATTCAGAACTATACTGCAAGCCTGCTGCGGCTTTGCTCTGTAAACGGACTTATTCCCGAAAAGCGTCAGCTTGAAATTCGCTCTGAGCTGGACAGCACTTTCTCCGAAACAGCGGAGCAGTACACTAAAGCCGAAAGCAGTACCATTCCGCTGAAAATTGCCGAACAGCTTTATTCATCGGTGCTGTATCAGTGCGATGTGTATCTGCTCAGCCTGAAAAGCCTGTCAAAAGCAGTTGAAGCACTGCTGAATATTTCAGTCAAGACCATTATTTCAAGCGGAAGAATTCTTATTCTGCAGATGATTGAGGATTCAAAGGCGGTGTTCAGAAAGGCCTATGAAAAGCGGCTTGCTCTGCCTGCCTGCGAATACCGTTATGCAATGGACAAAGCCTTTGACGACTTCCTGCGAAATTACTCCGCACGCTTTGACGCAAGGAATATCTGCACTTCGATCGATTACCCCCTGCTGAACACTGCCGCCTATGACATGAAATCACAGGGAGTAATGTTCATTCTGGAGTATTATACCGGAATTATGCTCGAGAATGAATTTTGCAGTTATTTCAGCGAAAAGGATATTGCTGACACTCTTGTGCAGTATGGGAAAATATATCGCTGTAAATACACAGATCTGCTCTTTAATATTGCGGAGGTTCTGCTTGACAATATGCTTACGGCGGTACTTTTAAACAAGCCAATGTTTACTTTAAGTATAAGTGATAAAGATATTGACAAATTGTATTTGCAGTATGGCAATTATTCTGAAAATGATATTCTTTCGGCAGTAAAAAAAGCTTTTCAGCCTTACACTGAAAAGCTTAGTCCTGCTTTATCGGAGTATCTGAAAATGCATTTTGAAAAATTCTCCTGTGAGCTTTGCAAAGGGGTTTTAAACAATACTTTGGGTAATTTCCTTGCGGTGACTACATTAACAGTAAATTAACAAAATACATAACCAGCCCGACTGCCCCTGCGCCTGCCATTATTAAAACAGGGTTAGGCTTGAATTTTCTCATAATTATAAACGATACCGCAAAAATCAACAGTGCAGGAATGTTTATCTGTGACAGCTTTACATCTGCAAACGACATGGATTCCACTCCGAAAAACGACAGTAGAACTATTGACAGTCCAGAAAATGCTATAAGAGCAACTACGGCAGGTCTTAAACCGCCTACGACTCCTTGTATTACCCAAATGTTTTTATACTTATAGTAGAAATATGCAAGCGATAAAACTATTATGCAGGACGGTGTTACAAAACCGAGAGTTGCGGATACTGCCCCGAAAAAGCCTGCGGTTTTTACTCCGACAAAGGTTGAAGCATTTATGCCGATAGGTCCAGGAGTCATCTGCGATATTGTCAGTATATCGACAAATTCGCTCATGCTAATCCAGTGATTTGATTCTACAATCTGCTTTTGTATCAGCGGAAGCGAAGCGTATCCTCCTCCAAAGCTGAATAATCCTATCTGAAAAAAGCTCCAGAACAGCTGTAAATATATCATTCGGCATTCTCCTCCTTTTTCTTTTTTTTGAGGACAAACGCCCTTATAACACCGATAACGGCACACACAAGAATTATTATTTTTATGTCAACGCTGAAAAACATTATAGCTATAAATGCAAATATCATTACCGCTGTTGAAACCATGCTTTTTTCTTTGGTAATCTGTTTGCCCATTGTTACTGTTGCGTCAGCAATGACTGCGGCAATTCCTGCGCTCATGCTCTTGAAAACAGCCTGCACAGCCTGATTATCCTTAAACCATTTATAAAAAAAGGATATTATCGATATTATTATAAACGGAGGAAGAATAGTTCCAAGTATTGACACGAATGCACCGAGTATTCCTGCAAGGCGGTAGCCTGTTATTATTGATGCGTTTACCGCCATTACTCCCGGAGCTGACTGCGCTATTGCAACCATATCAAGCATTTCATTTTGTTCAATCCATTTGTATTTTTCCACAAACTTTTTCTGCATAAGCGCTACTATGACATAGCCTCCGCCGAATGTTGAAGCGCTCAGGCTGAAGGTTGCCCAAAACAGCTTCAGGTAAAACCGGAAATCCTTTTTCTTCAAAACAGTACTCCTCAATATTTTTTTAAAGCCTTGACAATGAGCTGCAAATTATTGTATAATTCATTTAAAGGGTGACAGCAAAATTTTATTTTACAAAATGGGAAGAATAGCAGAAAGGAATGATTATTGCTATGACTGATACAGAAATGATTTTGAATGAATTAAATAATCATATGCAGGAATTAAAAAGTCATTATGAGATTTTACATCAGTTAGTAATAAATCAGGACATAATGCAAAAAGATATTTCGTCTATGAAGGCAGACATTGCAGCTACACAGACGGACATTTCGTCTATGAAGAAAGATATTACTAATATAAAAATTACGCTGGAAAATAATATTTCGCCTGCCATAAAAATGCTGTCCGAATTACAGGTTGAAAATTCAAGCAGATTAGTCCGCCTTGAAAAAGGTGTTCAGGATATAAATGACAGTGTGGTGATTGACGAGGTTTTGAGCGAATTAAGAAACAGGAACTGATTTGTAAGGCTTATTCGAAAGAATATGCCTTATTTTTTTGCTATGAAATATGTGCGGAGGTTCTTCGCTTGTTTTTAAATGCTGTTATGCAGTATGCCGCAAAATAACACACAACGCACAGAATTACAATAGCTGCTCCCGATGCAATGTCAAGATAATACGATGCCCAAAGCCCTGCGGTACAGAAAAAGGCTCCGATAAAAACAGAGGAAATCATTCTCTTTTTTAAGTCCTTGAAAAGCATTCCCGATACAGCAGCAGGTGCAGTCAGCAGTGCTAGAACAAGTATTATTCCCACTACACGTATTAAAACTACTACTGTCATTGCTATAAGCGCAAGCAGAAAATATTCAAGGAACTTTGTACTTATCCCTATTATCGACGCAAATTCGCTGTCGAAAAGATACGCCTTCCAGTTGTTAAAAAGCACTGTCACCGATAACAGCACGACAACCGTCATTCCTGCCATAAGCAGGAGGTCAGCTTTTGTCACAGAAATAATGCTTCCGAAAAGGTATGACGTCATGTCCGGCGGATAGCTGTCCATCATTGAAATGAAAAGTATTCCCAGAGCCATTCCCAAGGGCCAGAAAAGTCCGATAAGAATATCAGTCTGGGATTTTTTCCTGCGGCTGATAAAGCCTATCCCAAGAGCTGAAAAAACCGCAAAAAGAAATGCTCCAAGCACAGGCTCAAAGCCAAGCAGATAGCCAAGCCCCACTCCGCCGTATGCAGTGTGCGCTATTCCTCCGCTCATCATGATAAGCTTTTTTTCAACAACAATTACCCCGATTATTCCGCACACTATGCTTGCAAGAATTCCAGCAAGCAGGGCGTTCTGCAAAAAGTGATATTCAAAAAGCGCCTTTATCATTATTATTTCCAGCCTTCTTAGGTTTATCATGGTCATGCTCACGCAAAACTCTGTGCGGTACTCCGTGTGCTATAAGGTCAACAGGACAGCCGTAAAGCGTCTGAACAATATTGTCGTTCAGCTCAGGCTCTCCGTGATAGACAAGCTCACGGCTCAGACAGGCAAGGCTCTTTACTTCGGAGGCTACTGCAAGCAGGTCATGTGTAACCATAATTATTGTCATATCCTTGTTAAGCTCCGCAAGCAGGCTGTAAATCTGCTCCCTTGACTTTGCGTCAACGCTTGCGGTAGGCTCGTCCAGCAGCATAAGCTTAGGCCTTACCGCAAGGCCCCTTGCAATAAGCATTTTCTGAAACTCTCCGCCTGAAAGCTGTGAAATCTGTCTGCCTGCAAGCGGAAGAATACCGACACGCTCAAGCAGACTTTCGGCAAATTTTCTGTCCCGAGCCGAGAACCTGTGAAACGGGGAAAGCCCCTGCTTCATAAGTCCGGTCAGAACAACCTCCCGAACCGTTATCGGAAAGCTTTTGTCAAACTCGCTGAACTGCGGAACATAGCCGACTGTACCTTTGCACTTATCAAACTTCTGCCCGTATATTTCCACTGCTCCAACGGCAGCGGGAACAAGTCCAAGTATTGCTTTCAGAAGAGTTGACTTTCCTCCGCCATTGGGGCCTATTATTCCAAGATAATCCTTATCGTTAACATCAAGACATACTCTCGAAAGTGCAGGCGTCTGCCCATAATATACCGTTAAATTTTCCACGTGAACAGCTTTCACTGCATTACCTCCGCAATAGTGTGTGCCATCTTTTCGAGGTTGTCTATATAGTCGGGTGAAAGGGGTGCAAGCTGTATTGTCTTTCCACCAAGCTCCTCGGCAAAAGCCTTTGACTGGCTGCTGTCAATTTCCTCCTGATAGAAAATAACCTTTATATTCTGCTCCTTTGCATAGTCAATTACCTCCTGCAGATGCTGGGGAGTAGATTCCTTTCCCTCCTCCTCAAGAGCAACCATTGTCAACCCGTAATCGTCGGCAAGGTATCCAAAGGCAGGGTGATAAACTATAAAGCTTTTATTTTTCACGTCCTCAAGTGCTGCGATAATATCCTGGTCAAGCTGGTCAAGCTGTGCAATATAGTCCTGAGCGTTCTTCTGATAGGTATCCTTATTGTCAGCGTCAATTTTGCTCATTTCGTCGGCAATAGTCTGAACCATAACCTTTGCTCTTTTGGGAGAAAGCCAGATGTGCGGATCTCTTTCGCCCCCCTCAAAGGTTCTGTCAGGGTAAACCTCTGCAACCTTATCCTGAAGCTTGACAACGTTCATATCCTTTGTGCTCGGCATAATGTTAGCCTCCTCAGTGGGGACACCTATTGCAAAGTAAACGTCCGCCTTGCTGAACTTTTCCATTTCCTGCGGGGTAGGCTCATAGCTTTCGGGACTGCTCCCCGGCGGTATCATTGTTACAACATCGGCAAGTTCGCCACATACAGCCTGTACAAAAGTTGCTTCCGGAACAATGCTTACCGCAACAACGGATTTTCCGCCATTTTTACTAGGTTCGCTTTTCTGGCATGACGTCATGATAGCAGTACCAAGCAGCAAAACGGCGGCAGTAAGCATTGTCAAAAACCTCTTCATTTTAAATAACCATTCCTTTCTGCTGTTTGTTCCGGCCTTAACCCTGAACTAAGTTCAGCTAAGCAAAATTTCTATTGCCTTTTTGCAAAAACAAACAGCTGCGCGAAAAATTTATTTTTCACTTCAACTCTTCATTAAAAAGCTGTTGGTTAGCGCAAGCTAACAACTATAAGTACAACCAATTTGCACTCAAAGTTATCATAGCACACTTGTTTAATTATGTCAACATATTTATATAAAAAATCCTATCTCCCTCTGGACTATAAATAGCTATCACCCAACTGAGTTCCTCAAAAAAGGTTATAATCTCAAATAGTGGCGTAAATTTGAGATTATAACCTTCTTTTCAAAACCTTTTAATTGATTTTACATTGCTTGTATGCTATAATTATTGTATTGTCACAATGGAAGGGAATGGTTTTGGCTGAAAAAAATTGATGAATACTTTAACTTGAAAAGAAAAGCCGCAGCAGGAATATTTGCTCTTGGCTTTGCAGCCTTGTGGCTTATGCTCAGAAATTTCTTCCCAATGGAATGGAATTCGTTATTCATTGACTCCTCTATCGGAAGCAATATAACGCTTTTTTTAATGTTTACGGTAATTACACTGCCTATGTGCTGGCTTTTTTCAAGGCTTACTGATATTAACATTTCCTTTTCATTTTGTTGTGTCGTTAATATAATATGTATGTTTTCCGTTGTTTATATGTTCTCAATTTTCAGATATGAACATCGGGAATGGTTAATTCTTTCATTAATTGTTCATGCCGTTCTCAATGCTCTTGTTGTAGGTCTTTCAAGGCCATACAGCAAAGATAGGACAACTGTAATTTTAAAAAGCAGCCCTCTGCTTGCAGTCGGTACAGCATTGCTTTATACGGCGTTTACAGATATAACAGCACTGATGCTTTTTTATTCAATGACATATGTATTTATTCAGCAGAACTATCAAGCTTAACTGCAACACACTGTGAACCGTTTTCTTCCCATCTGTTCATAAATCCTGTCTTGGAATACGGAGTAATTTCCTTTTTGTTGTTGCAGTCCATAAAATAATAACAATTGTTATCATATCCGCACAGAACAAGCGTATGTGAATTTCCGAGCCATTGCTGTTCAGCACCTGAATCTTTAATTATCCATGTTGCGGATTGCCGGTATTTGTAGGATTTCATATCCTGAGATGCCCATACAATAAGAGGAACGCCTTCATCTATCAGCTTTTCCATATCAGCGGAATTAAGATTTTTTAGCTCCAATGCTCTATTTTTACTGCTACTGTCATAAAAGAAATCATTAAGCGCATTTACTATTACGGGAGCATAGCAGCCATAACCTTTTTTAAACGGATCTCCTGCAAAAACCTTGTTAGGATCAGGGCCGTAAAGCGTATCTGTTTTATTGTCATAAAAAAAATCATTATTGTATTTCAAATACTTCTCAGTAAATTCTGTTTTGCTTATATCGTAACCGATATATTTAAGGACTGCAGCCGCACTTGTACTTTCACAGCCTACTGGAAGCTCCGGGAACTGATTGATTACAGGAATATCTATAACAACCTTACCCAAAAAGCTGACCGGCTTTTCATAGCCATCGCCAAGCTCTTCAACCGAATATCCACCATATTTTGAATGCTTGTCGGCATTAAGCTCCATATATGTAAGCTGTTCCTGCTGTCTTGCTTCAAAAACAGCCTGTGTATATGCATAATCGGAAACGGTGCTGCAAGCTATAAGTGAGATAAACAAAGCTGTAACCAATAAGGTGTTTTTCACTTAATGACCGTCCTTTCCGAAGTATTTTTATAATGATATTATATCATTATAAAAATACTTTTGCAAGCATTCGGCTGACAGCCATAATTATTACTTCCATGCCAATAAAAGCTAAAATCAAACAGCTCCCGCTAATACCCTGTTGAGAATTTTAATGTTTTTGCATTTTATGTGTCAAGCTGCTCAAAAACTTCTGTATTTGTTCCATAAAAAATGTCATCGCGATTTGAAATATACTTGCAGAACTGTTCGAACATTTCCCAATTCTCGTATCCGTCAAATTCATAGCTGTGTCCCCAAATATAAAACAGCATTGGTTTATCCGGCTTTGAGCTTACAAATTCCTCCGCCAGCTCCATAAGCCTGTCGTCGTTATGATGGCAGGTAGGCTTGAATTCAAGGAGATTGTGCTGAATATTGAAGTTATACGTGCTTTCAACAGTACGCGCATATTTTATCCCATTTCGTTTAAGAGCCGAAATTATGCGTTCGTCGTACTCGCCGTAAGGATATGCAGAACCGACAATTTTTTGATTAAAAAGGACCTCAAGATTCTTGATGTCCTCTGCAATTTCTTTTTGCAGCTCATCATCAGAAAGCTCTGCCGGATGAGGATGCGTAAGAAAATGCATTGCAATCTCGTGCCCCGTATAAACATCGGCAATTTCACTTTTGTTAATTCTGAACGTAGGCTTTCCGCAGCACTCCCATTTGCTGTCATTTGTCATTATCCCCGAATTAAGATTGAAAGTACATTTTAATCCGTACTTTTTAAATATGCCGACAAGTCGTATGTCCTGGAAAATTCCGTCATCATAGCTAAATGTAACAGCCTTCATTTTTCCTCCAAAACTCATTGAAACCGCTCCTTTTTAATTAAATTCATGTTCTGATGAATATGTATCCATATACATCTTTTTAAATTCCGATGGGGTACAGTGTTTTATTTCCCTGAAGATTCTGTTAAAGGTTGTAAGGCTTGAAAAGCCTGCCCGCATTGCCACTTCCGTAATGGGTATTTTAGGGTTGAGCAGCAGCATTTCCGCAGCCTTGGTGCGTTTTGTATTAATGTATTTAATGTATGATACCGAGCTGTACTGTTTAAATATGCGTGAAAAATGGTATTTGCTGTAGCCAGCTATGTCGGCAAGCTTGTCAAGCGTTATGTCGTACATATAGTTCTTATCAATGTATTTTAAAACAAGATTGAATTTCTCGCTGTATTCCGTTTTCTTTTCTGCCGCACAGGAAAGAGAAATTTCGTATTTGTCGATTTGACTTGCCCGAATTTCTGTAAACAAAGTCAAAAGCTTGAGATAAATCCACACTTCAGAAAGCTCCGACTGAGAGTAATATTCATCGTATATGTCAAGCATAGTTTTTTTTGCGAGTATACGAATTTCCTTATCGGAGCTTTTGTTTATGCATACGGTTCTGGTGAATACAGGAGAAATCGAATTGAGTGCAGCCACGCCGCCGAGAGCGGAATTGTCGCACTGGAATATCAGCCGTCTGCCGTCCTGAGAAATCAGCGAATGCAGCTCCCCGGGAGGAATAATAATCATGTCGCGTTCTTCAAGCTCATAGGTTTTCCCTCCTGTGCATACAGTAAACCCGTTCTGTAGCGGCATAATTATTTCAATTGCATTATGCCAATGCACAGGGTAATCTTCATTCTCAATGTTGTCATAAAGAATGATATAATTTTTGCCTGAATATTCAACCATTTCAAAATCATCTGAAAGATGCTTTATCAAATAAATCACCTCCGCAATAATTATTCTGTCCCAAACAATCAAAAATTGCTCTTGAATTTATTAGATTATAGCACAAAGCCTTAACAATTGTAAACATTATTTAGGCAAATGATTAAAAGTAAGCAAATATTGAATATATAACCGCAATTAATGGTGAGTAATTTGTGCGAAGTAATATTATAATTCAAATATACAGTGCAATAAAATTTATGTATAGGAAATTCTGTATAAAATTTTACGCATGGGTAATATTATATTAGAAGCGGAAGCTGCGGAGATGAGCTTATGAGTGTGAAATTCAGCGAAACAGAGTACAAAAATTATGGCAGATGCGTTTGTCTTGATAACGGCGTAATAAAACTGATGGCAACGGTTGACGTCGGACCAAGAATAATTTATTTTGGCTTGTGCGGGAAGGAAAACGTTCTTTTTGAAGATACTGACCGAAACTTTTTTATGCTGAATAAGGATTTCGGGACATGGTACGTTTATGGGGGGCATCGTATCTGGTGTGCTCCGGAGGTTGTTCCGGAAACATATCTTCCCGACAACAATAAGGTTGATTATACTTATGAAGACGGTGTGCTTACTCTTACACCGAAGGCAACCTCTTTGGGGAAACAGTTCTCTCTTGTATGCAGGATGCAGGATGGAAGCAGCGTAGAAATAGAAAACAGAATAACAAACTGCTCTTCTAAACCGATGCGGTTTGCGCCATGGTCTATTACAAGCCTTACTCAAGGCGGGGTTGAGTTTATTCCGCTTTGCAGGGATGACAACGGCTTTCTGCCGAACAGAACGATGGCTTTGTGGAGCTATTCCGATATCAATGATAAAAGGTTCACTCTTACTGACAAGTATGCGCTGCTTAGGCAGGACTTGCACAGCGAAAAAGCCTTTAAGGTCGGCTTTAACGTAACTGACGGCTATGCCCTTTATGCTGTTGGCAATCAGCTTTTTTGCAAGAGCTTCGGAAAGTACGAGAAAATCACGTACAGCGATTTTTGCTGTAATTTTGAAACATATACAAATAAGCATTTTCTTGAATGCGAGCTTCTTGGAGAGGAACGTGAGTATTTGCCGTCTGAAACGGCTGTTGTTTGTGAGAAGTGGGAAATTTCAGCGATAGACGGAAGTATTGATGAGGCAATATCTAAACACATAAATTTAATGTAGGAGGTATAGCGTGAAAAATAAATTTTTCACGCAGCTATTTGTTCCTTTTCTGCAAAAAAGTCGGCAGAAATTTTGCTTAGCTGAACTCAGTTCAGCCTCAAGACCCGAACAAATAGCAGAAAGGAAAGGGGATTTTTATGGAGAAGTTCAGGGATAAATCTTTTTCCGCACAGGAGCGTGCAGAGGATTTGACCGACAGAATGACTACTGAGGAACAGGCTGAACAGCTTAAATATGATGCACCCAAGAACGAACGTCTTGGACTCGATGCATATAACTGGTGGAGTGAGGGTCTGCATGGCGTTGCAAGGGCGGGGGTTGCAACGATGTTCCCGCAGGCAATAGGACTTGCAGCTATGTTTGATGAGGAAACCCTGTACAAAGTTGCGGACATTATTTCAACTGAGGCTCGTGCAAAATACAACGAGTTTACAAAGCATAACGATCGTGATATCTTTAAGGGACTTAATCTTTGGTCGCCGAACATAAATATTTTCCGTGATCCCAGATGGGGACGAGGACAGGAAACCTACGGTGAGGATCCATATCTCACCTCACACTTGGGAGTCGCTTTTACAAAAGGACTTCAAGGTAATTCAGATGTGCTTAAAACCGCTGCCTGCGCTAAGCATTTTGCAGTACACAGCGGACCTGAAGCGACACGGCATGAGTTCAATGCAAAAGCTTCTAAAAAGGATATGGAGGAAACATATCTTCCTGCTTTTAAGGCTCTTGTAACCGAAGCTAAGGTTGAGGGGGTAATGGGTGCTTATAACCGTGTAAACGGTGAGGCTGCCTGTGCAAGCAAATTCCTCATGGACAAGCTTAAGGAATGGGGCTTTGACGGATACTTTGTATCTGACTGCTGGGCTATAAGGGATTTCCATACTCATCACGGACTTACAAAAACGGTAACAGAATCAGCAGCGCTTGCACTTAAAGCAGGC
>Ga0208695_1001905_pt1 | contig 16235 bp, 12 predicted proteins | sample AD_UKC111_MetaG_FD_184449 | JGI IMG/M metagenome (GOLD analysis project Ga0208695, IMG submission 184449) | Active sludge microbial communities of municipal wastewater-treating anaerobic digesters from Hong Kong - AD_UKC111_MetaG (SPAdes)... | ecosystem: Engineered > Bioreactor > Anaerobic >... | reverse complement strand
GCAGCTAACAGCGCGTTTGCACTATGCGGGCAGTTTGCTTCATTGGAAAATTTCAGTTACTTTTAAATTATTACAACTATGCAAATCCAATTTCTAAATCCCGCACATCGCAAACGCGCAAAACGTTGGCAGAAACCATTTTGGGACACACCACAATAGCAAAGTGCGGTCAGACGAATACAAAAAGATTATGCGGGCAAAGCCCATTGGCTATGCTTCAGCAAAATAAAAGAGATGAGACTCGTATATTTTTTAATCAAAGGAATCATCACTTTTATTTTGCGCTGACGCGCAAACAGCCAGATACAAAAACCACGAACACCCGAACCATGAGAATCAAACAAAAAACACACATCCGTATTCATAAAACTATTTTACTCTTGTTTAAAAGCAAAAGCGTAGATAGAGGGCAGGTTCAAACTATATAGAATATTGAAGGGGGTGACGTTGTTATAGAAATTTCAATGGGAATTCCCATAGAGCAAAAAATGTAAGCTTCCCTAAAAATTGAGCCATTTAAAAGTTGAATAAAATAAAATTTACTCAACTTTAAACACTCAATTATGAAAAAGACAAAATTCACAGAAACACAGATTGTAAAAGCAATCAAAGAACATGAAAATGGCAGAGATGCAAAAGAAATCTGCCGTGATTTAGGCGTAAGTACAGCAGCCTTTTATAAATGGCGCCAACGCTATGGCGGCATGGAGGTAAACGAACTCAAGCGGGTAAAAGAGCTTGAAGCAGAAAACTCAAGGCTAAAACGCATGTATGCAGAGCTAAGCTTGGTTCATCATGCATTGAAAGATGTGGTTGAAAAAAAGCTGTAGAGCCTGAGGAAAAGCGCACGCTTGCAAAGGCCATGATTGAAGAGCATGGAGTAAGCGTTCGTCAGGCTTGTAATGCGCTAAATGTTCCCAGAAGCACACTTTCTTACAAAGCTGTTAAAAAGGATGATACGGCTGTAATAGAGCAGCTTCAGACACTTGTTGAACGCCATCCCGCAATTGGCTTTTGGCAAAGTTATCACCGCATAAGACGACAAGGTTTTATATGGAATCATAAACGTGTTTACAGGATTTATACCGAACTAAAGTTGAATATCCGCAGAAGATACCGTAAAAGACTTCCTGCTCGGGTAAAACAAGCCTTATTCAGACCCGAGAGCATTAATCAGGTATGGAGCATTGATTTTATGAGCGACAGCCTTTGGGATGGCAGGAGATTCCGATTATTGAACATTATAGATGATTATAACCGCGAAGTATTAGCAATAGAAACCGATTTATCTTTACCAACTTTAAGACTTATACGCACTCTGGAATATCTAAAAGAGTTCAGAGGATTACCGCAAATGATACGAGTAGATAATGGACCTGAATTCATCTCTCATAAGCTTGATTTATGGTGTAAAGAGCATAGCATACAACTCACTTTCATTCAACCCGGAAAACCTATGCAAAACGGATATATAGAACGATGCAATGGCAATATACGCAGAGAACTACTGAATGCTTATGTGTTTAGAACATTAGATGAAGTGAGAGATAAAGCAGAAGAATGGATGATAGATTACAATTACAACAGACCACATAAGGCTTTAAACTATAACGCTCCAATGGATCTTTTACAAGAAATAGTATATTAGCAATGTCAACTTTTAAATGGACGAAGAATAGGTAAGCCTACAAAAAAGACAAAATAGATTTGCTTACCTCAAATGATAGTCTGCTAATAGCTAAGAGAAAAAAATAGATTTAACTAACATATAACTTTGAAAAATTGGAACAAGGTATAGTAATATATGAAACAACCCAAACGCATAAAAAGGTATGTAGGATAGCATTATATCATAATTAAACTTTACCTTAGAATTATTTAAAATTCACAACGATGAAACTTTCAACTTTGATTACACTTTTTCTTGTTAGTATTAATTCAGTAGGTCAAATACCTTCCGATATACTTGAATTCAAAAACGGTCAAACCCAAAAATTCACTTCTGATGGTTCAGGTAAAAGCCAGGGATTGAAATTTTCAATAAAGTATCCGCAAAGCTACAAAGCGAAAGAGGGTGATAGGCCTCATGTAGTTCAGAAATTTCAAAATTCCAATAACGACTGCGACATAATTGTCATAGTAATGAAGTTGCCACAAGAATACTCAACAAGTGAAAAACGAGAATTACTATCGAAACAATCAATGCAAGATATGCTACCCGAAACAGCAAAATTAGTCGGAGCAACAGACGGTTTGATAATAGAAGGTGAGCCAGCAGGTTTTATTGAAAGTTATTTGCAACGTAAAACAGTGGTTGGCGACCAAACTATAACAGTTCGAGCTTACAGCAGGATGTATTGTATGGTTTACAAGAACTTTCTAATTCAAATTAATTTTGGTGTAGGTTCTGTCACTCAAAGCGATTTAGCACTCAAGCAAAAATTTGATTCTTACAAAGCATTGTTTTCATATGTTGTAAATTCTTTCATTCTTATATCAAAATGGCAACCCTAAATGAAATCAAATTCACTAACAAAATTATCGCTGACGCGTTCTATGGTAAGAACTTTTCTACTTTTCTTAGTTGTAGTTTCTTTTAACTCTTGTAATAACAGTCAAAAGAAAACAGATTGGGTTGAATGTGAGCTAATTCCAGTTTGCGAAAACGGCAAGTGGGGCTATATAAATACAAAAGGAGAGTGGATAATTCAACCGCAGTATATTTTGAATGATTCAAAGATTGGAGGAGAATCCATTTCCTTTTTTGCCGAAGGGCTTGCAAGAGTCAAAGGGGCAAATGGCTTATTTGGTTTTATAAATACGAAAGGTGATTTCGTAATTCAACCAATTTACAAGCGAGTAACTTCATTCCATGAGGGGGTTGCGCTTTGTGTAAAAGAAAATGAAACCATTGAAGCAATAAATACTGATGGAACAATAAGATTTAAACTTGGTTCAAATGTTACGAGACTATCCGTATTTTATGAAGGACTTGCCGCGTGCAGAAATGATAACATGACTAGACTAGACTCTACTGAACTTCTTTACAAGAGTCAAGGATACATTGATTTAGCTGGTAAGCAAGTTATTCCTTATAACTTCGTTACTGGAGATATTTTCCGCGAAGGATTTGCTTCAGTTGTTTATAAAGATGAAAGAGACAGTCTTGTGCATAATTTAATTAACCGTAAAGGCGATTTCGTTTCAAAATCATCATTTGATAACGTGCATACTTTTACGGAAGGCTTAGCAGCAGTAAAAGTGAAAAGTAAATGGGGCTATATTGATTCTACAGGCACTATGATTATTCAACCTCAATTTGATGAAGCAGGTTATTTCGCAAATAGTCTAGCAAAATACAAAATTGGTAATTCCTGGGGCTATATTGATAAGAGGGGCAATAGGGTAATCAGTGAAAAGTATGATGGCTGTTCTAACTTCACAAACGGTATTGCTTTAGTAATTATAGGTGAAAGCTATGGCTACATTAAAACAGATGGTAGCTATCTAATTGAACCTTCTTTTAAATCTGCTACTACTTTCGGTAAGAATGGTTTGGCAATAGTTAAAAATATGTTTGGCAAATCCTACATTATCAAAGCTGATGGAAAGGCACTAAATAATAGTGACTACGATATTTGCCGCCACTATCAGTGTAATTACATGCTAGGTATTACTAAAATTGGTAGCGATGCAGAACCAAAATATAGGTTTGAAATTATTAACCCTGATGGCTCCATTCTTGGCAATAAATCCTTTGACGAAGTTAAACTTACAGAAGAGGTGGACGAGCCGGAGGACATTATATATTTTGACTCAGATTTTTTTGATTACTCAGCAGTTGTTGATTCTATTGTTGAATTGTTTCACTATCCTATGAACAATTTCTCGAAAGGTTGCGATGGCTGCAAAGTTTTAGATTGGTTAAAAACACTAGAAAAGTTCTCATTTAACGAGAAAAAAAATATTATAAAAACGAATGTTAGATTACCTCATAAATCACAATTTTCGGCTCATGTCTATTCAATCTTTGATAGTAAAATAGAGGCATTAGACCTTTTCTCTCTCATTTTATCGGACGGCAAACCAACGAAACGGAGTTGCTTTTCTGCAAAGTTTCAACTAATCGCTTTACCTTATGAGTGTGAAAGCGAAGACAAAGCGAAAAAATTAAGAGAATCCTTACTTGAAAGATTTAAACGGATAAACAAGTTATCGCTGAACCTGAATGCAAGCGAAAAAAACACTTATATATTGAACAATCAAAGTCAGGCTATTTCACTTGAAATAATGGAGAAAACGGTAATAATAAAATTCATTCCGCTTAAATAATGTCAGTATGTCAAAAGAAATAGTTTTAATAGTTTCATTTATCTCTTTGTTTCTTTGGGGATGTAGGGATAATAAAAAGGCTGAAAAATATCGTGATGAGTCCTTTGAGAAAAGTAAGAATAAGGACTATGCAGGTGCGATTCAACTACTTGAAAAAGCATTGTCGTATGAGGAAAGGGATATAGTGAGCATGGCTTCTTGGGATAGCACCTTAATAAATTTGGCTTATTTAGAATGGGCTAATGAGAAATATAAAAATAACGATGTTCAAGGTGCTATAGAACTTTGCAACACAGTTCTTAAACGAGATAAATATTATTGTGCGGCTTACGGAAATCGCTCTTTTTATCGGGAACAACTCCATGATTTAGAAGGGGCATTAACCGATGCTGAAAACTATTTGGCAGCGTTAACCCATAACCCATTTACAAACGTTGGTTATTACCCATCAACCGGGTGGAAAAGAAGAGGCGATTTAAATTTTGCATTAGGTCGCTATAATACTTTCCTTGAGGATTATGAAAAGGCAGCAACGTATGCCACTTCTGATTCTTTGCGAGCAGATATTTACACTACTATGGCTAATGTGGCGTTTGATAAACTTAAAGATGGTAAGTTAATATTGGAATATGCGGATAAAGCTATACAGTTTAATCCGAATCTTTCTACACCTTATTTGTATCGCGCTATTATTTATCGCGCTGGTAAAATGAAAAAAGAGGCTTGTGAAGCTATTCATCAGTATATGAGGGTTAGCAGGGATAAAGACATTAAGGACTTAAAATCTTTCTGCGAGTAAATATGAGTGGGGTAACAATAGCACTTGCAGCAGTTTGGGCCTTCTTTGTAGGCAGACGTGCAGATAAATTAGGAAGGAATTTCGCGGGTTGGTTTCTACTTTCGTTTCTAATTTCTCCGTTGTTAAGTTGGATAGTTTTAGAAATGTTCGGTGAATCTGACGAGCTGAAAAACAAAAAGAAAATTTCAAAATCGTTGATAGAAGAAAAAAGTATTGAAAACGAAACATCGGAAATTGTAAATGAGAATATTCCATTTACGGAATCAGTAAATAAAAATTTAGTCCCTGAGAAGTTAATTGAAGAACCACAAGTAGTAAACATCAAGTCAGATACAGTGATTCAAGAAGATATAAATGACACTCCTGATTCAGCCAGAGTTAATGAACCTATTTTTGAAAAAAAGAAGATTTCCTTTTTTGAAAACTTACAAACGCCTCAAAAAGTTATTTATAGCATCTCGACAGTTGCCATCTCGTTTGTTTTATGTTTTGCTTTTGCGCAAAGCTTAGACAGCGAATTAAGCATGAAGGAAACTTGGTTTGTATGGGTGTTTTTTATTGCAGTTCAAACTTGGCTTCAAAACAAATTTTGGAGTTCAAATACTCCAGTTACAATTAATTACAAACAACCGCAACTTTCAAGAATTAAAAATTGGTTCCTGCTCAGAAAGAAAAAACTCTACTTAAGTCTTGCAATTTTACTCCTATTGACTGTAGTTGCAGTATCAATAGACCCTCTGTATAGGTATTATGAGAAACGCAAAATTGAAAAGTTAGCAGAGCCTAGAAAATTACCAAATAAATTTGCTCCGTTGATAGGTGTCATCGGTTCTTCACTTAACACAAAGTATAGTGAAGGTGATATTTATCTTAATTTATCTCTATATATAGACGAGAATCGAAAAATAAGCGAATACAGGTTAAAGAATTTACATCAATTTATTTCCGACAAAAATGATGAACAAATAGAAGTGGTTGAGGAGCCTGAACAATATCAGATTACAGCCGGTGGTTATAGATATTTAGAATACTATCCGTATACAAAATACTGGCAAGAACCTAAGTGGGGAACAAGAACAAGAAAAAAAATCATCAAGAGACCGAAGTTTGTTTTAGATGAGCAATCTGCTTTTGTTACCAAATACGCAGATAAAATACTTTTCAAAAATCTTTATAACAAACTTGTAGATATTGGCTACTACACGGGCGATTATCTTTCGTTTTATTCCTCATACGCGCTTGACATGCCCAGAATGTTTACCCTTTCATTTACAGGAGCAGGTGGCTTTGAAATCAAAAGTGTTTCTATAAGCAGGTTTTCTATGACACGTAACATTGGAAATAATGGTGAACTAGTAGGCTACTCATACAATGGTAGTATAGAAAATGCTGGCTATGTTTCGGCTGATGAATATTCTAAAATTACTGATTGGGAAATTAAATGGAATGATTAAACCAATCCTACGGACTTGCATTATATGCCGCAAAGAAAAACCAACTTCTGATTTCAATGTTGAGCACATCATCTTAGATACCATTGGAGGAGATTTGAAAATACATACCGTCTGTGCTGTATGCAATTCTTCTCTAAGTAAGAATTTCAATAATCTCTTTCTTTCAGATACCAATATTGGAATCTGCCGTAAAATTCTCTCTTTAAATAGAAGTGGTTCAAACAGAGATATTAAAAACCCTTTAAAAAAAGCGAAGATTGATGGTGAAGATGGTGAAAACTATTACGTCCAATTTGATAATGGATTGCCAAAGGTTATCCGTAAACCCGAAACAGAAATCAAACAAGAAGAAAATGGCTACAAAGTAATCATTCATGGTGCCCCCGATACATTGGAAAAAAGGAAAGATGAGGTTCTTAAGAAATACGGATACTCTGAATCTGAAATTGTGAATCTTAAAAAGCAAGTAACCAATATCACAAAAGCAGTAAGTTTTGAAACCAAACCGCTAGCGATAATACTCGAAGCACTGAAAGTGGCTTATGAGTTTACAGTTACTGTCCTACCCGACTACTTCAAGGATGAATGGGCATTTGAATACTCTGCATTTTTGGAATCAGGAAAGATGAATGATTTCATCAAGAGAAAAATAGATAGTGCACCAACAATTCAAAAAGTTTGTTCCGTTGACTATGAAGAACTCTCCAAACTTCCAACCCATCAACACGCAATCTTTGTAAAAAGCTATCAAAATTTTGGTCTGGTTTGTATCGTAAAATTGTTCAACTTCTTCACGTTTCATCATCTTTCAGAAAAATGCTTGTTGGATATTGGCAAAGAAACTCTCGTAATAAATGAGCCGATTGTCAGGAAGTCTATTTTTGTTGTAGAATAGTTAAGAAATAGCTTTCCTTGACTTTGCGTTATAATGGAACAACACTTTTGCTCTTTCAAAAATGGTATCTTCAGTATGTATAGTATGGTGTTCCCATTATGTAGTTAGATGTTTTGTGATTTAAGATACTTTTTTTAATACCTTAGCACTACATCAAATAAGTCTATTTTTTAACTTCAAAAAACAAACATTATGGCAAGCACATCAGAAACTGGACATGCCAAGAATGTAGCCAACTTTGAAGATTTAATTTCATTCTGCAATGGCTACGGTGGCAGCTACAATCCGAGCAAAGCAATTTTGCAAATCGGAAATTTAACCACACTTCACAGCAACGCAGAAAGCAGTATCACAGGCGTTACAAACGCCAAAAATGCTTTCACCGTTGTAACCAACCAACGGCAGACCGCCTTCGACCCACTCCGCAAACTTTGCACCCGCATTGTAAACGCATTAGACGCTACCGATGCCACCGACAAGTTGGTGAAAGATGCAAAGACCATTAACAACAAAATTCAGGGCAAACGCGCTGCGGCAAAGTCCAAACCGAAAGCCGACAGCGAAGCCGCAGAAGACAAAACAATTTCTGTATCACAACAAAGCTACGATGCGTTGATAGACAACTTCGGCAAACTCATTGACTTGGTCGGCACAGAGCCAACTTACACGCCAAACGAAACCGAGTTACAAATTTCCACCCTGCAAACAACTCTCGGCAATCTTAAAGCGACTAACACGGCAGTAGTAAACACCTACACCAATTATAGCAATGTCCGCATTACCCGCAACAGCATCCTTTATGCACCTACAAGCGGACTGGTGGACGTTGCCTTAGAGGTCAAGAAATACGTTAAATCCGTTTTCGGAGCCACAAGCCCACAGTTCAAACAAGTAAGCAAGTTGGAGTTTAAACGACCAAAGAAGAAGTAATCTCACAACCTACTTTAGAAAGTTAGCATCATCAGGAAGGGGGTTATCATCCGCGTTGAGAAAACTCCCTTCCGCTTTTAGTGATTTAACAATGGCGAAAAGTCTTTTCCAAGCCGCGACAATGAAGTTTTAAGCCGCATTTAGAAATCTCCTAATGGCGAAAAGAAAGTTGGCAGCCGCGCTGAGAAAGTTGCTATCCGCGTTGAGTATTCCCACATCCGCGCCAAGTATTCTGACACCCGCCCCGCGACAGTTCAGCCCTCCTATCAGCCAAGCATTTGCACACACTTTGCGCTTTCCCCCCGCGCAAGGCAAACGCTCCAAAAGCGCAAAGAGAGTGCAAGCCCACGCACGGGTTCGCCCTTCACAGGACAGTAACTTTAGTTCCTCATTAACTTGACAAGGACGACCTCTGAAAAGTATGGCATCTGCCAACATCGGTTTTGCGTCAGGCGGGGTGACGTGCTTCTATTGACAATTTTGTGTATAATTGAAGTGCGGTTCTTCGTATCGAGTGTAGTGCTAAAAAGCCCGCCCGAACGCAAAGCCGAAAAACGTTACAAGCAAGCCTAACAGACGACACAACAACGACCAAACGGACGACTTTAAACATAAAATGAAACGCTAATTTTGACAGGTGACCAACATACAGACCATATTTCAACTGGACAGCAACTGAGCCGACACTCATTGCCTACCCTTCTGTATTTTTTATTTTCCCCACCGCACATTTTTTTAATTCAATTTTTAGCCACCGCACAAATGGCACATTGGCTTTTGCCACAACCGCACAAGCCAACCCACAGGCAAAAAGCCAAAGAGCCATTTTTTGCCCACGCACTTATGACGACAATGCAACTATAAAACTTAACTTAGCAGACATTAAAAATTTTAAATATTGACACCTGAAAATGGCGAAACAGAAGAAAGAACTAAAAGAAAAAGCAATTGAAGTTACCCTTTGGGAAGCAGCAAATAAATTGAGAGGAAGCGTTGAGCCTGCCGAATACAAACACGTTGTATTAGGACTAATTTTCTTAAAGTTTGCCAGCGACAAGTTTGAAGAACATAGAGAAAAACTGATTGCCGAAGGCAAAGAGAAATACATTGAAATGCCCGAGTTCTACAATATGAACAATGTGTTCTTTTTGGAAGAAACCAGCCGGTGGAGTTATCTAATAAAAAGAGCCAAGCAAAACGACATTGCCTTGCTCATTGACACTGCCCTGCACACCATTGAGAAAAACAACAAAGCCCTAAAAGGTGCTTTGCCCGACAATTACTTTTCTCGTTTGGGCTTGGATGTAACCAAACTGGCTTCTTTGCTCGATACCATTAACGATATTGATACCACCAAAGACCCCAAACAAGATGTGGTAGGCAAAGTGTATGAATACTTTCTTTCCAAATTTGCTTTGGCAGAGGGAAAAGGCAAAGGAGAATTTTACACACCTAAAAGCATTGTAAACCTGATTGCCGAAATGATTGAACCATACAAGGGCATAATCTATGACCCTGCTTGCGGTTCGGGTGGTATGTTTGTGCAGAGTATCAAGTTTATTGAGGCACACCACGGCAACAAAAAAGAAGTTTCCATTTACGGACAGGAATACACCAACACCACCTACAAACTGGCAAAGATGAACCTTGCCATACGGGGCATTAGCGGAAACTTAGGCGAAAAAGCTGCTGACACGTTTGGGGACGACCAACACAAAGACCTGAAAGCCGATTTTATAATGGCTAACCCACCCTTTAATCAAAAGGATTGGCGGGCAGAAAATGAATTGACAGACGACCCACGTTGGAGAGGTTATGATGTGCCACCCAAAAGCAACGCCAATTATGGTTGGATTTTGAATATGGTGAGCAAACTTTCTGAAAACGGAATTGCAGGTTTTATATTGGCAAATGGTGCATTGAGTGGCAGTGGTGAGGAATATAAAATACGTAAAAAGCTGATTGAAAATAATTTGGTGGAAGCCATTTTGGTATTGCCACGAAACTTGTTTTATACCACCGACATTAGTGTTACGCTTTGGATTGTAAACAAAAACAAAAAAGCACAGAGTAAAAAAGTAGGTGACGAAAATCGCAATTACCGAGATAGAGAAAAGGAAATTCTTTTTATGGACTTGCGACAAATGGGAGAACCATTTGAAAAGAAATACACCCAATTTTCGGATGATGATATACAAAAAGTGGTAAGCACTTACCACCAATGGCAGTGCAAGGAAATTGAAAACATTCCCGAGTTCTGTTACTCCGCTTCGTTTGAGGAAGTAGCCAAAAAAGATTTTTCATTAGTTCCAAGTAAATACATTGAGTTTGTGAACCGTGATGAGAACATTGACTTTGATGAAAAAATGCAAACCTTGAAAAGTGAATTTGCCGACTTATTAAAAGCCGAAGCACAAAGCAAAAATGATTTACTAAGCGTATTTAAAGAGTTGGGCTATGAAATCAAATTATAAACCGCTTGGCAAATACATTCAGCCTGTAGTTGGGCGAAATAATGACTTGGGTGATTTGCCTTTGGTGGGTTTGAGTATTCAAAAAAAGTTTATCCCTTCAATTGCCAACACCATTGGAACGGATATGTCAACATACAGAATCATTGAAAGGAATCAATTTGCTTACGGTCCTGTAACTTCAAGGAATGGCGATAAAATTACCATTGCTCTATTTAATGATTTTGACAAGGCCTTAATTTCTCAGGCTTATGTTCCTTTTGAAGTAAAAGACCGAAATGAACTTGACCCTGAATATTTGATGATGTGGTTTCGCAGACCTGAGTTTGACCGCTATGCACGATTTAAAAGCCACGGCAGTGCCAGAGAAATTTTTGATTGGGAAGAAATGTGCAATACACTTTTACCAATTCCCCGCATAGACAAACAACGAGAAATCGTAAAAGAATACAACACCATCCAAAACCGCATAGCCCTAAACCAACAACTCATACAAAAACTGGAAGAAACCGCACAGGCGATTTATAGGGAGTGGTTTGTGGGGTATTCTGAATCTTGGGATTGGACAACTGTGAAAGATTTTTGTATTGATATGAAATCTGGTGGTACACCTTCAAGAACTGAATACAATTATTGGAATAGCAATGATATTCCGTGGATAAAAACAGGCGAGATAAAAAATAACATTTTAATACAAGCCGAAGAATACATTTCAAACGAAGGATTGAAAAATAGTTCTGCCAAGCTACTTCCAAAAGATACAGTCCTTATGTCAATGTATGGTGTAAATGCAGGTGATATTGGAATTTTAAAATTTGAAGCGACAACAAATCAGGCTTGTTGTGGAATGATATGTAAAAACCCAATGCAAGCGGCTTATTTGTATTATCATTTATTACATAATCAAAAATTCATAGCAACCCAAGCAATTGGTGGAGCACAAGAAAATTTAAGCAAGGACTTTATTGAGAAAATTGAAATACCAATGCCTGATGATGAAATATTGAATTCACCCATTCTTAAAACGATAGTTGACAATAAAGAAATATATACAAGGCAAAATCAAAAGCTAACGGAACTGAAAGAATTGTTGCTTTCTAAATTGGCTACAGTAGAATAAATAAAAAGATATGAGCAGAATTGACCACTTTAAACCATCGGAGGAAGAAATCATAAAAACTTCCAAAACAAACAGACTCTATTCTCACGAGTTTGAAGCTGGTAGATTTTTTCAAGTTGTTCACGAAGATGAAAATGGTGCAACTATTCGGTTCGCTCCAAGAACAATGCTCAAAATTATTTACATCAAAGACCAAGACGACATTGAAGGTTTTGAAATAATCAAACTGGTAAATGAATCGGAAAAAGAAAGAGTTAAGTTGAGTAAATTCAATTTCGCCCAACTCAAAGAATTTTTACGATTTATCAGTGAAATTGACTTGAAGGGCATTACATCAAGACGATTGAAAATCCTTGATGACCAAGAGTTAGATTTAGACAGTATTCGTTCAGTTAAAACTTTACTGTCAAAAGAAGGCGGTGCTGAGTTGGTTGAAACGCTAATTAACGAAGGGTTCGTTTCATCTAAAGACATAGTGAATACATCGTTCAGAAAAAGGGGTGTTCAAATTTTCAAGAATTTGAAAGACAATCCAGATTACTGGAAAACTTATGCTGATGAGAATGGCCTAAAAAAACATAGCGAGGAAAAAGTATGGCAATATTTCTTTGAAAAAAATCAGTGGATTTTTGGATATGGCTTAGATTATCGTTTTCAGGAAATACTGCAAAGAGAAGTTCACTTGTCGGAATCAGAACTTGACGGCTCTAATACAGTAATTGGTGATTATTTGCTTGGCGACAAGTTCTTTACAACATTTATTGAGTTGAAGAAGCCGTCTACACCACTTTTCGGAAATGAAAAGAATCGTTCAAATTCTTGGCGACTATCAAACGAATTAATTGACAGCGTTTCACAAATATTGGAACACAAAGCATCAGGTTTAATTCGTTTGGAAAATTCACAATACATCAACGGAGAACCACTTGAACAAAAGGCATACGATTCAAAGGTTATACTAATAATTGGTGACTGGTCAGAACTCAACAAATCTGCTTCAACACAAGAAAAAAACATTAAGAAAAAGACATTTGAACTTTTTAGAAGAGACAGCAGAAATATTGAAATATTGACCTTTGATGAATTATTTGAAAGGGCGTGTTATATAGCCGAAGGAAAGAAAGAACCTGATTTTATTATTGAAGATGATGATTTACCGTTTTAAAAGTTAGAATGAAATTCACCGAAGAAAAATTAGAAAGGGCATTTACCGAGTTGTTGGGGCAGGAAGGTTTTCCCCACCACTTGGGCATTACGATAACTCGTAAGCCGGATGAAGTATTGATAGAAGAAGATTTGCGTAATTTTCTTAATACGCAATACGCAGCACAAGGCATTACCAACAACGAAGTCAGTTCTATCATTCTTCAACTCAAATCGCTTCCCGCTTCCGACCTTTACGAGAGCAACAAAACTTTTCTTAAAATGCTTTCCGATGGTTTTATTCTCAAACGGGAAGACCGCAACCAAAAAGACATTTACATTCAGTTAATCAATTACGCAGGTTTAAATAAACACCGCCAACCAAAAGAAGACGAAGTAATTTCTATAGCAGCAGAACCCGAAGAACAATATCCGCCAGACAACAACATTTACAAGTTTGTAAATCAATTGGAAATTGTTGGTTCAGAAAAACGCATACCAGACGGTATCGTTTATATCAATGGTTTGCCTTTGGTGGTATTTGAATTCAAATCTGCCATTCGTGAAGAAGCCACTATTTATGATGCTTACAAGCAGTTAACGGTTCGCTACCACCGAGATATTCCCGAACTGTTTAAATACAATGCTTTTTGCGTAATCAGCGATGGCGTAAACAACAAAGCAGGTTCATTCTTTGCTCCGTATGAGTTTTTCTATGCCTGGAGACGTGTGGCAGGACTGGCCAAAGATGTTGACGGCATAGATTCAATGTTTACGCTTATTCAGGGAATGTTTCATAAAAACCGTTTGCGAGATGTTATTCGCAATTTCATTTACATTCCTGACAGCTCAAAGAAAAACGAAAAAATTGTTTGTCGCTATCCGCAATACTATGCTGCACGGGCATTGTATGACAATATCAAGAAAGCCCAAAAGCCCGAAGGAAACGGAAAAGGCGGAACTTATTTTGGTGCCACAGGTTGCGGAAAGAGTTTTACAATGCTCTACCTGACAAGGCTTTTAATGAAAAGCGAATATTTTGAAAGCCCAACCATTGTTTTAATTACCGATAGAACCGACTTAGACGACCAACTTTCGGGGCAATTTACCAATGCCAAAAATTTTATAGGCGACAACACTGTGGTAAGTGTAGAGAGCAGAGCACATTTAAGAGAAATGCTGCAAGGCAGACAAAGCGGAGGTGTTTTCTTAACTACCATTCACAAGTTTACAGAAGATACCGAATTACTGACGGACAGAACCAATGTGATTTGTATTTCGGACGAAGCACACAGAAGCCAAGTAAACCTTGACCAAAAAGTAAAAGTGACCGAAAAAGGCGTAACCAAAACATTCGGCTTCGCCAAATACTTACACGATTCGTTACCCAATGCCACATTTGTAGGGTTCACAGGAACACCCATAGATGCAACGCTTGACGTTTTCGGAAAAGTGGTAGATGCTTACACAATGACAGAATCAGTGAAAGATGAAATCACCGTTCGGATTGTGTATGAAGGCAGAGCAGCAAAAGTATTGCTGAATAATTCCAAACTCAAAGAGATTGAAGAATATTATGCCCATTGTGCTGAAATAGGAAGCAACGAAAATCAGATTGAGCAAAGCAAAAAAGAAATGGCACAGATGTATGCCATCATTGGCGACCCTGACCGCCTAAAAGCTGTTGCGGAAGATTTTGTAAACCATTATGAGAACAGAATCTCAGAAGGTGCAACCGTAAAAGGAAAAGCAATGTTTGTTTGCAGCACCCGTGAAATTGCGTATGAGTTGTATAAAAATATTTTGGAATTACGACCTGATTGGAACGAAATACGAGCAGCCGAAGAAGGTGCAATCCTAACAGACAAAGACAAACGAGAACTGAAACCAATTGAACGAATCAAACTCATTGCCACCAGAGGACAAGACGACCCGAAAGAAATGTATGATTTGCTTGGCACGAAAGAACAACGCAAAGAACTAGACAGGCAATTCAAAAATGAAAAGTCGAATTTCAAAATCGCCATTGTGGTGGATATGTGGCTCACTGGTTTTGATGTTCCGTTCTTGGACAGCATTTACATTGACAAACCAATACAACGACACAATTTAATTCAGACCATTTCTAGAGTAAACCGCAAGTTTGAAGGAAAAAATAAAGGTTTGGTGGTGGATTACATCGGCATCAAAAACCAAATGAATTTGGCATTGAAGCAATACAGCGAAGGCGACAAAGACAATTTTGAAGACATTGCAGAATCCATCATCATTGTAAGAAATCATTTAGACCTTTTGGCTAAACTGTTTCACACTTTTGACAGTTCAAAGTATTTCAAAGGAACAACCATCCAGCAATTAAACACCTTGAATTTAGCTGCGGAATATGTGCAACAAACCAAAGAATTGGAAACCCGATTTATGGGCCTAGTTAAGCGACTGAAAGCCGCTTATGATATATGTGCAGGAAGCGAACAACTCACACAAAACGAAAGAGATTACACACATTTTTATTTGGCAGTTCGTTCCATTGTTTTCAAACTAACCAAAGGCAATGCCCCCGACACAGCACAGATGAACGCTAAAGTTCGGGAAATGATAAAAGAAGCATTGCAGAGTGATGGAGTAGAAGAAATTTTTAAACTCGGTGACGAAGCAGAAACCGAACAAGACATTTTTGATGAAGACTATTTGGCTAAGATTGAGAAAATCAAATTGCCCAATACGAAAATCAAATTGCTTCAACAGCTACTTGCTAAAGTAATCGGAGAAATCAGAAAAGTAAACAAGGTAAAAGGCATTGACTTTTCAAAGAAAATGCAAGCCTTGGTGGAACGATACAACAACCGAGATGCAAACGACATTTTGCGAAGTGAGGTTTATGAAGAAATGGCAAACGCTTTGACAGATTTGATTTGGGAAGTTCACAAAGAATTTTCGGCAGGTGATGAATTAGGAATTGACTTTCAGGAAAAAGCATTTTACGACATTCTGAAAGAGCTTTGCATTAAATACGACTTCAAATATCCAGACGACAAAATGATTGAACTGGCAAAAGCCGTAAAAGACTTGGTTGACGGACAAGCCAAATTTC
>Ga0208695_1001902_pt1 | contig 16246 bp, 7 predicted proteins | sample AD_UKC111_MetaG_FD_184449 | JGI IMG/M metagenome (GOLD analysis project Ga0208695, IMG submission 184449) | Active sludge microbial communities of municipal wastewater-treating anaerobic digesters from Hong Kong - AD_UKC111_MetaG (SPAdes)... | ecosystem: Engineered > Bioreactor > Anaerobic >... | reverse complement strand
TGAGTTTATTCTGTAAGTTTTTTAAAGATATATACTCTTTTTCAGGAGCACCACCTTTACTATTCCAATAATCTATTTCTTTATTTAACTCTTCAATTTGTTTTTCTAATTCAGCTACTTTTCTGTTGTACTCTTCTTCTTTTTCTTTTAGAGATTTTTTCTGTATCTCAATCTGTTCTTCCGTTCGTTCAACTTCAGACAGACCCATCTGCCGTTCATCAAATATTAAGTTAATTTTCAAATATGAATTTGGGTCATATTCAAAAAGATTCTTCCCATAAGATTCTTCCCATATCTGCGTGGCTTCTTCTACTTTATTTTTAAAATCTTCTTCGTTCATCTGAAAACCGGGATCTATCTTTCCTATTTTATAGGTAATTGGATCATCGCAGAGAGATTTATAGAAGTAATTATGCAGAGTAGAGTAGTAGCGTTCAAATGCAAAAAATCCTATTAGAACAACAAAAATTAATATTAGAAATTTTTTTATCATGTATTTATATTATAACCGAAAGTTAACCTGTAATTGCTTTTTTATTTATCTATTTTTTATCCCTTCTTTTCTTGACTATAGGTTCTTTTTGTGAGAGAATAACAACAATTTCCAAACAAAAATAGAAAAGGAGAAAAAAATGAAAAAACAAGTTCCAAACCCACTTGATCTGGGTTTATCTATCCACAAGTGGGGGGATAAACCTGCTGAGAGACGGGGAGATGTCATATCCCTCTTCTCGGCTATAGTAGTTATAGCCTTTTTTGCGCCATTTTTTTTGAAAGCAGTATTGCCAATAAAGGAAACGGCTTTGGCTCAGACCCAAGCAGTTGGTAAATACTCATCTGTGGGGCCAGAATTAGCGGTTGTTCCCGTTTTATCCGAGAGCAACGCGGAGAGCAACTCCGAATGCTCTTTACCGGAAAAACTGGGAAACCAGGAATACGAGGAAAGTTGGGGGAGAGTAATTTCCTATTGTCAGGAAATAACATCCGCTTCAGAGCAGTACGGAATAGCTCCTGAAGTGATTGCTGCAATTATACTGATAGAGAGCGGAGGAGATGCTTATGCTATCTCCACAAGCGGGGCAACAGGATTGATGCAGATAATGCCACGCGACGGAGTCGCAAGCACGTTTAACTGCGTAAGCGGGCCTTGCTTTGCAGATCGCCCCTTGACGGTGGAATTGCTAGACCCAAAGTTTAATATCAATTTTGGATCTAAGCTTCTCGCAAGCTATATCTCCTATTATGGGGATCTACGAGAGGGCTTATTCCACTATGGACCGGCGGGGTATGGGTATGAAGGCTACGCCGACATTGTTTTGCGTTTGGCAGAACACATCAAAAATAAATGAAAATTAACCTTTAGAGGGGCAAAAATGCAATCGAATGCAAATTTCCCCTCCTTTTTTATTTCTAACCTTTTTCTTTTTTGACTTTACTTTTAAAGTAGATTTTTATTGTTGAACAGCAGGCAAAAAATCTGCTAGTGGAACAGGATCGCTGATAAACACTGTCATCTCAACGGTGCAGGGGCATTCTAAATGAGGAGGCTCATTTTCGGAAGAAATCCAATTTCCATCATAAACATATCTATAGACATAGGTTCTTATTAAATCTTGCTCTATTTTTACATACCCCACAGTATTTCCCTGAAGACTACTCAAAGATACGCCGGAAATAAGATAATTACCATATCTTGTACTCCAAGCCCACCCCATGCTTTCTAACGTATTTCGCAGAGTAACCTCAATTGGATGACCTGCACTATTGTAAGAAATATCCTTATCTGTTAAAAATGTCTTATACATTTTTCCGGGTGGAAAACCTTTTTTACTAACCATTTCCTTCACATCCTTATCTGAATATCTTTCTTCCACAAGAATTGAGAAATTATTTTTTTCACTTTCTTCTTTTCCAATATAATTTTCGGACCAATTAAATCCTTCGGGTAATTCAGGCATCTCCCAATTTATTTGAATCTGTTCATTTTCTTTTGACTTATCTCTTTTATTGTCTAGAAAATACATCAACCCAAAAGCTAAAAACAGAAAAACAATTAAAAACAAAACTACTTTGTGAATAGATCCTTTCTGATCATTCATAAGAAAATATTATCAAAAATTTCAAAACACTGCACAAAATCTTGTTAACGTAAATCAACCGTGTTAAATTTTATATACACTTTATTTTTAGTATTTATATGAAGGACGATTCTTCCGCATTTTCAATAAACGGACTTACAAAAAACGAGGCAGAGGAAAGAATAAAGAAGTTTGGATTAAACAAACTTCCGGAAAAGAAACCCCCCAGCAAATTATCAATTTTCCTAGACCAATTTAAAAGCCCGCTTGTATATGTTTTGCTAGGAGCTTCAATAGTAACCTTTTTAATTGGAGATACAGGAGACGCAATTATAATCATGTTTGCAGTAATACTGGATGCAACTTTGGGATTTATACAAGAAAACAGAGCGTCCAATGCTTTAGAGGCGTTGAAAAAAATCATTTCACAAAAAGCAGTAGTTTATAGGGATAACCAAAGAATTGAAATTGATGTAAAAGAAGTTGTTCCCGGAGACATTATATTTTTAAAACAAGGAGACAAAATACCTGCTGATGGGACACTTGTTTCAGTAAATCGTTTTTATACCAATGAAGCGGTTTTAACAGGAGAGAGTGTGCCTGTTGAAAAAAAAGCAAACGAAAAAATCTATATGGGAACCACAGTGTCGGCTGGGCAGGCTGTAATGGTAGTGGAAGAAACAGGTGCAAGAACGCAAATAGGAAAAATAGCTGAAAAAATACAAGAGGTAGGAGAAATAACACCTTTTCAAAAACAACTAAAAAAATTCAGCAACCAGTTATTAATGGTGGTAGGAATAGTCATAGGAATTGTTTTTATTGTCGGAATATTAAGAAAAATACCTCTTTCGGAAATATTCATAACCTCAGTGGCCCTTGCTGTTTCCAGTATTCCGGAAGGTCTTTTGGTTTCTCTCACAATAGTTTTAACCGTAGGAATGAAAAGAATACTAGAACAAAAAGGACTGGTGAAAAAACTTGTCGCTGCAGAAACATTGGGAGGAGTCACAGTAATTTGTGTTGACAAGACAGGAACATTAACCGAAGGAAATATGCAAGTGTCGGATTATATTGGGGATGCAAATTCTTTACGTCTGCAGACATTACTTGCAAATGACTTGGATGATCCGGTTGTAATAGCTGCCTATAAATGGGCAAATGATTCATTAAACAAAGACAATGACGCAGATAATTTAAAATCAAAGAAAAGAATAGACAATATTCCATTTTCTTCCAAAGAAAAATTCTCTTTGTACTTATACGAATGGGATGATGATAAGAACATGATTTTCGTTAACGGTGCTCCTGAAATACTTTTAAGTTGGTCTACTTTGTCAGAAGAAAATAAAAAAGAAATACTGCAAAAAATAGAAGAATTGACCTCCAAAGGAAAAAGAGTTTTAGGATTTGCCAGAAAAGAAGTCTCTAAGGACAAAAAAATTCTTGAAATTTCAGACGCAAAAGAAAACTTAGAGTGGGTCGGAATTTTAGCCTTTTCTGATCCCGTAAGAAAAGGGCTAGAAGAAGTTTTGGAAGAAACAAATAACGCCGGAATAAAAACTATTGTTATAACAGGAGATTATCCTAATACTTCAATATATGTACTTTCCCAACTAGGGATAGAGGTAAAAGATGACGAGTACATAACAGGGGATCAACTATCACGAATGTCTTCTAAGGAATTACGGGAGAAAATCCTAAAAATAAAATTATTCGCTAGAACCACACCCGATCAAAAACTTTCTATTGTTGAAGCTTTAAAAGAAAAAGAAGAGGTAGTAGCAATGGTTGGAGATGGAGTAAACGATGCCCCTGCTTTGCACAAAGCAGACATCGGAATAGTAGTTAATGAGGCTTCTGATGTAGCAAAAGAATCGGCAGATCTTGTTTTATTAGATTCAAGTTTTACCACTATAGCTCATGCCATAGAAGAGGGAAGAGCCATGTTTGAAAATATAAGAAAGATAATTTTATATCTTATGTGTGATGCCTTTGAAGAAATTTTTATTGTCACTGTGGGTATATTACTTAATCTACCTCTTCCAATTACGGCAGTTCAAATCTTGTGGATTAATTTGGTCTCCGATGGATTTCCTGATCTGGCTTTAACTGTTGATCCAAAAAGACGGGGTCTAATGAAGGATAAACCAAGATCTCCAAACGAAGGTCTTGTTACTGGATGGATGTTTCATTTAATAGCGTTTGTAAGTTTATTAGTAGGGATAGTTGCTCTTGCGTATTTTTATATCGTGTACAAAAACACAGGAAACGTGACATTAGCAAGATCTGTTACATTTATAACAATCGGAATTAATTCTTTGATTTATGTTTTTTCTGTGAGAGCGCCGACCGTACCATTTTTCAAAACCAGAATATTTAAGAACAAGTGGCTTAATTTAGGAGTCTTAGGAGGATTTGTTCTACAGGCAATTCCTTTCCTAACACCATCTACAAGGGAATTTTTCAAACTAGAAGTTCCTTCAGTAAATTATTGGTTAATATCCTTTGGGTTGTCTTTGATAATTTTCTTCTGTGTTGAAATTTTTAAACACATTTACCATTCAAAAATAGTCCCGGCTTTAAAAATAAATTTATCTTAATTCTTCCAAAGCGGGTAGATTATCTCTAACCACACCGATCATTTTTTCAACTTCAAGAAATTTTTCAACCACCAATGATTTTGTTTTTGCTTCCAAATTAAGTCTCAAAAGGGGCTGAGTATTGGAAGTTCTAAGGTTAAATCTCCAATCTTCAAATTCAACTGATAAACCATCAAGTTTTTCTATTTTTGCACCCTTTTTTTCATAATATTTTTCAATCTTATTTATTAGTCCGATTGAATTTTCCACTCTATAATTTACCTCTCCGGAATTTGGATATTTTTCAAATAAATAATCTAATTCCTCGGTAAGATCAAAACCTTCAAAACACATATTCAAAATCCGGGCAATAGTTATCATCCCCGAATCGCAATTATAGAAGTTCTTGTAATAAAAATGAGAACTGGCTTCAGCTCCAAACAAAGCTTGCTCGTCAGCCATTTTCTGCTTAAAGAAAGAATGTCCTGCTACACATTGAATAGTTTCTGCTCCTAAATTTTTAGCCTCATTTATAAAAGGCCATGTAATCCTCGGGTCATGAATAATTTTTTTATTTTCACTCGTAGAATTTTCTTTGATGATACTTTTAGCAAGAAGAACTCCGATATAAACTCCATCCGGTTTTCTTCCTTTTTTATCAATAAAAAAAGCCCTATCTGCATCACCATCAATTGCAATTCCAAGGTCAGCGTTGGTTTCTACAACTCTTTTTTTAATTTCGGCTACGTTTTCTTCTTCCATGGGATTCGGAACGTGGTTGGGGTAATTTCCATCAGGATTAAAATACATTCTATCAACGACAATATTCAAATCAGAAAAAATATAATCAAAAACCTTTCCTCCTATTCCATTTCCTGCATCTACAACAACTTTAAGTGGGGTATTATTACTTGTTTTAATAAAAGAAAGCACCTTTTCTTTATACGCGGGCATGACATTCATTTCTTCAAGCTTTCCAAAATATCCTGAAGACTTTTTATAAGAATTATCAAGCATTATTTTCTTCAAATCCATTAACCCTGATGTGCTACTTATTGGTTTGGCATTTTTCGCAACTATTTTACATCCATTCCATCCGGCACCGTTATGGGAAGCAGTTACAACTAAACCACCATCAAAAACATGAGGATATTCTCCGGTAGCAAAATATAAAGCCTCTGTTGGAATTTCGCCAATATCAACGGCATCACATCCCATCTCTCGGATTCCTTTTATTAAAGCTTTTTTCATATCAATACTGCTGGGTCTAATATCGTATCCAATTGCTAATTTTTTGGAATTAAAAAAAGTAACATAAGCCTTTCCTAAAGAGTAATAAAACTCCTCATTAAGCTCAGCAGGATATCTGCCTCTTATATCGTAAGCTCGAAAAACCGAATCTAATATTTGTTTATTCATAAAATTTTAAAATATAAAAATAAAATACCAACTTAAATAACTAAATATACTTTCATTTCTCCTAAATTTTCACGTAATGGAATCTTCCCATCATCAACTTTCTTATTATTTAAATATAGTCCTTTATTAGTACCCCTCTCAACTTTTATATTATATTTTGTATTTTTGAAAGTATATTCCATACCGAATGTCTTCCAATCTTTTGGTATTACCGGATTTAAAGAAAAATAATTTGCATATTTTTTAAACCCTAAAAAATCCTCTATAACCACTTGATAAAACCATCCCGCAGATCCTGTGTACCAACTCCAACCTCCTCGCGAAAAATGCTGGGGGTTAGAATAAATATCTCCTGCCATAACATAAGGTTCCAATTTATATTTTTTCATACCATCAACATCCATAGATCTACCAATAGGATTTAAAACATTAGCAATTTCATAAGCCTTATCCCCATCTTTTAACATTGTGTAAGCTTTCATTACCCATGCAACCGCGTGATTATACTGCCCTCCGTTTTCCCTGGTACCTTCCGGATATCCTTGAATATAACCGGGGAATGGTACAGAGTTTTTAAAGGGCGGCGCCAGTAGTTTAACAAGATTGTTTTCTTTGTCTTCAAGATATTTTTCGTGATTAATCATGGCCTCTTTTTGTTTTTCCAAGGGCGCCGCCCCGGAGATAATGCTCCAAGACTGAGAGATAGAATCAATAGCACATTCATTATTTATACGAGATCCAAGTAATGTTCCTTCATCAAAGTAAGCTCTAAGATACCATTCTTCGTCCCATCCGTGTTTATTTACATTGTCTTTTAACTCTTCATAAATTTTGTTAAGTCTATCTACATCTTCTTTCCTATTTATCTTTTCCAAGACTTTTATAAATTCTGAAAGGGTTGCCAAGGTAAACCAGGCCAACCAAATACTTTCTCCTTTACCTTCATCCCCAACACTATTCAAACTATCATTCCAATCACCGGATCCAATTAAGGGCAGACCGTGTATTCCGAATTTTAAAGAACTGTTTACAGCTCTCATACAATGATCTAAAACATTTCCTTTTTCTTCCGAGATATTGGGTATAGCGTATATGCTGTCTTCATGAGACTGTAAATTTTGCATTTCCAAATAAGGAACTTCTACATTTAATATTTCTGTGTCCCCGGTTTTTTCAATATAATAACTAACGACGTAAGGAATCCATAAACGATCATCACTAATTTTTGTTCTAACTCCTACTCCCGAGGGATAGTGCCACCAATGTTGTACATCTCCTTCTCTAAATTGATGGGCACAACATAGAATAATGTGATCGCGCGCTATATCGGGATTAGAATAAATTAAAGACATCACATCTTGCAGTTGATCTCTAAATCCAAAAGCTCCTGAAACCTGATAAAAAGCACTTCTCCCATAAATCCTACAGGAAAGCACTTCGTATAGAAGCCAGTTGTTTATTAAGTAGTCTAATTTTTTATCAGGGGTATTGATATTAATAATAGAATTTACTTTTTCCCATTTTTCAACTACTTCTCTAAAACTCTGCTCAACTGCTTCTAAATCATTGTACTTATCAATCAAAGAGTTGACCCCATCGATGCTATCGTCCTGACCTAAAATGTAAGTAAGTACCACCTGAGAATTTTTTGGAATTTCTACTTCTGTAGTAAGTACTCCACATTTATCAGAAACAGATTTAAAACCGGTTACTCCTTTTGCGCTGTTATAAACCCAGAATGGTGTTTTTTTAGAATTTCCTCTACCAAAAAATCTCTTTCTATCCGATGTAGCGGCTATTATCGGTCTATTAGTTGACATAAAGGCAATTTGATTTGAAAAGTCATTGTTGAATTGATTTTGAGCAGTAATGCATTGACGTACGGAATCAAATTCTATTTTCAAATTATCTTGAGTTAGATATCTGTGCTCTCCAAGAACAAACTCAACATAGTACGAACACTCCACATTCTTAGAATAATCGCTGGTATTTTTTAATGTTAGCTTTAGAATCTTCACAGGATCGTGCTCATCAACAAAAACTCTTAATGTATGTTCAATATCTGAATTTTCTCCGGTATAATCTGTATAACCTTGCGAATGAGTAACTTTGAAATTTCCACTTTTTATGGGCAGCGGAGTAGCAGTAAATACTTTTTCCGAGTCAACATCTTTGATGTATAAAATCTCTCCTTGAATATCACTAATGTAATCATTTGACCAGGGGGATATCTTGTTTAACTGACTATTAATATTCCAGGTATAACCAAGACCGGCTTCAGTAACTAAAGTTCCAAAATTCTCGTTTGCAATAACGTTAGACCAAGGTAAAGGGGTGGGATTTTCTGAGGATATATCCATGACGTAGTTTTTCCCATCCATAAAAAATCCTCCAACACCGTTATAAAAATCCAAACCTTTTTTAAAACTTTCTTTCGGAATGATAGTTTCTATATAATCCTGATACCCACTTTCTTTTATCGCTACCACTTCCGGCTCTGTATATCTTGAAGCCAAGTTCAATTGATCATCTAAAGATCCAAGAGATGTATCCAAAACTACTTTGGCTAAAGACAAAAGCGCATACCTTTCTTCTAAGGTCATGTTTATTGAATTGAGAACATAAACCCCGGATCCTTGATATGGTCTGGACAATGAGTTTTCCACAACTTCATAAACATCTCTTTCTAGTGTTTCTTCGTAACTTATTTTCTCATCAACTATAAAAACAAGATCAAAGTTAAATCTTAAAATTCTAAAATATTCATGTAACAGAACCAAATTTCTCAAAAGGTCTGTATTTTTACTATTTACTTTTACGGCTAAGATCTTATTTTCCCCCGAGATGGAGAATTTATATAAAGGATTTTTATTAAAATTGTGTTCTATATCAAAATTTTCTCTTAATCTATAATCGGGATAAATTAGTCTTGAAATTAATTTTTGAAAAAGTATTTCCTGTCTAACATCAATTCCTAAATGAGTTCGTTTTGCTTCTACATAATGATTATTTAGGTATTTAAGCTCCTGCATTTGTTCTCCCGTAAAGAGAAGTTCTCTTGCAGTTCTTATCTCATGAATATTGTTTGCGTATCCATAAATAAGATGTATTTTTTTAGATTCCCCGGGTTCTAAACGAATCTTGTATCTAAGACTGAAGATCGGGTCAAGAACCGTACCAACGGTATTTGTAAGAGGAGAATTTAATGCGGCGGGATTTTGTATATGTTTAATTCTACCTATAAAATTTTGTCTTCCCGTTTCGTAAGAATCTACTTTTAATTCTAAATCTTCAGAGAAACCAAAATGAAAAGCATATTTTTCAACATCTCTTATAGACCTTTTTCTCCTTTCTGCTATTAAAACCCCGTTTTCATAACTGGTTTCAATAAAAAGTTTATTAAAAATAGGATGCGATATGCCCGATTTATATTCATCTAACATAACTTCGCTGTAAGTGGTAATTTCATATTCCTTTATTTCATCAGAGGAATTTAAAAGTGTAAGCTCTCTGACTTCAAAATTTTTTTCAGGCGGAACAAAAATATCTAAAGTAGTCTGTGTTTTTTTGTCTAAACGTCTGAACTCAGCATACTCGGGATAAAATCTAACCTCATAGTCATCGGGTTTAACAAGAGTTGGCTGATATGTCGCCGACCAAAAATAATTATCTTTTATATCTTTAATAAAAATATGATGCCCTGAATTATCAAGTGTAAAATCCTCAGTATACCTATTTATAAAAATATCTCTAAACTTACTATAACCCGCGCCCGAATTAGATATCATCACTAAATATTTTCCATTTCCGTACAATTGTGCTATTGGAAAAAGAGTATTCGGAGTATTTGAATATCTGATTCTTTCTTTTTCAAATCTTCTTACCACACTTAACTTTGTATCAAAAGCATATTGATTGGGATCAACTACATTAGCAACTTCCGGTACTTTTTCGTCAAGTAAAACTTCGCATGATTTGATGTAATCATTGCTATGAAGCCTCCTGCTCATTATTTTGTTATTAAGTACATTATTTATTGCTACTATGCTCATACCCTGATGGTGAGCGGTATATATTTTCACATTTTCCCCAATCCTTGGTTCGGAGGTAGATCTGTTGAAATCTACCGCCTCATAAAATCCATAAGGACCGACAGCTCCCATGTTTTCAAGTTTGTGCAGATTTTCCTCAGCTTCCTTGGGGTTTATCATCAATGCTAAAAATGAGGAATAAGGAGAAACAACCAAATCTTGTGATTCATATCTTTTTAAAGCTATATCAGGAACCCCCATCATTTTATATTGATAGTTCAAATCAAAATCAAAAGCATCAAAATTTGATTCTGATATTCCCCATGGAATTTTATTCTTCTCAGCATATTCTTTTTGAATCTCAAATATCTGGTGGTTAGTTTGATTTAAAAAGGTATTATCTTTTTCATTAAACAAAAGGGTAGGTAATAAATATTCAAACATTGTCCCTCCCCAGGACATTAAGTAAAACTTTCCTTTTCTTATTCTTACAGGACGGGACATATTAAACCAGTGCTTCAATTCCACTTGATCTAAAGCTATTGCAACATAGCTAGCTATTCTTGCTTCCGAAGCAAAAATATCATAATAACTGGTATCGCATTGTTTGGCAGTAACATTAAAACCAACAGAAAAAACAGACATATTTTTGTTATACAGAAAAGTAAAATCAGTTCTTGAGTAAATTTTTTTGATAGTTCTGGAAATATTTTTTAAACGCCTTGATATTTCAGGTTGATCTTTTTTAATTTTTTCCGCAATAGAAACACATGAAGAGTCCAAAAGCATTCCCGCAGCCGCTAAATTACCACTATCTGCAGTTGAAACATAAAGCTTCAGAGGTTCTAGGGTTTTTATATCATACCAATTATATAAGTGGCCTTTATATTTCTTTAGAGTAAGAATAGTATGTACCGTTTTTTCCAATTTAGAAACAAACTCATCAATTCCAATAATTCCTAAATCGTAAACAGAATTTAAAGATAATAAGTAGAAAGCTATATTTGTAGGAGAAGTTCTATATGTTATCTTTTTTGACGCAGAAAGTTGAATATTATCGGGAGGAAGAAAATTGCTCTCTTCGTTTGTGTATTCATCAAACAAAGACCAGGTCATTTTTGCATAATCTAACATTTTTTCCTTATTTTTAATCTCATCGGATAAATTAACGATAGGGTAGGGATTACTTATATAAAAAACAAAGAAAGGTGATAGAGTCCATAAAGATAAAATTAACACATTTGGAAGTGTAAGTTTTCCTAAAGAAGCAAGAAATAAAATAATAAGTATATTCAGATAAACGATAGCTGAGGAAAGAAAATATTCAACAGGGTTACTATTATGCTTCATCCTTTCTACAGTGCTGTGACTTGTCCATTCTAATAAATGCTTTCTCACTATTAATCTGTAGATTGTTTTAAAGATGGAAAGAGTTTTATTTACTGCTATTGCCGGAATCATAATAAAAGATGCTAAAGAAATACGAATTTTTTTTGCTAAAAAGTTAAGGAAAAGAATTATTTTTTCCAGAGCCGGTATTTTATGTATTAAATATTTTCTAACACTAAAAATCTCCAATAAAATATTTCCAAAAAATATAATTAGTACAAAATAAGTAATAGAATCAGACGCGGAAAAAACCCAGTTTAAATAAAGTAAAACAAGAAAAGCAGGGGCCACTAAACTTCTCCTTAAATTATCAACTATCATCCATATAGAAAGTGCATCTAAAGGATTCTTTGCCTTTTTTCCTGATACTGTCGGAACATTGCGACAAAGCCAGGGTATTAATTGCCAATCACCTCTAACCCATCTATTGTCTCTAGATATATAGCTTCGAAAAGAAGTCGGGAAATCTTCTATTAATGATGTGTCCGAAAGAAATCCCGCTCTTGCAAAACAGCTTTCTATCAAGTCGTGGCTGAGAAGAGAGTTTTCAGGAAATCTGTTTAACAAAGTTTCTTTTATTGCTCTTACATCAAAAATTCCCTTTCCCATAAAATTAGATCTGTTAAATGTATCCTGATATATATCTGAAATCGCATTTGAATAGGAATCAAAACCGCTATTAAAAACGAATATTTTAGTAAATAAGGATTTATTTTCACTTTCCGGGTTTATTATTACCCTTGGTTGTATAAAACCGTACCCACGGGTAATTATTTTTCTTTCAGGATCTAAAACAGGTGAATTCAACGGATGAGCCATGGCGCCTATGAGTTTTAGTGCTACATCGGCAGGCAACATTGTGTCCTCATCAAGAGTTATTACGTAACGTATCCCGTTTATTTTTGACAAATCCCCCTCAATAGTAGAAAAAGTGGTCTCAACGCTGTGATTTTCATCTGAAAGCCAGGAAACCAATTCCATTATTTTTCCTCTTTTTCTTTCCCACCCCATCCAAACTCCTTCCGATGGGTTAAAAACTCTTTTTCTGTGAAAGACATAAAAAACATCAAATCCCTCAGATTTATGTTTTAGATTAAGCTGTTTTATTTTTCTCTTCAAATAAGCTAAATTTTTCCTATCTTCTTGAGATTCCTCTTCATACGAATCTCTGTAGTCACTCAAAAGAGCAAAATATAGATTACGAAAATTATTGGCTAAAAACCTTCTTTCTAAATTTTCTACTAAAATATCTATTTGCTCGCGATTAGAAAACATACAGGGTACTGTTACAAGGGTTTTGTATTCTTCGGATATTGAATTTTTAAATTCCAATTTAGGTGGGAGGGCAGGAGGTAGAATCCAAGTAAAAATCTTGTTTATTAAAAAAACACTAACATTTGATACCGGTATTATTTCAATTAGAGTATATAGAACCGTAAAAAAGATATTTCCGGTTATTCTGAGAAAAAAATTAAACGAAAACAACGTTATCAAAGCGGTTATTAAAAAATTACTCCCTAAATAAGCCGTAGTAGGATGTTTTCTTATCCAATCCTTCAAAAGGCCTTTTAAGCGTGGTTTATAACCCAACTTTTTTGTGAATGAAAAATAACCTTCATCTATAAGGTAGTACCCAACATGTCTCTGAAAACTTATATTGGATGCCAGAGAGCTTTCAACCACTTTTCTGGCAATTTCCGATTCACTAAAATTGCTATTGGCACTTATATCTTCAATTACGTGTCTGTATCTATCGCGGCTTATATCATCCATCAAAGGATATATTTCTGCGGGGTCGGTAGCGAGAGTGCTCTCTACAATACTAACTTTAGTAAAAAATTTGCTCCAGTTTATAAAAGCAAAATTTCTTATCGAGCCGACGGCATTGTTTAAATTCTGCTTTAGATCTAAATCTCTAAGAACACTTGCCCGAGTAAACTCTTCTAAATTCAAATCTTCTTCGTGGATTTTCGATTCTATCAGACGAAGAGCTTCTTCAACACGGTAATCAAGTTCTCTGATATCTTCCAAAACAAGAAGAAGAACATGCGGTTTAATTTCAAGTTCTTTTATTAATTTTCTAACCCTCCTTACAGGATTTTTATCTTTATCTATATCCGAGGAGATGTCTTTTACAATAGCCTCAGCTAATTTGCTATTTTCTATCTTTTCTTTTATTTCTAAACCTCTTTCTAAAATAGAAGAAAAAAGTTCGAATTTTATCATGGTAGGGAGAATCCAAAGCTCTAAACTGGAGAGAGGATATATTTTTTGGTAACCCTTCAAAAAAGGAATTAGTGTCTCTTCCGAAAAATTATAAGAAACTGCTTCCAAGTATTTTTTAGCAATATAGTGAATTTGAAAATACACCTTGTCGTACTCAGACAATGGTAATTTTGATAATATGCCCGTTTTAAATGTTTCGGAGAAAACTGCTGATTGTTGATTTATTAAGTAATAATTATCCAGTATCCAAGAAGCCGAAAGCGGAACTGTTTCCAAATTTTTTTCATATTCTGTAACAAGATAAGAATACAAATCATCTATATTTTCAAGAAGACTTTTGTAATCTATATTTCTACTTATCTGAAAAGTAGAAAACAGCCTCTTTGAAGGAATTTTTCTTTTTATGGCTACGTCGCGGCCTAAAGTATAAAAATTAATTTTACCATCCATAAATATACTCCAAGAAATATTCTACATTAGATTACAGTTTATGATAAGACCAAAGCAGGTGATTAGATATAATTTTCATTATAAATTTAAAAATATTATATAATCATTTCTGTGAAAAATACTTATCTTTCAATAACTTCTTCCAAGGAAGAAAATCTTACGGAACTGCTTCAAAAAAATTTGCCTGATATGGAAATTGAGTTAGCACAAGACAGTTTTATTATTTTTAAAACCTCTTTAGAACCAAAAATCTTTACTAAAATAGAGCCCCCAATAAAAATTTTCTTCTTAATAAAAAAGTTTGATAATCTTGAAGGAAACTATTTTAAGCCGATGTTTCAATGGGCAGGCAGACACTCGCTTGAACAAATTTCTGATATAAATAAATATTTTGGGTTTAAATCCTTTAGGATTGTGTTAAAAGATAAAAAGAAAACCTTATCCGGACACAGAAGAGCAATAAAAGCGTTAGAGAATAAGATTTCCAAAGAAACAAATCTAGCAGTTAACAGAGTAAATCCCGACACAGAAATTTGGATTGTACATACATCACAAGGATATGGCTTCATAATTTTCAAGATTACTAAATAAAGTATGTTCGGAAAAAAATTAACAAGAAGTAAGAATCCATGAGTTCAGAAATAGTTAAAGATTTAAGAACAGAGCTAAAAGAAAAATCCAAATCCGAAGTAAGGAAATCATTTAATGGGTTCTTTAAAAAAGAGGAAAAAATAAAGTGCTACGGATTGAAATCAGAAGAAATTAGAGTAATCTCACAAAAATACTATAAAAAAATAAAAGATCTTCCAAAAGAAAAAATTTTTGAACTGTGTGAAAATCTTCTGTCATCAGGGTATACAGAAGAAACTTTTATAGCTTCATCGTGGTGCTATAAACTAAAAAACTCTTTTACCAAATCAGATTTTGAATTGTTTGAAAATTGGATTGATAAATACATAGATAATTGGGCTAAGTGTGATAGTTTCTGCAGTAGGAATGTAGGAACTCTGATTGAAAAATATCCAAATTATGCAAAAAGGTTAAAGGAGTGGGCTAAATCAAAAAACAAGTGGCTAAAAAGAGCTTCTGCGGTTTCGCTCATTAATGTAGCTAAAAAAGGAAAATATTTAGAAGAAATTTTTGAAATTTGCGATATCTTATTAGTGGAAAAAGAAGATTTAGTTCAAAAAGGATACGGCTGGCTTTTAAAAGTTTCATCAAAAAAGAACGAGGATAAAGTTTTTGAATATGTTTTACTACGTAAAGATAAAATGCCAAGAACATCCTTAAGATACGCAATAGAGAACATGCCTCCGGATAGAAAGAAATTATTAATAGAAAAATGATTAGGAAATATTATTGGAAAAAATAAAAACCAATGATCCTACTTTCTGATATCATACATACATGAAAACAAAAATAATAGCGACAATAGGACCATCTTCTCTTGAAAGAGAGATCATTAAACAACTGGCAGAAAACGGAATGAATATGATAAGAATAAATACTTCTTATGGAAATGAAGATCAATATAAAACAATATTAAAAAATTTAGCAGAATTAGATCCTTCTTCAAAAGTTCAAAAAATGTTGGATATAAAAAATGAGAAAATTCTTTCTTTTTGCGAAAATAACAAAATGGATTTTATAGCAGTTTCTTTTGCGGAGAGTAGAGAACAAATTTTAAATATAAAAGAAAAATCTCAAAATTGTAAAATTATTTCAAAAATAGAATCTGTAAAGGGAGTTGAAAACTACAACGAAATTATCGAAGTATCCGATGGAGTTATGATAGCAAGGGGAGACCTTAGTCGGGCAGTAACAATAGAGAAGGTTCCTGTGCTTCAAAAGAAATTTACTAAAATTGCACTATTAAAGAAAAAATTTGTAATAGCAGCTACGGAAATGCTTCTTTCCATGACGGAAAATCCCTACCCGACAAATGCGGAGGCATCTGACGTAGCAAATGCGGTATTCGATAAAGTTGATGCCGTGATGTTATCAGAGGAAACAGCCATAGGGAAATATCCCATTGATTCCGTAATAATGATGCGAAAAATAATATTGGAATCGG
>Ga0208695_1001899_pt1 | contig 16286 bp, 5 predicted proteins | sample AD_UKC111_MetaG_FD_184449 | JGI IMG/M metagenome (GOLD analysis project Ga0208695, IMG submission 184449) | Active sludge microbial communities of municipal wastewater-treating anaerobic digesters from Hong Kong - AD_UKC111_MetaG (SPAdes)... | ecosystem: Engineered > Bioreactor > Anaerobic >... | reverse complement strand
TGTATCTGCATCGTTTGAATTACCGGCAAAGTCAGTAAATGCACCTGCTTCAAGCCTTAATTCGTACTCATACCTGGCTTCAAGAACATCTGTAAGGTCTATTTTGATCACATCGCGTTCAAATGTGTCGGTACCAAGGGTAACGCTAGCTATGTCAACTTCACTTTCATCGTCGTCTAAGTTTACTATTGTAAACTTACCAGCATTAACAGATTCTATAAATTCGTCTACTGTTACTTCAATGTATTTTCTGTCTAATGCTATGACCTCATCAACATCCGGCTTGCTTTCGTCAGCATCGGCACCTTCAAACTCTGTAACACCAGCAAACGGAATATGCTCCTTTCCTGCAACGTAGTCAGGATCTGTTGTATCCAATGGTCTATATTCTACATCGTCATCATCAACAACCGGAATTCCATGTTCATCAACTAAATAAGCATACAGATTGAGTTTATAATCTTCATCCTCTGTATAACCACCTGCGTACCTGAAGTATACTGTTTCATCAATGAAATCATCGGAATCTACAGTCATATTCAAAGCAATACTTGTGTTGCTTGCACCATAATAAGCTGTTACTGCAGTAGTAGTAGTACCTGATGCAGATTTTACATTCTTTGAGAAAACTACTTTTACAGTATCTGCGTCAATTTGCTCTATTGACTCAAATTCAGCATACTCAGGCTTTTCACTAGCGGAAACGGAAACAGTTTCTGCACCTGGTGTATAAGTTAATGCAGTACCTGCTTTATTTTTTACACCAACAATCTCATATACATAATATGTTACGTCTAAATCAAGTTCGTCAACTCCATAGTTAGAGAATTCTATTATTTCGTCATCTTCACCCATTGCTTTTGCATATAGTGTAACAGCGTCTGTCAGACCATTATTTGCCTTTGATAAAACTACATATGAAGATGTAGTTGTTGTATCATCATATTTAACTTCTTCGTCAAAGGAAAGTGCTACTACATATTTACTTAATGTATCAGCGCTATCTAATTCTACTTTTGTGTCAAATGGAGTAGCTGCTTTTGTAATAGCAAATTCATCCAACTTTAATACATTTCCGGCAATGTCCTTAAGTCCGTCAATAGCCAACTCGTATTTCTTGCCATCTACAAGGTCATTAACTGTCAATAAAACTGTATTATCTCTTACTGCTGCAGCAACATCCTTGCTTTCAAACACTGCTTTTGTTGGGGTCCCAATATCACCATCTATGCTGTAGTTAGCAATGTTTTCAGCTGAATCTTCATCCAGTTCATTTTCAGTGGTGTCAAAGCTTAAGAGGATGTGGTTTTCATCTTGAACAACAGCAGTTAACAATTTAGCTGATGCAAAATCATCTTCATCAGGAGTAAATGTTACATCCTTTTCTTTCATTGCATTGCCAAACTCATCCATGATGTCAATCATTGTCAATACGCATTTTTCTGTAGCCATTTCTTCAACTGTGAATATAGCCTTGAAATATCCTGTGTCGCTGTCATATTCTTCTATGTTTTCAATATCCAGAGCACTGTCATCGCACTCAAATTCATAGTTGCTTACATCTAATACGCTTTCTTTGTCAAGTCTGCTATCATCCTTAAATTCTATCATGAATTTTGTTGGTGAAAGTATAGTATAGCTCTGATAAGTCGGTGCTTTATCATCTTCATCTACAGATTCAAAACTCTTGGAATAAGCTTTGGTCATAACATTAGGTACTTTTCTCTGGTCAGCTATGTTGCTTATAGTGATCTTATAGTCTTCTTTGTCATCCATAGCTTCTGTAACTATTTCTACGTTGTTCTCGTCATCGTCGTCCCATTCTATGGAAATTATCTCAACTTCCGCACCGTCTGTTTCGTCAACTTTGATTACATAGTTGGCGAGATCTTCTGCTGATTCTTCTGTAACTTTCTCATTGAATGTAACAATAACTCTCTGGTTTGTGTCTGCCTTAGCATCACTAACCTTTGGAGCTGATGTATCATAGTCAGATTTGAAATCTTCAGAAGTAGTCTTTCTGTTTACTAAGTCAACAGACTTAATATTTAATACTTTTACAAGGTACTCTGTATTATCCTTGAGTCCTTCAGTTGTCAGTATAACTTCGTCGGGCTCATCTGGATCAATCTCTGCCGATACTACGGTTACGCCCTTGATTTCATAGGTAGCTACATCTGTAGCTGTTGCGAAGTCAACATTTCTGTCGAATTCTATAACAACTTCTTCTACATCTTCACTAACTACATCTGTAATCTGAGGTCCGTCAGATACCTTTGCAATACCAGCAAATTTAATCGACTGGTCACCCATTGTAAGAGTATAAAGCTTACCTGCTGTCAAAGCATTTGTATAGAGTCTTACTGCATTCGGAGCTGCAACTACTACGTCTTCAATTGTAACGCCTTCGATAGCATAATTGTCTATGTTGCCTGCTGATTCTGCAACATCTTCTTCAAATACAACCTGTACTACTGCGTTACCGATTGCCAGAACTTCGTCAATTGCTGCTGAAACCGGTGCTGCTGCTTCTTCTACCAGTCCGGCTGCAACTGCTTTAGCTTCGTCAACTACGCCGGCTTCTACCAATGTAGCGGCAAGAGTCTTTTCTGTGCCTTTTACGTTAACCTTGAGAGCTTCAACTGTAGCTATTGCAAGGTCATTAACTGTGAAGTCAGCAACATCGGCAACCTTTGAGAGGCCAACGCTTGCTGCAAATGTGAGTACTTCTTCCCAAGTAAAATCTCCTGCTACTTCAGCAGTTGTCTGCTTGTAACCGAGAGCTTCAAGCAATACCTTGTAGTAAGCCTGAGCTGTCATAGGTGCTGTGGGGTTGAAGCTTACGCCGTCGCCTATCCAGCCTAACTGCGGGTTAGCCTTCAGGTAAGCAAGCAGGTTTGCGCCTTCTGCCCATGCTATGTTACCATCTGCAAAATTGTCTTCCCCTGTGAAAGCAAGAGCTTCTGCCTCAAGACCCTTAAGTCTCAGGAACATAACAGCTGCCTGCAGTCTTGTCGGAGCAGTTGCTACATATGCTGCGTCAACTGTACCGGTTTCCCCTTTGAGCATACCCAAATCTGCACAGATCTGAGCATCTTCACCGAGTGCGCCTTCAGCAAATGCTACTGTAATCGTTGAGAATACCATAGCAAGTGCCAAGACCAACGCGAGTGTCTTCTTCATTTAACCAACCTCCTCGATATGTAATATAATTTCCGGTATCAAGGGACACCAATATATCGCCACCTTAGTACCTATTTCAAATTATAGCAAGTGTGGGATATACAGTCAATGTGTGGGAATACGATGTAACACAAATGTAAAATAACCATTCGGGGTAAGTATGGTATAGTTATGCTATAGAGTATATCTTTACCATATTAAATAAGTTGGAGTTGAGTTAATTATGAAGGAAAGAAGGTTGTTATTGGGACTGCTATTGCTGATTACAGTTTATTTTACCATAACTGCAGCTGCTGAAGCCAGTGTAACGGGAGCATTGATAGAAACTTCCGCGGTTAATGATTCAGGTTCAGGGAATATGCTGGATATTACAATATATGATCCCGATATAAAAAATCCGGGCAGGATTGATACTATAACCGCAAAGGTTGGCGCCGGAAACAGCGCCAATGATATGACAATACGTTTGGAGGAAACGGGACTTGATACCGGAATCTTCAGATACACGGTATATATGACCGACAGGAAAAGCAACAGGCAACTGCTCTACATGAAGGGAATGGATAAAATCAACATTAAATATAAGGAAACAGTCAAAACCATAAATTGGGATTATCAGAGCACCATATTGACCCTGGACAAGGAAGCCTATGCGGGCTATAATACTTCAGCGGAGGTATCATTGTTCAATATGGAATTGAACAATAATCCCAATAAGATTGAATATATCAATGTCCTGGTAAAAACCAGCAATTCCAAATCCCTTGGACTTGAGTTAAGGGAGACAAAGGCCGGCTCCGGGCACTTCAATGGAAAGCTTTATTTTGGCAGGTCTACAAAGTCTGAAGATAACATAATCAAAATGTCCGGCGAGGATTCCATTACTGTTACATATACCAACAAAAGAGATAAGAATGATATAGCTCAATGCTATGCTGAATGGTACCCCCAGGATGGGCAGGTCACTCTTGACAAGCAGGAATACAGCGGAAATAACACTCCTGTGCTTATTACCCTTACTGATTGGGATATTGCGGAGGATTTAAGCAAAAAGGACGAGGTAAAAGTCAAAGCAAGGGCCCGGGGAACCAAATGGGACAGAACCGTCACCCTAATAGAAACGAAAAGAGACTCCGGTATATTTACCGGCACCTTGTACATCAATGGCGGCGGAAGCAAAAATCCATCCTTAAAGCTGAATCCGGGAGATACGTTTGAGATAGTTTATACCGATGAGGATACATCAAGCGGTATTGAGGAGGAAAGAACAGCCTCTGCCCTGTGGAAAGGGGTGTCAAAAGCAGAGCTTACTTTGGACCAGGCCGTGTATAAAGGCTATGACACTTATATGACAATAAGCCTGAAGGATCCTGATTATAACAAGAGGACAACATTCGCTGAAAGTGTGGAAGTGTCGATAAAAACTTCAGGGAGCAGGACTAGCAAGAAATATATACTTAGGGAAACAGGCAGCGATACGGGTATATTTGCCGCCACTCTCAAGCTTTCCGGGGAATCAGCCAACTACAGTACGATCCGCGTTGCGGATAATGATGAGATAACTGTGATATTTGTTGATAAGAATGTAAGGGCGACGGCAAAATTTAATAAATAGGAAATAAAAGCTTTGGATTGCTCCAAAGCTTTTTGTTTACTTATTTTTGCTGTATTCCAGTGCTGCTTTTATAAATTCCCGGAAGAGAGGCTGGGGCCTGTTGGGCCTGGACTTGAATTCCGGATGGAACTGGCAGCCCAGGTACCAGGGATGATCTTTGAGTTCTACTATTTCTACCAGTCTCTCGTCGGGTGAGAGTCCTGAAAGAATCATCCCCCGGTCTGTCATTTTGTCCCTGAAGTGATTGTTGAACTCGTATCTGTGCCTGTGCCTTTCAAATACCAGATCCTCTCCGTATGCTTCAAAGGCCTTTGTGCTCTCGGCAACCTTGCAGGGATACAGGCCAAGCCGCATCGTACCGCCCTTTTCGTCTATACCCTCCTGCTCGGGCATAAGGTGTATCACGCCATAGGGGGTATTCTCGTCCAGCTCTGTGCTGTGAGCAGCTTCAAGCCCAACTACATTTCTGGCGTATTCTATGACTGCCACCTGCATTCCAAGGCATATCCCGAAGTATGGTATCCCGTTCTCCCTGGCATACCTGGCAACCAGTATCTTGCCTTCTATACCCCTGTTTCCGAAGCCTCCCGGCACCAGCACCCCGTCGACTCCATCCAGGTATTCCTTTACATTGGACTCCTGAATATCCCCGGAATGCACCCATTTGATCTCTATCTCCGAATCATTGGCAATACCTGCATGTTTCAGGGCTTCCGCCACCGACATATATGCATCGTGAAGCTCTACATATTTTCCCACAAGCGCAATTGTGACCTTATTCTTAAGGCTTTTTATTTTATTTACCATCTCGGTCCATTCCGATAATTCCGCTTCTCCGCACTTTAAGGACAGCTTCTTTATTACAAGGGAATCCAGGCCTTCATTATGAAGCAGCAACGGTACCTCATAGAGGTTTTCCGCGTCCAGGTTCTGCACTACCGAGTCCCCGTCCACATTGCAAAAAAGCCCGATTTTGTCTTTCATCTCCCTGGATATGGGTTTTTCAGTCCTGCACACTATGATGTCAGGCTGGATACCTATGCTGCGCAGCTCCTTTACGCTGTGCTGCGTAGGCTTGGTCTTGAGCTCTCCGGCTTTTGAAAGGTACGGTACAAGTGTAACATGTATGAACAGTACGTTTTTCCTGTCCACTTCATATCTTATCTGCCTTATTGCTTCCAGAAAAGGCAGGCTCTCAATATCCCCGACGGTGCCGCCTATCTCGGTTATTACCACGTCGGGGCTTGATTCATCGGCTACTCTGTATATTCTTGATTTAATTTCGTTTGTTATATGGGGTATTACCTGAACGGTGCCTCCAAGGTAATCGCCTTTTCTTTCCTTGCTTATTACCGTCCAGTATATCTTTCCTGTGGTTACGTTGCTGTTTTTTGTGAGGTTGGTATCGGTAAACCTCTCATAGTGCCCCAGGTCCAGGTCTGTTTCTGCTCCGTCATCTGTAACAAATACTTCTCCGTGCTGATATGGGGACATTGTTCCCGGGTCAACGTTCAGATATGGATCCATCTTCTGCAGGCTTACTTTTAATCCGCGGCTTTTAAGAAGCCTTCCCAATGATGCAGCAGTTATGCCTTTCCCCAGGGATGAGACAACTCCGCCGGTGATGAATATGTACTTCGTGGTATGCATATTTAGACCCTCCCTTTCCTTAGTATCCCAAATTTTTTTATAACTTATTTATTATATAAAAACCAATCAAAAACTACAAGAAGGTTAATGAATCTTAACCTTCCTGTTGCGTCCCTACTGTATCATTTTTTTTATTTCTTCCATTGCGCGGTTCAGCTGAGGGTCGGTTTGGGTTTGTTTCTGCGCTAATTTTTCCTCAAGGGTTTTGAGGTCGTCGGCATCTATGGAAGCATCCTGATTAAGGTTATTATCCCTTTGAAAGTTCAATACAGCCGTTCTTGTCATTGCGCCGAATATCCCGTCCAGCTTCTTTACATCGTAGCCCAGGGCATTCAGCCTCTGCTGGACTCCCAGTACATCAAGGCCTACATGCCCGCTCCTTATGCTTCTGTTTCCCTCCACCTTTGCAAATCCGGTGGTGTCAACAGAATCATACCGTTTTACCTCTATATCGGGAGTTATTCCTATGCCGTCAAGGGAGAAATTGCTTGGAGTCAGGTAGTTGGCTATGGTGAGCTTTACTCCTCCGCCACCCGGAATTCTCATTACATTCTGCACCGTTCCTTTGCCGTATGTTGTTTCTCCTACTATAATACCGGTATTACTGTCTTTCACGGCCCCTGCCATTATTTCCGAGGCTGACGCGCTTCCTTTGTCTGTCAGCACTACTAGCTTGAAGGGTGCCGCATCCAGGTCAGACATGTATGTTTCCACTATTTCGCCCTTGATCTGTATCTTGACAATGGGGCCTTCGGGTATAAGCAGCCTGCATACTTCTACCACTTCATCCAGCAGTCCTCCGGGATTTCCCCTGAGGTCTATTATTACACCCTTTATCCCTTTTTCCTTAAATTCCTTTACAACCTTCTCCATGCTGCTGTATGTCTTGCCAGAAAACTCGGTTATCCGTATGTAGCCTATGTTGTCTTCCTTTATTTCGTATTTTACGGGAGTTATTTCTATAACCTCCCTGATGAGTTCAAAATATATTATATCCGCATATCCTTCTCTTATTATTCCGATTTTAACCTCTGTGCCTACTTTGCCCCTTATCAGCTTTGCTGCCTGATCTGCGGTGTATTCGGTGATATCTGTCCCGTCAACCTCCACTATTTTGTCTCCCGTCTTGATTCCCGCCTTGAATGCCGGTGTCCCCTCTATCGGAGCCACTACCGTCACCCTGCCGTCCCTTCTCTCAATCTGTATGCCTATCCCTATTATTTCCCCTTCCAGGTCAATCATGAATTCCTTGTACTCTTCAGGTGAAAAATAGGTGCTGTGAGGGTCAAGGGTCTCAAACATGCCTTTGATGGCACCGTTTATCAGGTCCTCTTCTTTTACATCCTTGTAATATTCATCCTTGATGATGTCTATCATAGCTTCTATCTTTTGCAGAGCTTCGGATTTCTGCCCGTCTTCAGCCCCCGGTGCTTTGATTGTGAAGGTGGTGTCTGCAGATACTGGTACGCTAAGAATTATTAATGCTAATACAATTGCTAAAACTCTCTTTTTCATCATTAACCCTCTCTCTTTTTTAAGTTACCGGCTACCAGCCGTAGTCAATCATGTTCTCTCTGTATTCCTGCCGTATGTCGTATTGGAGGTATCTTATGAACCTGTTTATCATTGCGGCACATTCCGCCCTCGTGAGCAATTTGTCCGGTTCCGCTTCATTGTTCTCGTTGCCGGTGATTATCCCCATTTTGTGGGCTATGTTTATGGATTTTTTTGCCCAGGGCTGGATGCTTTCGTCATCTGCAAAGGGGGTGACCGTTCCGCTTACCGCCGGTGAATTTTCCATGCCGATAGCCCTGACTATTATGGCTGCCGCCTGGGCTTTGGTCAGGTATTCATCGGGGCCGAACCTGTTCTTGCTTGAGCCTTCCATTATTCCCGAGGCTGCAGTCCGGCTGATATACTCATAATAGGGATGGTTCTTGTTCACATCGGTATAATACTCTTCAAAGGAGCTGTATCTGCTCTGCTTTGCCGGTGATCCTTTCATATCCGATACTTTTATCACTGCCTTGGCGAATTCCCCCCTGCTCATGAAGCTTAAGGGCCTGAAGTAATTAACTCCCGCCAGGTCTATTATACCTAAGGAGGTTACTCTTTTGATAGCCTCCGCTGCCCAATAGCTGGCGGATATATCGTTAATATTGTATGAAAACAGCCTTGTCTGAACAGGCAGTGTAACAAGCTTATAACTGCCATTGCCGTCTTTTGTGCCATTTACCGGGTTCCCGCCGCTGAATCTCGGCAGGGTATATCTGTAGGATACTACATTTTCCTCCCCTTCCTTGAGCATGTATCCTCCCTCGTAGCCTACCACTAAAGGCCCGCTGGCTACATACTGTATGTTTTTCATGGAAGAGTCGGATACGGCATAATCCACCGTACCGAAAGCTTCCTTGTATTCGGCTGCATTGAGGCTGCTCTTGTACCTGTAGGTTATTGTATGCTTGATTATGGCTGTTTCCGTGGAGCTCCACCAGTTTTTGTATCCGAAGGAATGGCCTGTGATATCTATCTTTACCTGCCCTACTCCGTCATTTTTTGAGTAAACCTTCGTTCCTTGCCAGTCGGAGCCCAGATACCGTATTATATCCCTTTCATCCGAGCTTCCCGAACGGGTAAAAAGATACTCTACAAGCTCATAGGTATCGCTGCCTATCTCAACTGTCTCCTCATACTTCGGGTCTATAGCGGTGCTGTATGATATCTGGGATGTGTAAGCATCGCTGTTGGAGGTATTCAGGAAGACAACCTTACGCTCAAGGGCAGCAGCTTTGAGGGCATTGGACAGGCTGTACTCATAGGTGGTCTTCGCACCGTTGCTGCCTTCTTTTATCTCTACTGTGCCTTCCATCAGTATCGGTTCCCCGGACAGGAATATGGTCTCGGAGTATTTATATTCGTTCTTGTTGGGGGTTATGTCGCCGGTTATGCCCGGTTCGTAGCCCGGCGCGGCATATACGCCCAGGCACAATACATAAACTGCTATTATTATAAAGGTTAGCTTTTTCATAGGAATTCCTCCGTTCCCTACTCGACTATCATAAATATGGCGTAGTCGTCGTCGGACAGGACATAGACATAATCGTCGGGCTGCAGTTCATCAATTGTTATAGCCTGCCCTTCCTTCAATATTACCATTTTTTCAGTTTCCAGAGGTACTTCAGCTTTTATTGATATCCATTCGCCGTATATGGGACTGAAGTCCCTTGCATTCTTGAGGGTAACTTTGTTGTTCCCCTTGTCAATCTCATTGATCTGCCCTGCAGTATATCTTTCTTTATAGACCATGTCAAAGTTATAGCAGTTCTTGTCCTTTTTCATAAGGTATGCCGCAAGGGTATTTCCTTCTCCGTCAGTCACGGCATACATCAATATATGCTGATGGAACTTGGAGTCGTTTCTGTGTCTTTCATAATCATAATGATACTCGTCATCCTCGTGAAAGTCCACATTCTTTCCTTTAGATTTATAATTAGGCCAGGTATATGTGTATGGTGCATACCTGCTTTCCGCAAATTTCTCCACCGAAATGGGGCCCTTTTCCACCACATTGTCATACACGAAGGTTTCGGAGCTCAAAAGGAAGGTAAGCTCTTCCGATTCCACCCAATCGTTGTTTTCCAGCCTGAAGGGGTTTTCTACCGTGTAGTAATCCTCTCCCATGTTATGCAAATATCCTCTTGTTATGTTGTAATTATTGAAGCCGTTGAAGCTGTCAAGGCTTATAAGCGGCACACTTCCTACTCCAAGCACCGACCTGTTCTGTACCATGAAAGCCCTGGTGTAATCATCAAGATACATTGAATCCAGCAGCCTTCCGTCTCTTATTACTATGGAGCCGTCGCTGAATTTCAGCAGCCTTCCGTCGGACAGGGTCAGCTGCTTGGTAGTCCATTTAACATCATAGATGTTTTTGTACAGTGTGCTTTCAGCTCCGTCCTTCAATACCGCTTTTACCAGCTCTTCCCTTCCGTAATTCTTCTTTGATACTGCGTATATGGTCTTGCCTATATAGTCCCTCAGTCTGTCCGGATTTAGTTTTGTATCTCCGTTATAAATTCCCGCCCCGTCGGACAGCTTGTATTTGATATTCCCGTCCTTCTTTATCCAGTCATAATATCCGTAGGTATACACATTGGACAGTACTATTTCTCCGGTTTCCGGAATAACATCCTGTATGTCCCCCTTGTACACCTTTTCTATCTGCACTCCCAATCCCTGCACTTCCATACGGGTTATATGCCTGTCGCTGGCAGAGTTCACTTCTATCCTTACCCTGTCCCCCTGTCTCAGCACCGAGGTGCTTACACTCTGCTTGTCCTTTATTATCGGGGTATTCCTGTCTATTGTATATAGTACTGGGGTTTGCGGATTATCATCCGTAAGCAATGTTATGCCTTTGTCCGATATATCCCTTACCTTCGCTGTCAGTATGATCTGCCTGTCGGGATCCTCCTCAATGGCATCCGTATATATCTTGATTTCATGAACCTTTCCGTTGAAAATCCTTACCACCGCATCCTGGTCAAAGCCTATGGCATCGACTCCCCTAAGCTGCCCGTTTATATAGATTGCCGCATTGTCCGCCAAATCAAGGTAATCCATATTGTTGTATTCGTCTGCTACCTTAATTATGCTGCCCACCGGCGAGGTCTGGGCATATATTATCCTTACGGGGGTCTCCCTGCCGCTTACAAGCTCGGGTGCTGCATCCACACTCAGGGATTTGAGTATATTGTTTGCAAAAACCACCTTTGCAGGGCTGTTGGGCTCCAGCCTTCCGATATCTACCGGATCCTTCTGTACGGTTACTACCGAATCCGGCATCACCTTCAGCAGATACATGTTGTTGCTGCTGTCCCCCACCTGGACTGTATTCTGCCCGGGGTCATAGTGTACAAAGGTGCCGTCAATTTCCTTCAGCTCCGCTGTATGGAGCAGTATTGCCGTGTTTTGTCCGTCAATTGTGTATTCTACTATATCACCCTGAACTATAAGGGACTCATTTCCTATTTTCTTATTCTTTATCACCGGTACGGATTCCTGGTTTGTTGAGCTTCGTGTACTGGTTCTCTTCACGTTAATGCTTACAACCTCCGAATCCGGTGTCTCTATGTTTATGACTGTGGTATAGGTATCCGCCACTGCCCCGATATCCCTTGAAAGAGACACGTCCGTTACCCTTCCGTAGCCTGTCCTGTAGCCTAATTTGTCAAGGGATTGGTCCGCAACCATGTTCATTACGGATGCCATTTCCCCCCTGCTGATATTTCCTCCGGGAGAAAAAGAAGCGGCTGTGGTTCCTTTCATTATCCCTTTTTTGAGTACTGCCTCTATATAGGGCAGATTTTCTGTCTTTATTGATCTCCAGTCCGAATAATTATATACTGCCGTAATATCATGCCCGTTGATTGGTTCAAGCCCCATTGCCCGTGCTATCCATAAGGCTGTATCCTCACGTTTGGCTGCTGCGCCGTATGCTTTCTGGAAGCTTTTCCTGTCTTGATTCTGCTTAAGGAGTTGGTTATATCTTGCCTGGGTCATTGTACTCCAATTTGGTGAATTCCAAATGTCTTCCTTGATTTTGTCAACTTCCGCCCGTATTTGCTCCATTTCAGCCGGGGTCAGTTTCCCTGCGGCTTCTGCTTCCTGTGCAGTAATGATCCCTGCATTCCGGGCTGCCTGCACATGCCCCATCATATATGCATTGACTGAGCTTAAGGAGGGGTCATTGATCCTCAGCTGCTCCGCCAGCCTTACCGCCTCCTGCTGCCTTCCCGTCGCCCTTACCAGTGCTGCAAGTACGTCCTGCCGGGAAGCCGCCTGATTGGGGCGGTACATTCCGGATCCGTACTCCCTGATAATTGAATATACGCTCATTTTCATTATGTTCTCGGCATTTGGATTGCCCGATATGTCCTGAAAGCTTGCATTTTTTATCAGGGCGTCCCCGGTTGTATTACCGGAAGCAAGGATGTCCTCGGCGTGGACCGGGATGGGCGCAAGGTTAAGGAGCATTGCTGCTGCAAGTATGTATGATATTATTGTTTTGCTGATTTTCATTTAATCACATCCTACTTTACCATTTTGCCGATAAGTACGTATTCCCCGGTTTTGGATATCCAGGACCTGACCCTTCCCTTCAGGTCTGCGGTATTCATTATCTGAATCTTTTCCGCCTCTTTGTCGTAATATGCTATATATATGCCTCCGGGGTACAAGCTTTTCTTTGATGCTGCATAGTTGAGCATCAATGCCGCATCCCCGTTGAAGCTCTTTATTCTTGTTGCGGTATTCTGAACCTGCATGTTCAGGTTGATGCTGAAGGGGTTCATTATTATTCTGTAGCCTCTGGGCAGCCTTATTCTTATCTGATCACCCTCCGGCCCCGATGAGCGGTCCAATATTATCCTCATGTCAGCATCTGATCTCAAGCTGCTCCCTACCTTTGACATTTCGTCTGCCTCAAGGTTTGAGAGGTTCATTGAAAGGTCCATATCCCTGTCATTTATGCTCAGTTTGCTCTTGGGGTATTTCTTAATAAGCCCGAAGCTTATTCTGACTATCTTCTGATTAGCTGACACATATTCCGGCTGATTGAAGTCTGCCTTCGCTCCGCTGCTGCTTGCCGCTGATTTTTCCCCTATTGTATAAGTAACCACCATGCCGTTAACTATTACACTGTCCTTCTGTTGAAGCCCTCCTTCGTACTCTGTCTCATCCTGATAATAGGTTACCTTCTTTTCCTCAAGGGTCTTGGTGTAGCCTGTGGAGGTTGAATAATCTGAAGCCCCGAACAGATTGACCGACCTTATCTTTATATTGTACCAGGTGGAAGACATAAGCCCGTCCAGATAGTATCTCAGCCTGTTATTACCGATATCCGCCGGCACTATGCTTCCGAGGTATTGGAATCCTTCACTGACTGATTTTCCGTCCTCACTTACCGATGCATACAGTTCATAATAGCTGACATCCTCAACCTTATCCCATTCCAGCTTCAAGGTATCTCCGTCCACCGCTTCCACCTTTATGCCTCTCGGTGTATCCGGCACAGGCTTCTGGTAAACTCCTTCCACTTTATTGCTGATTCCTCCGTCGCTGTTTATCACTATTATGCTTGTCTGTCCCATATCAAGCTTCGGAGTGGTGCAGAGTATATCTCCAGACGAATTCAAAGTTACATCTGAAGCAATTGTCCCTCCGATTACAACCATCTCGGCATTGTTTATGTTGAGCCCTTCAAGGCCTGATTCTCCTTCTGCCAGCTCCGACTTTGCCTTAAGTGTGCCTCCGAATATGACCTTAACGCCCTCCATGAACTGTATTCCTTCAAGGCGTATTTTTTCGCCCCCTTCAACAGAAAGCACCAAAGGTCTTATCTCTTCATTCCTGTCGTCATACACTGCTGTTATTTCCGGTGTGCTTATAATTGTCAGTCCGTTTCTTACCTCGGCAAAACCGTAATCATTATTCAGTACCTGTACCGTCTTACTTCCCGGTTCGAGGCCGGTGGGAACCAAAACGGATAAGTACTCGGATTCCTTTACGCGCTGTCCCTGTTCATTTAAATAGCCTCTCTCCGCAGTTCCTTCAACGCCCTCGATAAACACTTTGACCCCTGCTCTGAAGTTATTCCCATGTATTGCTATATAATTGCTTCCCCTGCTGGAGGACTTATTCGGAATAATAGCCTCAATTACCGGATTGCTGTCCTGGGTCTGATAGCTTATATAGTGCGGCTTTGCGAGCATTGAAGAATCATAGGTGCCGCCGTCTTCATTCACAACAACTATCCTCAGATACTTCCCCAAATCAGCCTCTGTGCCCGGAGGAACTTTGACAACAAGCTGATCGTCATTTATGCTCTTACTTAAGATTTCCACAGGCTTGTCATCCAGATAAACCTTCACGTTCCTCCTGAAGTCGGAACCTGATATAGTCAGGAAGGCTCCCCCGTCCAGGGGTACAAAGGTAAATACTTCAGAGTAATCATCCTGATTCTCCGGCACATAGTCCACTATATTATTTCCGTCTATTTTCCGCCCCTTGTTCTTTGGATCAATGCTTGTAATGACAGGACTGCTGTCAGGGCTCATAATGGTAATTCCTTTTGATACCTTACCGCCGTCGTCATTTATTACATAGAGGTTTCTCAGCCCCAGCCTGTCCGTAGGAGGCGCTTTGACGGTCAATTGTGTGCCATCATACTGTATATCTGCAAAAGGTGCTATCCTTCTTGTTATGGTTACTGATGAAGGAGTCGTTTCAACAAGTATCCCTTCATCATAAATGTCCGGTTTGTTCAAATCCATGTTATGGTTTATTATAAACAGATGCGAGGAGCCAATGGTTATATCCGCCTCTGCCATTGAATCAAAGGTCTTCACATCCCCATCCATCCTATACCGCCTTATTGTACTGTGTGTGCTGTCAGAAGCCAGGGATATCCTGACATTTACCTGTTCCGTTGCCCCTCCCATAACTACACAGTCAAACCTTAAGTCGCCGATTTCCGCATACATAGGTCCGAGTACTGTATCAATCATCCTTTTGTCTCCGGTGTCATAATCCCCAAAGGCTACTATTGTTTCAATGGCATCCTCTGCATATACTGTTTCATATACAGTTGAGGGTACATGTCTGTCCACTTTTTCAACCGCAGCGGTAAAGAGGTTCTCCAAATTGCCTGCTCTGAAGCCGCTTCCGTTAATCTGGACATTTACATTTCCTTTTCGGCTTATTCTTTCCGGCATTACACTGGTTATGGAAGGCTTGGACATTATGTAAGTAAAGCCCTTGTATATGCAGGTACCGGAATCATGATTGACCAGTATTACCTCTGCAGCACCTGAAGTAAGGCTGGGAGGCGTAATTACCGTGAGGGATTCGGATATTGTTGTGTCATTTAACGCCGGCCATATCACCTCAGCTTCCTGTCCGTTAAAATACACTTTCGGAAGCCCTTCTTCACTCATGTCGGCGGTTCTTCTGAAATCCAGCCCTTTTATTACCACCCTGTCATTTCCCGCTGATGAACCACTATTTGGTGTAATCGAGGTAATAACCGGGTTGCTGCCGGGTACCTTGTACCTGAAGCCATCGTCTAAAACAGCTGCACCTCCGTCATAGTTCAACACCATAACAGGAACATCGAGGAAATCCTGGCCTGCGGGAAGAGCATAAGGATAATCGGGCACCGCAGCCCTTATCAGTGTGCTGTTTATAAATTCCACCGACTCCGACTTCTCGGAACCGAAATATACCTCTATATAATCTTCCTTGAACCCGCTTCCTGTTATGGTCACCACCGTACCCCCCGCCACAGCGCCGCTATTGGGGGTAACGCTTGCTATTACCGGTCTTGTGGCAGGATCCATATAGTTGAAGAATACATTCTCTTTAGTCTTGGCACCGTCAGGATTCAGGACCTCCACTCTAAGGGACCCCACGGGAATCTTTTCGGATTTTAAATACGGCGCTGCAGGAGCGGCTCCTCCGACAAAGCTGTAGAACTCTTCCGGCAAATCCACATAAATTGTTGTAATATCCTGAACCTTTATCATATGGCCATCCAGGAAATATGAAGGCTGGCCCCCCGGTCCGTCCGGGTCATACATTCCTTCATAATATATATCGCTGGTCGAATCTCCGGTATCCGGATCAACATTTGTTATTACACCATTGGAATCATATTTATACGCATTAAGCTCAATCCCGCCCAGCAGAACGACTGAACCCTTTTTCTTGGGATCATTGTTGTCCACATCTGCCGCATAATCAGGCAGCACAAAATCCTCACCTTTGATTATGAGCTTTG
>Ga0208695_1001898_pt1 | contig 16295 bp, 10 predicted proteins | sample AD_UKC111_MetaG_FD_184449 | JGI IMG/M metagenome (GOLD analysis project Ga0208695, IMG submission 184449) | Active sludge microbial communities of municipal wastewater-treating anaerobic digesters from Hong Kong - AD_UKC111_MetaG (SPAdes)... | ecosystem: Engineered > Bioreactor > Anaerobic >... | reverse complement strand
ACCCTTCGATATCCTCACTGCCTTTTCTCCACATAATGGCAGAGCCATCAATACTTGTGTACCAATCACGTCCGTTGGGATCTATAATGATTAGTGGATTATTAGCAGCGTAATGGTAAGGCGACCAGGAGTAGTAATTTTCGGCGTGGGGATCAACAGTATGGAACCGTCCTAATTGAGGGTCGTAAAACCTCGCCCCGTAGTCGTACCAGCTTACGCCAAAATTTCAGGTTGTTTTGGGCCCCTTACCTGCTCCAAAATGGTTGTTTCAAAGAACCTTAAATCCCCCCAAAAGTACAACCTTTTTTCTTTTAGTTGAAGCTTTTTAGCTGAAGATTACGGAGCGAGGCCCAGCGGGTAATTCCGGGTAAAGCGCATTGGAACGACGCCCTACCCGCCGGGGCATTACCCGCCAGGCTTCCGAAGTAACGCCATTTCAGTTTTTTCAACTAAAAGAAAAAAGTTCCCCTGCGAGCAGACCCTCGCCCGCATCAACGCTTAGGCAACCAAAAAGCCCAGCGGGGGAAGCGCAAGGTTTTTGGCATATTTTTTTTACCCAGCTAAAAAAGTAAAAAAAATCAGGGAAAAAAAAATATGGCAAAATGCACCTTGACCTTGCGGTGCGGTGGGCTGGGGGCTTAAATTGCCTGAGCGGTGAGGCGGGTGGGATTACCCGGTACCCTTGGTTTTTACCTGCTCCTCTTCTTTCTTTTCTACCTGCGGGTCGGGAAAAAAAGGAAAAACAGCCCTGAGCTAGCGTCGGGGTGGAAGTTGCAAAAAGTGAGGCACGAACGGTTTGCGGCTGGAACGAGGGGAACGAAGTGCGAGCCGTCTGCGAGTGGAGCGAGGGTGGCGCAAACGGAAGCTTGAGGCACGAAAGCGGTTTGCGGCTACTGCTTGCAGCCAGGTTCTGGCGGCCTTTTTGTTTTCAGGCGGGGCTAGCGTGCCGGGACAAAAAGGATGACAGAACCGCAGCCCGAAGCGACCAGCAGGCGAGCCAAACACGGCAGCCGGTGGATGCGTTGCGGCTGAACGAAGTGAGTGAGGCACGAACGAACGCAGGGAAGCGGCAAAAGCAGACAAAGGAGGCTGCCACGAGGAAGAGGAGGGAGCAGCAAAGGGCATGACGAGCTGGAGCTGCTCCCTGAGCCTGTCGAAGGGGAGCGGAACCCGCAGGGCGGACGGCTCTTTTTTATACCTTAAAAATCTAAACATTTCATAAAAAAGTGCCGGACGGCTTGGCGTGGCTTTTGCCGACTGACGATGACGAGTACCGCTTTTCCTGCTTGTGCGTGGGGGTTATTCTTTCGGTGGTTTAAACCCTATCTTGGGGCGGTTCTTAAATTCCAATTCCTCTTGCTTGGCTTTTTCAAGCTGCTTGAGGTACTCAAAGATTAGCATTATCTTGTCATCCTGCTCAATATCTTTCTTTTCAAGCTGTTCAAGTTTTAGTAATATTTCTTTGTGTGCAGATAGTAATTCACGCATTTTGGTAAATACCCGGATAATGGCAATGTTAACCATTATGGCCCTTTCACTGTTTAAAACGCTTGATAGCATTGCAACTCCCTGCTCTGTAAAAACTAAAGGCGGTTTTCTTAACCCCATCTTTTCGGTATTGGATATCACAATTTGTGATTTCCAATCCTGCATTTCTTCTGCTGTCATTTGGAACATAAAATCCTCAGGAAAACGCTTTTCATTGCGCCTTACAGCTTGATTTAAAACTCTTGTTTCTACCCCGTAAAGTTCCGCCAAATCCCTGTCTACCATTACTTTCTTGCCCCGCATAACATAGATTTTATTGATTATGGCTTCATCGGGTAGTATTTGCATTTCTGTTGTCATTATTTTGATGTTTAAGGTTGCAAAAATATAATTTAAATTGGATATCACAGATTAAACATTGCTTCATTTGCCAACGGGTGCAGCTTTTCAAGCTTGCTCTGCAGGTTGTCCAGGTTGTTTGTCTGGTATCGTTCGGTTGAACTTACGTATTTATGCCCGGCCATGTACTGAACCTGCCGTAAGTTCATTGTTTTAAGCCAGTAGGCTATTACGCTTTGCCGGATTTGAACGGCATTGATGACATTGGGGTTTATCTTTTGCACGTCCCGGAACAGGTGCAACAGGCTGTTTTTAATGTGTTCGCTGCCGTTGATGCTTACAAAAAGCTGGTTTTCTATTCTTTTCCGGTTTATTTTATCAGGCTTCCGGCATGGTTTGGGTTTGGCCACTTCTTCTAATATTTTCGGTCGTATTTCGGTTAAGTATTCGTGCAGCTCCATCACCTGGAAAGGCTTTAATTCAAGTGTCCGGCTGTTGCGTCTGCGGTTGCCAGGGATGTATATTTTGCCTTCTCTCAGCTTTACATGGCAAGGCTCTAATTTGCTCAGTTCTTCGGTGTTGATGGCCTGGTATATGAACAGCCCTAAAATGATTTTATTGCGTTTCTCTCTCAGGTTCCCGGTTCTGTACGCCTGGTAAAGTGTTTCAAGTTCCTTAAAGTCAACAGTTCCGCTTACTACTTTGTGCCGTTCCCCTTTTAAATGCAGGTTTATAGCAGGGTTTATAATGTCCGGTTGACTGGTTTTTAAAAACTTGTAATAATCCCGGACGGATGCAATAATCCGGTTTACATGGGTCTTGCTCTTTCCTTCCAGTTTACAGTAATCCACGAAGTTTAATAAATCGTTGTACCTGGTATTTTCTGCCTGTAAATGCTCTGTTTCAAGCCATTTTAAAAAGTAACCGGCATAGTTCGTTTTCTGGCGGAGCGTGTTTTTATCAATATGCTGTTTCTGCAGGTGGTTTCTGAAGCTTTCGACCTGCTGTTTTACTTCGCCTGTAAACTTATATTCGGGTTTATTCATGGGCTAAATGGGTGTATATCTGTGTTGATTCTAATGAGCTATGGCCTAAGAACTGGCTTACTTCTTCTAATGTCATGCCGGATTGTAAAAGGTGGGTAGCGATAGAATGGCGTAATGTATGCAGCCCGGTTTCTTTCTGTATTTTTGCTTTGCTGGCCATCTGGTGCAGCCGGTTTATAATGCTGTTCCCGTGCATGCGCTTTCCCCTTTCGCTTAAAAAAAGGGCTTCTTCTGTAGATTGGGTGTGCCTTTTTACTTTGTCCCGGATTAAAAAAATATAGTCCAGGAGGTCATCTTTTACCCGCTCTGTCATGGGTACATAGCGTTCTTTGTAGCCTTTCCCGCCCCGGACAAAGACCAGACGTTCTTTATACATTACATCTTTCACGTTCAGGGCTGTCCCTTCGCTGCGCCGAAGGCCGCAGCCGTAGTAAATACCAAGTATTGCCCTGTCCCGGATTCCTAATTCTGTATTGTCGGTTGCCTGGTACAAGGCTTTTATTTCTTCCTGGCTCAGGATGGTTTTGTTTGTCGCTTTGTTTACCGGTGTTTGCAGGGTTATTTCCAGGTTGCCTTTTCCTGTTACCTGCAGGTATTTGCTAAAACGCTTTATGGCGTTAATGTTGCTTACAATGTAATTCTGCGACAGTCCGCCGATTTGTTTCTTCTGTGGCCGGGTTTGTAAGTATTTGTGGTATTTATTTATTGTTTCGGGCTGGATTGCTTCAAGGCTTGTTATTTCAAGTGATTTCAGATAAAAGAAAAAGTCATTGATATAGCGTACTGACAGGTAAACGGTGCTTTCTGCATATTCTAAGGTTTTCAGCCACTTTTCAAAGGATTCTGAGAGTACAACGTTTATTTCCATTACGACGATTTTTTATAGGTATATACTGCATTTTTCAAGTGAAGCTATCCACTGCCTTAAATGAACTGGTATGTAACTATTTGAGTGGATAATTGGCGCAATTATCCACGTATTATCCACACTACCCACTGGTTTTATGTTTGTTTTTAATCCTGTCCAGGACTTCATCGAACACGCTGTTAATGCTGGTGTTTAGCTTATTGTATTCATCGAAGTTTACCACTTCATACTCAAAGCCCCGTTTGTACCGGTCTCCGCCAACTGGTTTGATATAGCCGTAGCGTGTAAGCTGAATAAGGTAATATTTAAGGTTGTTGGGGTTCATCCGGAAGGATGCCCGTATTTGCGAAGCAAAGAAGCTGGCCTTTTGCTCCTTTTTTACCCACCCTTTAAGCCGTTCAAAGAAGCTGCGGCATTCGCCGGACAGCTCGTCGCTCTTGGCCAGCAATACATCTTTTAACAGCTTGTTTGCCCATTCAATATCTTCCAAAGTCGTTTCGATATAGGTTTCTCCCGTTGCCGGGTCTGTTTTTACTTGTCTTTGGTACTGGCAGTAAAAGGTAATGGTCTCGATGGCGGCCAGGTAATGGGCGTTTGTACGTAGCGGTTTAAAAACGTATTCCGGGAGCTTTAACAACTCGGCGTAAGGGTTTCTTACTTTGACAGGTTTCAGCACGCTTTGCATGTCCTTAAAAAGCTCTTTCAGCATGGTTTCGGTTTTGCTGTCTATTTTTCCTGCACTCAGTTTCCTTTGATAGTCCATAATGAGCTCTTTATGCTCCTGGCTGTTGTCAATGTAAATGAGCAAGGAACGGTTGGCATTATCTTCGTAGAGCCTTTCCCGTGTGGTTGTTCCGGCTAAACATATCGGGCCTTCCACGTGCAGCGTTATCGTTCTCAGGTTTCCCTTGCTGTCTTTAATGGGGATGGTCTTGGATATTTTCCGTTTGGTTTGCAGTTCACGAAGCGGGTAAAGTACTTCCTGCGCCCCGTCCATGTCTTCGATTAACACGAGTTTGTGTTTTAACTCTTTTCTATCGAAGTAGTAAAAGGCGTTTTCCGATAGTATGGTAATTTCAAGTTTATCCTGTTCCGGTACCAGCTCGCTTACTTTCTCCTGCAGGTAGGTTTTGCCTGTTCCCGATGCGCCCAGGCTCACGATGTGCAAAGGTTGTTCCCTGAGCCGGGAAGTAAATACCATGTACATTAACAGGCGGTTTATTTCTTCTCCTATAACTCCCGTCTTTCCTATATCTTCATTGGTTCGCTGTAGTAATTTGGGGGCTTTTAAATAGCGGATTGCCCTGTTTTTGCGTTCTTCGGTTAGCTGCCTGGCTAAAGGTTTTTGCTCCTTCATGCTTTCGATTTTACTGAGCCTGTAAGCTTCTATTTGTTCAGTTAGTTCAGCGATAGCCCTTTTTAATATGCTGGTGCTGGTTTCCAGTTGTTCGCTTGCTTTGTTTATAAACTTCTCTAAGTAATCCGAGTGGTATAAATCAAGTGTGTGGCGGATGCTGTGCAAGGGGTCTCCGGTATCGGTTCGGCTTATCTTTATGGTTATTCTCAGCCTGTCTATCTGGCCTAAGTTGATGCCGCCTAATAAAATGATTTGCAGTTCCTGGGTGGTGTAGGTTATAAATTCAGGATTTCTTGTATTTAACTTTCCGGTTGTTCTGACTGGTTCCGGCTTCCCGATGCGCTCCGCTTCCGGGATTTCGCTTTGCTCAACTTGCTGCACTTGGGTTGTGTTGCCATTTTCTTCAGCTAAAACAGTTTCAGTTAAAGAAAAAAGCTGCCTGTTATCAAGTAGGTAAGTAAATATTTCGGGGTTGTGGCCTTGTAAAAGGCTGTTGATGTCTTCGTTTTCCGGGGTTTCTATTGCAGTTAATTTGATACCTGGTAACTCGTTTAAAAATTCTTCCTGGTATTTCTTTATGGCATCTTTCCCAGGGTTGTCGCCGTCAAAAAAGAATATGATTTCTTCCAGGTTGGTTAAGTCCTTTATTGCTGCTTTGTGTTCTTCGGTTAAACCGTTTGTCCCGTAACATGCAAGGATTCCGTATTGGTTTGATATTTCCGGTATTTGTAAAAGGGTTGCTGCGTCTATGATGGCTTCGGTTAGGATTAACCTGGTAGTTTCCGGTTTCGGGTAGCAAGGGTAAAGCCCTTGCCTGTCCTTTAAATAGTAGTGCTTTGATTTGTCGTTATTGGTAATGCTCCGGCCATATAAACTAATGATTTGGTCTTGTTTGTCCTTTAACGGGAAGATAATGCAGTCTTTGGCAAAAGCGGTGTAGGTGGTTCCGGTGGCATAAGGCACCGAACCACTGTAAGGGATTAACAACCCTGCTTTGATACATGCTTTCTGGTCTGCTTCGCTTAGTTTGCCGTGGTGATGGAACTGGCCGGAGTTGTAGCCGATTTCTAAAAGTCCAAAACTAAGACTGCGCTTTGTAAGGTATTCTTTGGGTTTCACACTTACAGGATGGTTTAAACCGTTTCTGAAGCTTTCGAAGATTTTAGTTAGTATGGCGGTTCTTTCTTCCGGTGTTTGTGGTTCCTGTGGTGGTTTCGGTTTCTCCGGTTTGGGTTTGGGTGTTGGCAATGATGGAACTCCAATAAAATTTTGTGCTTTTAGTATGGCTTCATGCTTGGTGCATTTCTCGTAAAGCTCTATAAACTGTATCTGGTCGCCGGTTGCACCACAGCCGAAGCAATTAAAGGTATTTGTTTTTGGGTAAATTTTCAGGCTGGGGCTTTTATCTTCGTGGAAGGGACAGTTTAACATTTCGTGTTTGTCGGGCTTTAGGCCGTACTTTGCTAATACTGTAAGGATGCTTAAACGCTGCTTTATCTCTTGTATTTCCATACGCAATAATTTTATTGGCATAATTGACCATTGCAAATGTATGATTAAATTTCCTAAATGACCAATTTATAATTTCAATATTTATCAACTATTTGTTAATAATGGTCATTTTGCCTAATTTTGACACAAAACAAAGCCTTATGAATGTAGGTGATAACATTAAGAAGCTCAGGAAAGAAAAGGGATTGCAACAAAAACAGATTGCCATTGAACTTGGCATTGACCAGTCGAACTACAACAAGATAGAAAATGGTAAAAGAGAACCTTCTCTTGACCTGCTTAATAAACTGGCCGGTATGTTTGGCGTTTCGGTTGATGATATTCTAAACCCGGGCAAGGAACTGCCCAAAGAAGTTACTGTTGAAGATAAAACCACGATGGAACAGGTGCGGTTAATCCAGCAGCTGGATGATGACGATAAGCATGTTATCTTTAAAATGATTGAGACCATGCTCACCAAAAAGAAGTTTAAGGATTTCTTCCAAAAGAATGTTGCTGCTTTATAATAATATTCGTGGTTATTGGATAAAGGTATTAAGGCATGCAAAGTGACAAATTTTCAACTGATTATTTTTTTGTAAGTTATCACGGCATCGATATCATTAAAAACGGCCTCACTAAAAAGCATATAGATTTTAGTGAAATTAAATCTATTGAAGTTAAAAAGGCTAGAAGCATAAAAAATTGGCCTATTGTAAGTTTTTTAGGTACTGCTATTTCACTTTTTTTCCTACAATTAATAATTATAAAGACTCCTCAATTTAATTTATCAGAAGTTGCTTATGTAAGAAGTGCTTTATTGGTCTATATATCACTTTACATATTATTCTTGGCAGGCTTATTCCTAATAATCATATCCAACGTTAGAACAGTTGTAATCAAAATAATACAGAACAACAAACAAACATATCTATTTCCACTAACCAAACTAAAGAAAAATCAACGATTAGTCCCTTTTATTAATTTTTTAAGTTCCAGAGTTAATACACAAATAAGTCTACCTATAATAGAAAATGCCTAATTAAAGTGCTTGGTAAATTGAATAATAGATGAAAAAATATGGCATAAACTATACCGAAATTCGCACGTAGAAAACCTAATATTAGACTGAAAATTAATATAGGTATCAGATATATTACTTCTCCTATAATTCCACTTATTGCAATAAGTTCAGTCTTAAAATGCAACATTACAAATAACAACGATATGGAATAAAAAATAATTAAATAGTTATCATTCCATATCCTACTTATCTTTTTAAGATTGATTTTCTTGGCTAAAAGAAAGAATATTATACCTATGAGTGATGCAAATAAAACTAAATAAGCATATCGCATTAATAGGCTATTGCTATCGGATAAAAATGGTAAGTTATTACTTGTTAACCAATAAATTGTATAAGACACCAATAAGGACAGTGAAATAATAAATGTACTTTTTTTAAATTTAGTAAGAAACAACCTAAATGTTATCTCTTCATAAACAGGTACAATAAAGTACAAGGCAAAAACCAAATATGCGCTTACATTCCCTACTTGCTTAATATCGCTTTCCGGTAAAGGGTTGTAATCTAATGCTAATGTTATTAGGTTAATTAAAAAAGAAAAGAGAATAAGATAAAGATAGAGTCTGATTGCTATAATTATCTTATCCCCTGTACTTAAGCTTTCTTTAATTAATTCCCCTTTCCTAAGAAATAGTATTAATTTATCAAAAGCTGAGATACTCATATAATTTTAACGATTTTGGGCAGCTTTCATCATATCATCGTATTTCTTTATTATTTGGCTATTTTTCGCATCAAATTCTCTATCTATTTCATCCAAAATACTTTCTGGAAAAAGATGGTCTGCTGCTTCATCACCAGGTAGATTAATGCTACCGTATAAACCTAACAAAGTACGCGTAATAATTCGTCCTGCCAACCAATCTGTAAATCCTTTTTGTCGCCTTTGAATATCACTTAGCATTAACTCATTATTTTTAAGCATTTGTAGCAATAACATAGCTCTTTTCTTTTCAAGATTCTTCATCTCAGCTAAAAGCTTCAATTGTTCTTCTTTACTTCGCATTAACTGAGCAAATTCATTTAAATGTGCCAATCCAATCCAAGATACCCAAGTGTCATTTTGCTTTCCTAATCTTTCTGCTTCATTAAAAATATGATTTATTACTCTTTCACTGTTTATATTTTGACCTTCAAAGCCAGCCAAAGTATTATCCTCAGGTGTTTGCCCGATAATTAAAAGGCCATCTTTACTTTCACCATCCCAATTTTCAGGGTCATGTACTAAATAAATATTGGGGTCATCATCATCTGTTACTTTTATAATTTTACCTGATGGATCTACAAATGTTGCAGCAATATAATTGGGTTCGTAACCAGGTAGCATACCTGTTGGGTCTGTCAAAACAACTGGGTTATTATAACAATAATGATATGGATTAATGCCCGGTATCAACTCTCCAAGCGGGTCAATACTGTGAAAGCGGCCAATTTGCGGGTCATACATCCGTGCCCCGTAGTCGTACCAGCTTACGCCAAAATTTCAGGTTGTTTTGGGCCCCTTACCTGCTCCAAAATGGTTGTTTCAAAGAACCTTAAATCCCCCCAAAAGTACAACCTTTTTTCTTTTAGTTGAAGCTTTTTAGCTGAAGATTACGGAGCGAGGCCCAGCGGGTAATTCCGGGTAAAGCGCATTGGAACGACGCCCTACCCGCCGGGGCATTACCCGCCAGGCTTCCGAAGTAACGCCATTTCAGTTTTTTCAACTAAAAGAAAAAAGTTCCCCTGCGAGCAGACCCTCGCCCGCATCAACGCTTAGGCAACCAAAAAGCCCAGCGGGGGAAGCGCAAGGTTTTTGGCATATTTTTTTTACCCAGCTAAAAAAGTAAAAAAAATCAGGGAAAAAAAAATATGGCAAAATGCACCTTGACCTTGCGGTGCGGTGGGCTGGGGGCTTAAATTGCCTGAGCGGTGAGGCGGGTGGGATTACCCGGTACCCTTGGTTTTTACCTGCTCCTCTTCTTTCTTTTCTACCTGCGGGTCGGGAAAAAAAGGAAAAACAGCCCTGAGCTAGCGTCGGGGTGGAAGTTGCAAAAAGTGAGGCACGAACGGTTTGCGGCTGGAACGAGGGGAACGAAGTGCGAGCCGTCTGCGAGTGGAGCGAGGGTGGCGCAAACGGAAGCTTGAGGCACGAAAGCGGTTTGCGGCTACTGCTTGCAGCCAGGTTCTGGCGGCCTTTTTGTTTTCAGGCGGGGCTAGCGTGCCGGGACAAAAAGGATGACAGAACCGCAGCCCGAAGCGACCAGCAGGCGAGCCAAACACGGCAGCCGGTGGATGCGTTGCGGCTGAACGAAGTGAGTGAGGCACGAACGAACGCAGGGAAGCGGCAAAAGCAGACAAAGGAGGCTGCCACGAGGAAGAGGAGGGAGCAGCAAAGGGCATGACGAGCTGGAGCTGCTCCCTGAGCCTGTCGAAGGGGAGCGGAACCCGCAGGGCGGACGGCTCTTTTTTATACCTTAAAAATCTAAACATTTCATAAAAAAGTGCCGGACGGCTTGGCGTGGCTTTTGCCGACTGACGATGACGAGTACCGCTTTTCCTGCTTGTGCGTGGGGGTTATTCTTTCGGTGGTTTAAACCCTATCTTGGGGCGGTTCTTAAATTCCAATTCCTCTTGCTTGGCTTTTTCAAGCTGCTTGAGGTACTCAAAGATTAGCATTATCTTGTCATCCTGCTCAATATCTTTCTTTTCAAGCTGTTCAAGTTTTAGTAATATTTCTTTGTGTGCAGATAGTAATTCACGCATTTTGGTAAATACCCGGATAATGGCAATGTTAACCATTATGGCCCTTTCACTGTTTAAAACGCTTGATAGCATTGCAACTCCCTGCTCTGTAAAAACTAAAGGCGGTTTTCTTAACCCCATCTTTTCGGTATTGGATATCACAATTTGTGATTTCCAATCCTGCATTTCTTCTGCTGTCATTTGGAACATAAAATCCTCAGGAAAACGCTTTTCATTGCGCCTTACAGCTTGATTTAAAACTCTTGTTTCTACCCCGTAAAGTTCCGCCAAATCCCTGTCTACCATTACTTTCTTGCCCCGCATAACATAGATTTTATTGATTATGGCTTCATCGGGTAGTATTTGCATTTCTGTTGTCATTATTTTGATGTTTAAGGTTGCAAAAATATAATTTAAATTGGATATCACAGATTAAACATTGCTTCATTTGCCAACGGGTGCAGCTTTTCAAGCTTGCTCTGCAGGTTGTCCAGGTTGTTTGTCTGGTATCGTTCGGTTGAACTTACGTATTTATGCCCGGCCATGTACTGAACCTGCCGTAAGTTCATTGTTTTAAGCCAGTAGGCTATTACGCTTTGCCGGATTTGAACGGCATTGATGACATTGGGGTTTATCTTTTGCACGTCCCGGAACAGGTGCAACAGGCTGTTTTTAATGTGTTCGCTGCCGTTGATGCTTACAAAAAGCTGGTTTTCTATTCTTTTCCGGTTTATTTTATCAGGCTTCCGGCATGGTTTGGGTTTGGCCACTTCTTCTAATATTTTCGGTCGTATTTCGGTTAAGTATTCGTGCAGCTCCATCACCTGGAAAGGCTTTAATTCAAGTGTCCGGCTGTTGCGTCTGCGGTTGCCAGGGATGTATATTTTGCCTTCTCTCAGCTTTACATGGCAAGGCTCTAATTTGCTCAGTTCTTCGGTGTTGATGGCCTGGTATATGAACAGCCCTAAAATGATTTTATTGCGTTTCTCTCTCAGGTTCCCGGTTCTGTACGCCTGGTAAAGTGTTTCAAGTTCCTTAAAGTCAACAGTTCCGCTTACTACTTTGTGCCGTTCCCCTTTTAAATGCAGGTTTATAGCAGGGTTTATAATGTCCGGTTGACTGGTTTTTAAAAACTTGTAATAATCCCGGACGGATGCAATAATCCGGTTTACATGGGTCTTGCTCTTTCCTTCCAGTTTACAGTAATCCACGAAGTTTAATAAATCGTTGTACCTGGTATTTTCTGCCTGTAAATGCTCTGTTTCAAGCCATTTTAAAAAGTAACCGGCATAGTTCGTTTTCTGGCGGAGCGTGTTTTTATCAATATGCTGTTTCTGCAGGTGGTTTCTGAAGCTTTCGACCTGCTGTTTTACTTCGCCTGTAAACTTATATTCGGGTTTATTCATGGGCTAAATGGGTGTATATCTGTGTTGATTCTAATGAGCTATGGCCTAAGAACTGGCTTACTTCTTCTAATGTCATGCCGGATTGTAAAAGGTGGGTAGCGATAGAATGGCGTAATGTATGCAGCCCGGTTTCTTTCTGTATTTTTGCTTTGCTGGCCATCTGGTGCAGCCGGTTTATAATGCTGTTCCCGTGCATGCGCTTTCCCCTTTCGCTTAAAAAAAGGGCTTCTTCTGTAGATTGGGTGTGCCTTTTTACTTTGTCCCGGATTAAAAAAATATAGTCCAGGAGGTCATCTTTTACCCGCTCTGTCATGGGTACATAGCGTTCTTTGTAGCCTTTCCCGCCCCGGACAAAGACCAGACGTTCTTTATACATTACATCTTTCACGTTCAGGGCTGTCCCTTCGCTGCGCCGAAGGCCGCAGCCGTAGTAAATACCAAGTATTGCCCTGTCCCGGATTCCTAATTCTGTATTGTCGGTTGCCTGGTACAAGGCTTTTATTTCTTCCTGGCTCAGGATGGTTTTGTTTGTCGCTTTGTTTACCGGTGTTTGCAGGGTTATTTCCAGGTTGCCTTTTCCTGTTACCTGCAGGTATTTGCTAAAACGCTTTATGGCGTTAATGTTGCTTACAATGTAATTCTGCGACAGTCCGCCGATTTGTTTCTTCTGTGGCCGGGTTTGTAAGTATTTGTGGTATTTATTTATTGTTTCGGGCTGGATTGCTTCAAGGCTTGTTATTTCAAGTGATTTCAGATAAAAGAAAAAGTCATTGATATAGCGTACTGACAGGTAAACGGTGCTTTCTGCATATTCTAAGGTTTTCAGCCACTTTTCAAAGGATTCTGAGAGTACAACGTTTATTTCCATTACGACGATTTTTTATAGGTATATACTGCATTTTTCAAGTGAAGCTATCCACTGCCTTAAATGAACTGGTATGTAACTATTTGAGTGGATAATTGGCGCAATTATCCACGTATTATCCACACTACCCACTGGTTTTATGTTTGTTTTTAATCCTGTCCAGGACTTCATCGAACACGCTGTTAATGCTGGTGTTTAGCTTATTGTATTCATCGAAGTTTACCACTTCATACTCAAAGCCCCGTTTGTACCGGTCTCCGCCAACTGGTTTGATATAGCCGTAGCGTGTAAGCTGAATAAGGTAATATTTAAGGTTGTTGGGGTTCATCCGGAAGGATGCCCGTATTTGCGAAGCAAAGAAGCTGGCCTTTTGCTCCTTTTTTACCCACCCTTTAAGCCGTTCAAAGAAGCTGCGGCATTCGCCGGACAGCTCGTCGCTCTTGGCCAGCAATACATCTTTTAACAGCTTGTTTGCCCATTCAATATCTTCCAAAGTCGTTTCGATATAGGTTTCTCCCGTTGCCGGGTCTGTTTTTACTTGTCTTTGGTACTGGCAGTAAAAGGTAATGGTCTCGATGGCGGCCAGGTAATGGGCGTTTGTACGTAGCGGTTTAAAAACGTATTCCGGGAGCTTTAACAACTCGGCGTAAGGGTTTCTTACTTTGACAGGTTTCAGCACGCTTTGCATGTCCTTAAAAAGCTCTTTCAGCATGGTTTCGGTTTTGCTGTCTATTTTTCCTGCACTCAGTTTCCTTTGATAGTCCATAATGAGCTCTTTATGCTCCTGGCTGTTGTCAATGTAAATGAGCAAGGAACGGTTGGCATTATCTTCGTAGAGCCTTTCCCGTGTGGTTGTTCCGGCTAAACATATCGGGCCTTCCACGTGCAGCGTTATCGTTCTCAGGTTTCCCTTGCTGTCTTTAATGGGGATGGTCTTGGATATTTTCCGTTTGGTTTGCAGTTCACGAAGCGGGTAAAGTACTTCCTGCGCCCCGTCCATGTCTTCGATTAACACGAGTTTGTGTTTTAACTCTTTTCTATCGAAGTAGTAAAAGGCGTTTTCCGATAGTATGGTAATTTCAAGTTTATCCTGTTCCGGTACCAGCTCGCTTACTTTCTCCTGCAGGTAGGTTTTGCCTGTTCCCGATGCGCCCAGGCTCACGATGTGCAAAGGTTGTTCCCTGAGCCGGGAAGTAAATACCATGTACATTAACAGGCGGTTTATTTCTTCTCCTATAACTCCCGTCTTTCCTATATCTTCATTGGTTCGCTGTAGTAATTTGGGGGCTTTTAAATAGCGGATTGCCCTGTTTTTGCGTTCTTCGGTTAGCTGCCTGGCTAAAGGTTTTTGCTCCTTCATGCTTTCGATTTTACTGAGCCTGTAAGCTTCTATTTGTTCAGTTAGTTCAGCGATAGCCCTTTTTAATATGCTGGTGCTGGTTTCCAGTTGTTCGCTTGCTTTGTTTATAAACTTCTCTAAGTAATCCGAGTGGTATAAATCAAGTGTGTGGCGGATGCTGTGCAAGGGGTCTCCGGTATCGGTTCGGCTTATCTTTATGGTTATTCTCAGCCTGTCTATCTGGCCTAAGTTGATGCCGCCTAATAAAATGATTTGCAGTTCCTGGGTGGTGTAGGTTATAAATTCAGGATTTCTTGTATTTAACTTTCCGGTTGTTCTGACTGGTTCCGGCTTCCCGATGCGCTCCGCTTCCGGGATTTCGCTTTGCTCAACTTGCTGCACTTGGGTTGTGTTGCCATTTTCTTCAGCTAAAACAGTTTCAGTTAAAGAAAAAAGCTGCCTGTTATCAAGTAGGTAAGTAAATATTTCGGGGTTGTGGCCTTGTAAAAGGCTGTTGATGTCTTCGTTTTCCGGGGTTTCTATTGCAGTTAATTTGATACCTGGTAACTCGTTTAAAAATTCTTCCTGGTATTTCTTTATGGCATCTTTCCCAGGGTTGTCGCCGTCAAAAAAGAATATGATTTCTTCCAGGTTGGTTAAGTCCTTTATTGCTGCTTTGTGTTCTTCGGTTAAACCGTTTGTCCCGTAACATGCAAGGATTCCGTATTGGTTTGATATTTCCGGTATTTGTAAAAGGGTTGCTGCGTCTATGATGGCTTCGGTTAGGATTAACCTGGTAGTTTCCGGTTTCGGGTAGCAAGGGTAAAGCCCTTGCCTGTCCTTTAAATAGTAGTGCTTTGATTTGTCGTTATTGGTAATGCTCCGGCCATATAAACTAATGATTTGGTCTTGTTTGTCCTTTAACGGGAAGATAATGCAGTCTTTGGCAAAAGCGGTGTAGGTGGTTCCGGTGGCATAAGGCACCGAACCACTGTAAGGGATTAACAACCCTGCTTTGATACATGCTTTCTGGTCTGCTTCGCTTAGTTTGCCGTGGTGATGGAACTGGCCGGAGTTGTAGCCGATTTCTAAAAGTCCAAAACTAAGACTGCGCTTTGTAAGGTATTCTTTGGGTTTCACACTTACAGGATGGTTTAAACCGTTTCTGAAGCTTTCGAAGATTTTAGTTAGTATGGCGGTTCTTTCTTCCGGTGTTTGTGGTTCCTGTGGTGGTTTCGGTTTCTCCGGTTTGGGTTTGGGTGTTGGCAATGATGGAACTCCAATAAAATTTTGTGCTTTTAGTATGGCTTCATGCTTGGTGCATTTCTCGTAAAGCTCTATAAACTGTATCTGGTCGCCGGTTGCACCACAGCCGAAGCAATTAAAGGTATTTGTTTTTGGGTAAATTTTCAGGCTGGGGCTTTTATCTTCGTGGAAGGGACAGTTTAACATTTCGTGTTTGTCGGGCTTTAGGCCGTACTTTGCTAATACTGTAAGGATGCTTAAACGCTGCTTTATCTCTTGTATTTCCATACGCAATAATTTTATTGGCATAATTGACCATTGCAAATGTATGATTAAATTTCCTAAATGACCAATTTATAATTTCAATATTTATCAACTATTTGTTAATAATGGTCATTTTGCCTAATTTTGACACAAAACAAAGCCTTATGAATGTAGGTGATAACATTAAGAAGCTCAGGAAAGAAAAGGGATTGCAACAAAAACAGATTGCCATTGAACTTGGCATTGACCAATCCAACTACAATAAAATTGAAAATGGCAAAAGAGAGCCTTCTCTTGATTTGCTTAATAAACTGGCCGGTATGTTTGGCGTTTCGGTAGATGATATTTTAAACCCGGGTAAGGAACTGCCTAAAGAAGTTACTATTGAAGATAAATCCACAATGGAACAGGTACGGTTAATCCAGCAGTTGGATGATGAAGATAAGCATGTAATCTTTAAAATGATTGAGACCATGCTTACTAAAAAGAAGTTTAAGGATTTCTTTCAAAAAAATGTTGCTGCACTATAACTTAAACTAAAAATTTACAACAACATTTAGAAAGGCTTTTATAGGTAAGAAAAAAAGGACGCCCTTTCGAACGTCCTTCATGATGCGCATTGATATAGCCCGACCAGTCCGAGCGTTTGAAAAATTATTCCTTCAGGAGCTCTATAAGGTTGTATCCAGACCTATCCGATTGAAAATAACCCTCCCGTGCTGTCATTTTTGTTTCTTCTATCAATCCGTCCTTGCTGATTGTGTACTCAAAACAGG